>Ga0208229_1000477_pt1 | contig 10407 bp, 9 predicted proteins | sample LakMenEpi22Aug11_FD_150725 | JGI IMG/M metagenome (GOLD analysis project Ga0208229, IMG submission 150725) | Freshwater microbial communities from Lake Mendota, WI - 22AUG2011 deep hole epilimnion (SPAdes) | ecosystem: Environmental > Aquatic > Freshwater > Lake > Epilimnion/Euphotic zone ... | reverse complement strand
CGATTTCCGCCCAGGCGCGCTCGATACCGATTTTCTCGACCAGATCGTCGGTTTCGCGCAAGCCCGCCGTGTCGATGATGTGCAGCGGGATACCCTCGATCTGGATGGTTTCACGCACCGCATCGCGGGTGGTGCCGGCGATCTCGGTGACAATGGCACGCTCCTCCCCCGCCAGCCGGTTCAGCAGCGAGGACTTGCCGACGTTGGGCAGGCCGGCCAGCACCACATGCAGGCCGGCACGCAGCAGGCTCCCGGCGCGAGCGCGCCCGAGCAGCGCGGCCAGATCGGCGCGAATGCCCGACAAGCGCTCCGCGGCATCCGTGTCACGCAAGACATCGATTTCTTCTTCCGGAAAATCCAGGGTCGCTTCGACCAGCATGCGCAACTCGGTGAGACGCGCCACCAGGGCGCTCACCTCGCGCGAAAATTCGCCCGACAGGGAGCGCAAGGCCGAGCGCGCCGCCGCGGCCGTGGTCGCCTCGATCAGATCGGCGACCGCTTCCGCCTGGACCAGATCGAGCTTGTCGTTGAGAAAGGCACGCTGCGAAAATTCGCCCGGCTCCGCCACGCGCGCCCCGAGTTCGAGGCAGCGCGCCAGAAGCATCTGCAGCACCACCGGACCACCATGACCCTGCAACTCGAGCACATCCTCGCCGGTAAAGGAATGCGGCGCAGGAAAATACAGCAGGATTCCCTGATCGATCGCAAGCCCGTCAGCGGCCAGAAAATGGCGGAGCATGGCACGACGGGGTAGCGGCGCCTGAGCGGTCAAAGCCTCCGCAAAGGGCAGCAGCTGGTCACCCGAAACACGCACCACGCCAATGCCGCCACGTCCGGGAGCGGTGGCGATGGCAGCGATGATGTCGGTGCGCGGCAGTCCCATCCGCTCTCCCTAGCGCCGGAGCAAGGCGCCCCGGCAGATCCTCCAATCCCGCGGGACTGGAGTCCGGCCTATTTCTTTTCCCCGGCCTCGACGAGACGGGTGATCTGCCATTGCTGGGCGATCGACAGGATGTTGTTCACCGTCCAGTAGAGCACCAAGCCCGCCGGGAAGAAGAGGAACATCCCGGTAAACATGATCGGCATGAACAGCATGACCTTGGCCTGAATGGGATCGGGCGGCGTTGGATTCAGCTTGGTCTGGATGAACATGGTGGCGCCCATGATCAGCGGCAGCACATAGTAAGGATCCTTGACCGACAGGTCGGTAATCCAGCCCAGCCAGGGCGCGTTGCGCATCTCGACCGTACCCAGCAGCACCCAGTACAGCGCGATGAAGACGGGAATTTGCACCAGTACCGGCAGACAGCCGCCCAGAGGGTTGACCTTCTCCCTCTTGTACATCGCCATCATTTCCTGATTCAGGCGCTGCTTGTCATCGCCGTACGCTTCCTTGAGCTTGACCAGCTTCGGTGTCAGCACGCGCATCTTCGCCATCGACTTGTAGCTCGCGGCCGAGAGCGGGAAAAACGCCAGCTTGAGCAACAGCGTCAGGCCGATGATGGCCCAGCCCCAGTTGCCGACCAGCTTGTGAATCGCGCCCAGCACCCAGAACAAGGGCGCCGCGATCACCGTCAGCCACCCGTAATCGACCACCAGATCAAGGCCGGGGGCTATCTTCTCGAGATTGTTTTGTTCCTGCGGCCCGGCGTAGAGCGATACCGTGCTCTTGCCGTCGGCACCGACCGGAAGAATGACGCCCGCCGAATAAAGATCCTCGCCGACCTTGCGCATATAGAACTCGCGCGCAGTTGAAGCGCCGGGCAACCAGGCGCTCACGAAGTAGTGCTGCACCATTGCGACCCAGCCGTTGTCGGCCTTCTGGGCAAACTTGGCCTTGTTCTTGAGGATATCGGCGAACTCGACCTTCTGATATTTCTCCGCGTCCGTGTAGACCGCCGGCCCGGTGAAAGTCGTGACTCCCATCATCATCGAACTGCCCTGCTGCTCGGCCGGCTTGCCATCGCGCGTCATCTGATAGTAAGCGTGGGCACCGGCTGTCACACCTTCGTGGCGAACGTCGATCTGGTAGCTGCCACGATGAAAGACATAGGTCTTCACCACCTTGCCGCCGCTCGCGGTGCTTGCCTCGAGGCGAACCTCGAGTTGTTTCTCGCCGTCCTTGAGAACCTGGTCACCCACAGGCAACTTCCACTCCGTCTTGTGGTTCGGCAAACCATCGCCAATCACACCGGACTGCGCCAGGTAAATGTTCCTCTCGCCGTTGTCGAACAGCACGAAATGCTTCGACTTGTCCTCGGTAGCCGGGTGTCGAACCAACTCAAGCCGCGTAATGTCTCCGCCCTGAGAAGAAATATCCGCCACATACAGATCCGTCTTGATCTTTGCAGTCGCCGCCCCCGGCAAAACCGCTGTCGCGGTCACGGGAACGGCCGTTGGCGCCGCGCCCGCACCGGCCGCGGCCAAAGTCGGCGTTGGCACCACTCCGGCCGGAGCGGAAGCCGACGGAGCGGCAGCAGTCTGCGTCGCCACCGCTGCCGATTTGGGCAAACTCTGCCGTTGCCAAGCGTCCCAAAGCATGATCAGCGAAAAACTGAACACCAAAAGCAGGATCAATCGTCGGTTATCCATTACTGTCTCGGCAGTGATTCAGGTCAGAAATACGGAAAAAATCAGGGAACCGGATCATACCCGCCCGGATGCCAGGGATGACAACGCCCGACTCGCCTCACCGACAGCCACATGCCCTTGAACAAGCCGTGACGACGCAACGCCCCCAGGGAATACTCGGAACAACTCGGGTAAAAACGACAACGATTGCCCAGCATCGGGCTGATTGCCACCTGATAGGCGCGAATCAGCAACAACAGCGGGTAGATCAGCGGGGATTTCATTGCGAACCGGAAGGAAGACGCCTCAAGAGGGTTTCGATTTCCGCGCGCCACATCTTTCGCTGAGTGTCATCGCCAGCCCTCACATCCCCAACCGGCCGGGCCAGTCGCAGAACCAGATCGCAGGGCGGAATCCCGACCGCCATCAGACGGAAAGCTTCACGACCCTGCCGCTTGATCGCATTGCGCACCGAGGCAGCCCGTGCCAGACGCTTCGGTACGATCAGTCCGAGCCGAGCCCCGCCATCTGCAACTTGCCGATAATGCAGGCTGAAACACTCGCCGCGTACCACCCGCCGCGCCGACATGACCGCAGAAAACTCCTCCGGTCGATGCAGGCGCTGCCCGAAGCAAAACGAAGCCGCGTGTTCAGACGGCGAGACGATGACGGCCCTTGGCACGACGCGCACGGATCACAGCACGACCACCACGGGTACGCATGCGCACTAGGAAGCCGTGGGTGCGCTTGCGGCGCACGACCGAAGGCTGATAGGTGCGTTTCATGGCTATATCCCCTGAATTAAGAAAAACGGCGGATTACAGCGTTTTATGGCCGATTTGTCAAGGGAAACAACTTGGCCGGGCTGTGGATAACTATGGGTGAAACAGCTAGAATGCGTCTCCAATTGAAGCAAGTGGCTAACAAAAAAAGCTTCGCATTCAGATTACATCCCGCCGCCTTTCGCACCGAAATCTATCCAAGCGCAATGAATGAATTCTGGTCCGCCTGTCTGAACCGCTTCGAGCAGGAGCTTCCTGCACAGCAGTTCAACACCTGGATAAAAGGTCTGCGGCTGGAACGCGACGAAGCCGGCCCCACCCATTTCCGACTGATCGCTCCGAACCGATTCGTCATGCAATGGGTGCGGGAACGCTATCTGGCCCAGATCGAAGCGTTCGGGCTGGAGTTTTTCTCCGCCCCGGTCAACATAAGTCTTCGCGTGGCCGACACTGTTGCCGACATTCCCGTCCCGACAGAGAACACCGAATCGGCTCCGTCACCGACAGCGCCGGTCGCAGCCGCGGTCTCCGCCAGGCCAGCCAATGCCGAGTACGAAAAGACCCGGCTCAACGCGGATTTCACTTTCGATACCCTGGTCACCGGCCGCGCCAACGATCTGGCTCGCGCTGCCGCCCAGCAAGTCGCCATGAATCCCGGGGTTTCCTACAACCCGCTGTTCATATACGGGGGAGTCGGCCTGGGCAAGACCCACCTGATTCACGCCATCGGCAATTCGATCTACGCCGCCAATCCAACCATGGAAGTGCGCTATGTTCATGCGGAAGATTATTTTTCCGACGTGGTGCGCGCCTTCCAGCAGAACTCCCGTGAAGCATTCAAGCGCTACTATCGCTCCCTTGACCTGCTGCTGATCGACGACATCCAGTTTTTCAACCGGAAGGATCGGACGCAGGAAGAATTCTTTTACGCCTTCAACGCGCTGATCGAGGCTAAGAAGCAGATCATCATCACCTGCGACACCTATCCGAAGGATGTCCAGGGTCTCGAAGAACGGCTGGTGTCGCGTTTCGATTGGGGCCTTACGGTTGCCATCGAACCCCCTGAGCTGGAAATGCGCATCGCCATCCTCAAGAAGAAGGCGGAAGCGGAACAGATCAGTGTTTCCGACGAAGTATCCTTCCTGATCGCGAAAAACCTTAAATCCAATGTGCGCGAGCTCGAAGGCGCGCTCAATCGCGTCGTCGCCTACGCCCGCTTCCACGGCCGCGACATCAGCCTTGATGTCGCCAAGGAAGCCTTGCGCGACATCATCGGTGCGACAAACCGCCAGATATCCCTTGAACTGGTGCAAAAAACCGTGTCCGACTTCTACAAGATCAAGGTCGCCGACATGTACTCACAGAAACGCACCCGCGCCATTGCCCGACCCCGACAAATAGCCATGTGGCTGACTCGCGAACTCACCTCCCACAGCCTGCCTGAAATCGGCGAAGCGTTCGGCGGCCGCGACCACACCACGGTAATGCATGCTTGCCGTACTATCATCGACTTGCGCGGAAAGGACACCAGACTCAACAACGACCTGCATGTCCTGATGCAAACCATCAAAGGCTGAGGTGTGAACAACGCTCTCCAACAACATATTGAAAAATTGTGGATAAGCCCCGTTCCTCATCAACACATCGAAAAGCACCCACAATCATCCACAATCAAATCAGGCAGTTTTCGACCAGCTTATTAACAATATAATTCTCTGAATTTGATGGAAAATAAAACCTTATCCACAGCAAACAGTCTCCCTTATTAATCATAAGAGATCTATATATGCTCCTATTTAAAGGTCCACGCGATCAACTACTTTCCCCCCTTCAGTCGGTGTGCGGAATCGTAGAAAAACGCCATACATTGCCAATCCTTTCCAACGTCCTGATGGAAAAGAATGGTGAAAGACTTACCTTGCTGGCAACGGACATCGAGATACAGATCACGACCGAGACGCCGACGGTAGGAGCAGAAAAAGTCGCCATGACGGTTGGCGCACGAAAGCTGCAGGACATTCTTCGTTCCTTGCCGGAAACGGCGGAAGTCAGTCTCGCTCTGGACGACAAACGTCTGCAGTTGAAGGCAGGCAAGAGCCGTTTCAACTTGCAGACTCTGCCCGCGGAAGATTTTCCGCGCATGAGCATGGTCGATGGCCAGCCTTCCAAGCTTACGGTCAGCCAGAAACAGATGAAGCGTCTGCTTGCCCTGGTTCAATACGCCATGGCGCAGCAGGATATTCGCTACTACCTGAATGGCTTGCTGCTGGTAGCCAAGGGCAATGAATTGCGCATGGTGGCCACGGATGGCCATCGACTCGCCTACGCGGCGGAAACGCTTCCGGAAGCACCTTCCCCCATTGAAGTCATCCTTCCGCGCAAGACGGTGCTGGAATTGTCGCGGCAACTTTCCGACAACGACGATCCCCTGGAAATCACCCTGACGCCCACCCAGGCGCGCTTCAGTTTCGGCAACATCGAGCTTGTTTCGAAACTGATCGACGGCAAGTTTCCGGATTATGAACGCGTCATTCCGCAGCACCACACCAAACTGATCAAGCTGTCGCGCGACGTGTTGCTGCATTCGCTGCTGCGTGCGGCAATTCTGACCAATGAAAAATTCCGGGGCGTGCGCCTGGTCCTCGGCGCCGGCAGCCTCAAGATCATCTCCAGCAATGCCGAGCAGGAAGAAGCGCAGGAAGAAATCGAAATCGACTACAACGGTGAAACGCTGGATGTCGGCTTCAATGTGACCTACCTGCTCGATGTCCTCAACAACGTGAATAACGAAATCATCGAGTTGCATCTTGCCGATGCCAACTCGAGCGCGCTTTTTGTGCTGCCCGGCAACGAGACGTTCAAATACGTCGTGATGCCGATGCGCATTTGACATACCCCAAGAAAAGAACCCCATGACTGAAAGCAACACAGGCCCCGCCTACGACGAATCCAGCATTCAGCAACTCGAAGGCCTGGAGGCGGTAAGAAAACGTCCGGGAATGTATATCGGCGACACGTCGGACGGCACCGGTTTGCATCACATGGTGTTCGAGGTTGTCGATAATGCCATCGACGAGGCCCTGGCCGGGCACTGCGATGACATCGTGATCACCATCCACACCGACAACTCGATCTCGGTCACTGACAATGGTCGCGGCATTCCGACCGGAATCAAGTTCGACGACAAGCACGAGCCGAAGCGCTCGGCCGCCGAGATCGTCATGTGCGTGCTGCACGCGGGCGGGAAGTTCAACCAGAATTCCTACAAGGTCTCGGGCGGCTTGCACGGCGTCGGCGTTTCCTGCGTCAATGCCCTGTCGAAATGGCTGCGGCTCATCATTCGCCGCGACGGGAAAAAATACGCCATGGAATTCAATCGAGGCCACGCCGTGGATCGCCTGATTGAAATCCAGAACGGTGTCGAGGTATCGCCCCTGCGGGTTCTCGGCGATACCGAGAAACGGGGTACCGAAGTCCATTTCATGGCCGACGATGAAATTTTCGGCCATGTTGAATTTCACTACGACATCCTCGCCAAGCGTTTGCGCGAGCTGTCTTTCCTCAATAACGGCGTCAAGATCCGCCTGATCGACCAGCGCAACGTCAAGGAAGAGGATTTCGCCTTCTCCGGCGGCGTGAAGGGCTTCGTCGAGTACATCAACCGGACCAAGACCGTGCTGCATCCGGCCGTGTTCCACTCGTCGGGCGTGTCGGTGCAGAACGGCGTCAATATCGACGTCGAAGTCGCCATGCAATGGAACGATTCCTACGCCGAGCAGGTGTTGTGCTTCACCAACAACATTCCGCAATCGGACGGCGGTACGCACCTTACCGGCCTGCGCGCGGCGATGACGCGCGTCATCAACAAGTACATCGAAGAAAACGAAATCGCCAAGAAGGCCAAGGTCGAAATTACCGGCGATGACATGCGCGAAGGCCTCGCCTGCGTGCTGTCCGTGAAGATGCCCGATCCCAAGTTCGCCTCGCAAACCAAGATGAAACTGGTGTCTTCCGAAGCCCGGCCGGCGATCGAGGAAGTCGTGGCACAGAAACTTGCCGACTATCTGCTTGAAAAGCCGCTTGACGCCAAGATCATCACCGGCAAGATCGTCGAAGCCGCGCGCGCGCGCGAAGCCGCGCGCAAGGCGCGCGACATGACGCGGCGCAAGGGCGTGTTGGACGGCCTCGGCCTGCCCGGCAAGCTCGCGGATTGCCAGGAAAAGGATCCGGCCCTGTGCGAGATCTACATCGTCGAGGGCGATTCCGCCGGCGGTTCCGCCAAGCAGGGCCGCGACCGGAAGTTCCAGGCCATCCTGCCGCTGCGCGGCAAGGTGCTCAACGTCGAAAAGGCGCGCTACGACAAAGTCATTTCGAGCGAGCAGATCGTGACCCTGGTGACCGCGCTCGGCTGCGGCATCGGCGCCGAGGATTTCGACATCGCCAAGCTGCGCTACCACCGCATCATCATCATGACCGATGCCGACGTCGATGGCGCCCACATCCGCACCCTGCTGCTGACCTTCCTCTACCGGCAAATGCCGGAGCTGGTCGAGCGCGGCTACATCTACATCGCCCAGCCGCCGCTGTACAAGATCAAGCACGGCAAGAGCGAAACCTACATCAAGGACGACCACGAGCTCAACCAGCACTTGCTGCGCCTGGCGCTGGATGGCACCCAGCTCACGCCGCGCGCGGGAGCTGCCGTGGTTGAAGGCGAGGCGCTGGGCGCCCTGGCCCGCGCCTACCTGCTGTCGGAAGCGGTGATTCGTCGCGTCACCGATTTCATCGACAGCGAAGTGCTGCACGCGCTGCTGGCCCACGACATCGAGGTCGATACCTCCAGCGAGGCGGCAACGCGCGCCAGTGTCGAACGGATCACCGCGCACCTGTCGAAGGAAGTCCGCATCGAAGCGCGTTTCGACGACAAGCACGAGCGCTGGATGCTGGCCGTGATCCGCATGCGTCACGGCAACCTGCGCACGGGTCGCATCGACGAGGACTTCCTGCTCTCCGGCGACTACCTGCAAATTCGCCGCACCGCGCAGATGATCGCCGGCCTGATGGGCGAAGGCGCGGTCATCCGTCGCGGCGAAAAGTCGCTGGCAGTGACCAGTTTTGCCGATGCCATGCAGTGGATGCTGAACGAAGTCGAGCGCGGCCTCGGCAAGCAGCGCTACAAAGGCCTCGGCGAGATGAATCCGGAGCAGTTGTGGGAAACGACCATGGATCCCGCGGTGCGCCGTTTGTTGCGGGTGCAGATCGACGACGCCATCGCCGCCGACGAAATCTTCACGACCCTGATGGGTGACGACGTCGAACCGCGTCGCGCCTTTATCGAGTCGAACGCGCTGTACGCCCGCAACATAGACGTCTGATTCGGGCTTCTTGCCGGCCGGGATTCAGTTTCCTGGCCGGTTTGCCTTGGCGAAACAAGGATTTGAAGCAGCCGCCCGGGATGCATTGGTGCAACGCAGCAGTTTTGCCTTGACAAATGCGACGCACCCCCTAAAATTCGTCTATTGCAGTGCACCAACTGTTTGCTTGAGGATTTTCAGCATCAGAAACAGTTGCACCGCCGTCCATCCCTGACAGCTTCGAGCCTCCTTGTTTCCACTCGCGAGCACAGGGAATTTCAAGCCCGGCGCCTTACCCCAGTGGTCATTTGCGCGTCGGAATCCGTATCACCCCAATCAACAGCAGGAGTTTCATCTCGTACTGACATCAGTAAAGGAGAAATCTTGACTACGTCTTTCCCGCAAAAGTATTCGCTGGCGCGTGGCGCCGCTACCTTCCTGAATTACCTGCACCTCGATGCACTTGTAACCGCTCTGGTTTTTGTATTTGTCCTGGTTGTCGGCGTCACCAGCAATTTCAGTGTCACGCGCTCGATCCGGCTGGCGCTTCCCGAATTCACCCTGTCGTCCGAAGAAACCCCCGCGCCTGCCGCGCCTGCGGCACAAGTCCTGACGCCGGCCCTGGCGGCCGCCCTCGATCATGTGGTCCAGCGCTATCGGGTAGCTCCGGAAGCCCTGCTCCCGGTGTTTGCAGCAGCCCAGGCAGCGGCGCGCGAGCGACGGCTGGATCCCATGCTGATCATTGCCGTGATCAGCGTCGAATCCGGTTTCAATCCATTTTCCCAGAGCGTCATGGGGGCGCAGGGTTTGATGCAAATCATTCCGCGCTACCACCAGGACAAGCTGCCGAAGGCCGCGCCGGCGCAGCCCTTCCTCGACCCGGTGACGAACGTTCGAATTGGCGCCCAGATCCTGCAGGAAGCCATTCGGAGGCAGGGTGGATTGATCGAAGGCCTGCAGTATTACGCCGGCGCGACCGACGACGGCGAGCGGGGCTACGCAAACAAGGTGCTTGCCGAAAAACTTCGCCTGGAACAGGCAGCGCGCCGCAAGGACGCGGCAGGCGCCTGAAACCCGGGCAGTGACCGGATTACGCGATTCGAATTGCCATTGCCAAAATAGTGGCTATGCTTGAAAAGTAGGTTGTATGGGCTGTAATTCTGAAAAAGGGGATGGAAAGTGTCCGCGCCAAGCAGTGTCGTTGATGTTGCGCCCGAAAAATCAACGGAGTTTCCGGTAAATACGGGCGGATTCTCCGGCAAGTCAGTCGAGATCATGCGTCGGCAGTTGGTCGACGCCCAGGTTGAAGTCCTGCGGATGTATCTTGAGAAGCGGTCCCAGGAGCAGTTGCTGGACGCCATGGATCGGCTTATCGAATGCACCCGGGCCAGTTTCCGCGAAGAAGAGGCGCTGATGGATTGCTTTGCGCCCGATCCCGATCCCGTGCACAGGGAAATGCATGGCCGGGTGCTTGCACGGTTGATGGCGTTGCGCAACAGCGCGCTTGATTTCGACCGCGGTCGCCTGCTTGCACAACTGATTTTCATTGATCGCGAGCTGACCTCGCATATTTCGGACGTCGCGCCGATCCCGGAATGCCACTAGCCCGGATATTTCACGAGAGGAGGTCGGCGGAACAGCCGTGAGGCGCGTTAATACAGGTGTCTAAGCCAAATATTAACGGGGTTCCGCCGATGCCA
>Ga0208229_1000467_pt1 | contig 10542 bp, 4 predicted proteins | sample LakMenEpi22Aug11_FD_150725 | JGI IMG/M metagenome (GOLD analysis project Ga0208229, IMG submission 150725) | Freshwater microbial communities from Lake Mendota, WI - 22AUG2011 deep hole epilimnion (SPAdes) | ecosystem: Environmental > Aquatic > Freshwater > Lake > Epilimnion/Euphotic zone ... | reverse complement strand
CACCCATACCGCCTTTGAAATTCAATCGGATGATCTAGGGGCCCAGGCGACGGTTTGTGGCGGTGGTCGCTACGATGGTTTAGTGTCTGCCCTCGGTGGCCCTGACACACCGGCCGTAGGTTGGGCGATCGGCTTAGAACGACTGATTTTACTTTTGCAACAATTACAACCAGTGCCTTCCCCGCGACCGGATTTTTATCTCGTTTCTAAAGGAGAAAAGGCCGAACCCCAGGCTCTACTATTGGCCCAACGCTTACGCCAAGCTGGTTTTAGTGCAGAATTGGATCTGAGTGGCAGTGCCTTTGGTAAACAATTTAAACGGGCGGATCGGAGTGGGGCGATCGCTTGTTTGATCTTAGGAGATGCGGAGGCCGAGTCCCAAACCGTACAACTGAAATGGTTAGCTCAAAAAGAACAGGAAACCCTGAGTCTGACGCAATTATTTTCTCAATTGGGGGAACTTCGAGCCGAGATTAACAGACTTAAACTCTCATAACTAGCGGGATTTCGCGATCGCTTCTAGTAATTTTACCTAGACCTTAACAATAGGATTTCTTAAACTAATGCCAGTTTGATTTTTAAGTCATTAGATTTGAGAAAATTAGTATTATACCTATTACTATCGGGTCGCTCCTCCTCCTCTTTTGACAATTTTATGAGCAACACTTGGGACTTTTTGATTCAAAAAGACGGTGAAACAGAATGGTCTAAACTGACAGATCTTTCTAGTTTGCCAGCCGGATGCTATCAATTGGCGGCCAAAAGCGATCGCCCCAAACTCAACGTGGATATTCGCATCACCCATCAAGATCTCAAGCAAGCAAATCCGCCCCAAACCATTGCTTCTCTCTCACACCGCTTAGATCATGAGGGTTTTATTTTGTTACTTCCCCTCACCCATTTATCGGCTGGTCAATGGCAAATTCATTGTTTTCCATCTATCTTAGCTGAAATGTCCGGCGCAACTTGGCGAACCTCACTTCAGTTTGATATTACTCCCGTTGAGCTATTAGAAACCCCCTTGGAGCCTCCCCAAAAATCTTCTCTCCTAGATTTCTTCCGCTCAATGGAGATGCCCGAATTATCACCTCTGCCCGACGTATTTACTCCCACACCTCATCAATTTGCCTACCTTGAAGAAGCGGCTTTAACACCTGAATTAGAAGCCATTAGTCAAATTCATTATGAAATGGAAACAATCTGTCAGCCTGTCAACATTGATGCTCCCTTAACTCCTGATCCAGGTTCGTTATCTTTAGACTCATCTACTACGACAAACTCAGTTACGGTAATCTTGCCGAAATCCGATTCCCCTGGTGTACCTATCCCAGAAGAATTAGAACTTGTCTCCTCTTCCCCATCAGTGATCACAGAATTACCTTTCCTTGATGAGATAGATGCAGAAGATGACCAACTAATCCTATCAGAATTATTGCCTTCTCTAGCTGAATTAGAGGAGATCGAAGCCGAAGAAATTCAAACTCTTTTCGCCACTGTTTCGTCGTCAGAATTAGCAACAGATATCAACCCAGAAGAAACCCAAGCAATTTGCTTAGAAGAACTACCTCTACTAGAAGGGAAAAGTACCAAAGAAGCCGATGAAAACATAACAAAACTTTCTGTAGAAATCCCTGCAATCGCTGACACTATTTCCTCTCAAGATCATCCGGCCACATACACCCATAAACGAGAGATTACTTATTTTGTCGAGCTTTCCTATCCCGATCAGAACAGGACTTTTACGATTGATGTGGTTGTCACGGAAGGGGATAATCATATTCCCTTAGATCTTCAGTTACCGAAGCTATCTGTAATGCGTAGGAGACTACATATCACCTCTCCCAAAAGCACCAAAATCTTACCGCCAAAACTTTACCCTACTGTTCCCCCACAAGTTTCTCAGTCAAGTAAAAAGTTACAATTTACTAAATTTGAACCGTTACAGAAAGTTTCCTAGATTACTGATCAATGTTAGGAGGAGGGTATTGAAAATTTTGCACTCCCAAACAGATTCAAAACAACTAGTAGCACAACGGGAATAATGGCGAGCAGAAAGGTCTGGGTAATACCGGACTCCATTTCAAGCCCACCACTTCGTTGGGGAAGATTCCCTGGTTTTACAACCCATTTTTGACACTAAATATCTAAATCGACGAGATTTAATTTAGCTCCATAGGTTTCAATAAACTCCCGACGCGGGGCAACACGATCGCCCATCAATACCGTAAAAATGCGATCGGCTTCAGCAGCATCCTCAATTTGAACCCGTTTTAAGGTACGGGTTTCTGGATTCATCGTTGTATCCCATAACTGAGTTGGCATCATTTCTCCTAGCCCTTTAAAGCGTTGAATCGTATAACTGGCATTAGAGGGAAATTGACTAATTTGTTCCTGTAATTCTCGATCTGAATAGCAATAGTAATGGTTTTTACCACGCTCTAATTTATACAGAGGAGGACAGGCAATATAAATGTAACCTTGATCCACCATATCCCGTTGATAACGATAGAAGAAAGTCAGCAAAAGAGTACGTATGTGCGCCCCGTCAACATCAGCATCGGTATTATGGGCAAGAACGCCACCCACACCACAGACAAAGTTCTCATCATCTTCAACCGAGAAATCATAAACATATTCCCCCACCGCCTCAATTTCCCGATGGTTGATCACTTTCAATCCCATTAAATCTTCACTAATCGGAACGAAATTTTGGGCTTTGCGAGTGGGGTTCGCTAGATGATTAATCAATACATTCGCAAGATGATGACGTTGCCAAATCGGGCGACATTGTTCTAACTGTTCTTTACCACAAAGGGTAATAGTGAAGTAGGGATGACGGGTTTGGATTGGGGCATCGATCGCCGTTGACGGTTGTAAGCGAGAGTGGCTGACAATCAATCCCAATTGACCAAATAAGTACAGTAGTCCATCTTTAGCCGAAGTAGAATTAGTCGTCATCGAAAAATGGTTGTCTCCGATAGTTCCATCGCCGAGGAAATAACCTTCTAAAAAGGCTAGTTGTAACTCTTCGCTTAAACTAAAAATGAGATCGGGCAATTGTTTCTGATGGGCCACCTCTGCAAGATTCCATGATTTTAACAGACGAGCAGCTAAGACACTATGGAAGTAGAGTTTAATACCCTGACTATCTGGATCTGCATAGCATCGAGGTGTTTCTCCAAAAGTGGCGGTAATAGCTGCCATTAATTCAGGAATAAAGACCTGATCTTTTTGTCCTAAATTGAGACTAACTTGATGTTGACTTAAGGTTCCCTCGGCCACATACCAGCCTAAAAACCACAGTAATTCAGCCGTAATCGGTAAGTAACGAGCAAAAGCTTTATCTAGATGAGCTTGGGGAACCAATTGAATATGATCATCTAGGGCAATTAATTCGCTAGGGGTAAAGTCCTCAAAGGCTTTATAGTCACTGACTTCTCGCCAACGAGCATTTTTGCTTTGCTTATCCTGATGAAGATAGGTTTCTAATTTAGAAGGTAGGGTTTCATAGACAATTTGGTCATTACCGCCGATCGCCTCTAAATAGTTGAGAAAAGCAGGTAAGGTTGGATGATTGATCCCTCGTTCCCAATGACTAATCGTGATCGGTTGTTTAACATTGCAAAGAGTCGCTACTTGTTTTTGGGAAATTTGGGAAGTTTGACGCTGTTGGATTAAAATTTGCCAATCTTCTCCGCACAGTTGCACCCTTGGCTCACTTAATAAATCAGGACGTTCTACCTTGGCTAAAACTCGTTCACTGGCAATACGCCGTACCGATTCCCCTTGCAGATAAAGAGAATGGGTTAGGCCAGCCTGATAAAAGGTTTTGAGCAGATCGATACGCTCCGGTTGGCTATTAGGACGGGGTAAACGACGACTGGCAACTAATAAATCCCCTATCTGAATCTCATTGCCTTTTTTGAGTTTCACTTCCCCTTGATCATAGACAAATACACTATGAGAAGATGTAACCTTAATAGAGCGATTGTAACGGGTGGTAATTTCGTACGTTGGCTCTTCATGACCGTGACGAATCACCGCTTTGAGGGGACGGAATCGAGTTTGATGAGTATGGGGATCAAAGGAAATCACTTGATAGCGTTCAGGGGTTTTTCGACCTTCGATGCAATCATCAATAAATTGCCCTATTTTGACAAATTCTGTTTTGCCGGTGTCGTCCATTACTAGAGTCGGCTCATCCCCGGCCACACTCATAATAATAATGTGGTGGTAGCGCAGTTGATTAACATCAAATTCATCGCCTTTAATCCCTAATCCTAATGCTGTAATTAAGGCCTGAATTTCTGTATTTTTGTAAATCTTGGCATCATCAGTTTTTTCGATGTTTAAAATCTTACCTCGTAACGGCAAAATGGCTTGAAAACGGCGATCACGCCCCTGTTTAGCACTGTTATGAACAAAGATTCCACTTGCTAAGGCAAAGTTATGGGTATGGGGAACTTCGATATCATAAACGTCATACCGTTCCGTCACCGTCTCAATAGAAACAATACGATGGTTGTAGTTTGCGATCGCTTCTTTGGCTAACTGTTCATTGCCTTCAAAGTAACGCTTACAGAAAGTATCAAACCGTAACAGAGATTTATCGTTAGTTTGTAAACGGTAAGCTCGATAAGCCTCTAAATCCAGATAACCTTGTTCTAATTCAACTTGCTTAAGCGTCGCTAAGGTTTTCTGATAGTAGGTTTTATTTAACGCAGAACGGCGTTTTTCCCGAAATTCTGGAGTCCATTGTTCTTTCGTTTTTTCCCGTCGCCATTCCCGTAACTCAGGATTATTCCATTGCTCTTTCGAGGTTTCAGAATACTGTTCTCGTAGCTCAGGATGCTCATTAAAATACTCACGAACTCGCTCAGACTGGGCTAAACGATTTTCCGCTTGACCCCAATATTGCTGTTGTGCCTGATTCAGTTGAACATGATTTTGACGGCGATAGTCTTCATTATTTTGATAAAACTCTAACCATTTGTTGGTCATATAAGTTTTATAGGCTTGATCTTCCCATTGAGCTTTAGCCAGTTCAGACAAAATTGCCTGGGTTTCAGGTTGCTTCATGCGATCGCTCATTTTTTGACGAAACTCTTCACTTTGATGGATTTGACGGCTTTTCTCAATCACATCAGGACGATGTAACGTTTTTTCAATATGACGACGATGCAATGCAATATGATCTTTTTTCGGAAGTCGTTTAATATTGCTTGGATTATTATTAAGCTTATTAAAATCTACATGATGACGGTCTGATCCCTCAGAAGCCGAATAAACTCCATTTTGCAAATTGTAGAAGTCAGCTAACAAATGGGTATAAATCCACTTATCATGCTTGGGATTCCAAACAAGTTCGTAACCATCTAAACCTTGGCCATTCGAGTTCTTTTGAGAAAGCTTACGATACAAAGGCATTAAAGAATCATCAGGAGTCAAATCAATCGCCGCCTTATAACTACCATCCCTTAACATAAAAGGATGATCTGGTGTGCAGATTAACTCTTCTTGATTATCCAACGTAATTTTGATAACCGTTGCATTTTTCTTGGTAACACGAGCATTGATAATTCGCTCTATGCTGATATTATGATCGTCTCGAATGGTATAGCAGAAATTTTGAATTCCAGCTTCTTCTTCTTCGACTAATTCTTTAAAGCTAAGGTTACGACCATCAGCCAATGCGATTTTGGTATCTCCGTACCAGCAGCCCCCAGCACTATCGCCTTCGACGATATAAATCTCTGATTCAGTGGGATCTTTGCTGCTACAATCTGCCAATTTACCTGGTAAAGTTGAGGATTCTAAAACCGATTTACGACGCACTAACTCCCGCGCACGACGGGCCGCTTCTGCCGCTTTATAAGCTTGCACTGCTTTTTCGATAATTGAGTCAGCAACCTGGGGATTAAAGTCTAAAAATTCCCCTAACGCTTCACCCACAAAAGAGTCAACAATGCCGCGAACTTCGGTGTTACCTAATTTGGTTTTGGTTTGACCTTCAAATTCAGGATCGGGGACTTTGACGGAAATAACCGCCGTTAAACCTTCCCGAACATTTTCACCCCCTAAATTGGCTTCGTTTTCCTTAATTTTATTGCGTTTGCGGGCGACGGAATTAATGGTACGAGTGAGAACTGTCTTTAAACCTTCGAGGTGAGTTCCCCCGTCAATGGTACGAATATTATTGGCAAATCCTAAAAGATTATCACTGTAGGCATCAATACACCACTGAAGGGCTACTTCTACCTGAACGTTATTACGTTCACCAGAAACATAGATAATATCCTTATGTAAGGCTTCTTTCTCGGAGGTCATGTAGGCGACATATTCCTTAATGCCCCCTGCGTATAAATAGGTTTCAATATGGGGTTCGGACGGACGGCAATCACTGAAAGTAATGGTAATACCGGCATTGAGATAGGCTAATTCCCGTAACCGACCCGAAAGCGTAGAGTACTCAAATTCAATCCCGCCGGTAAAGATCTCTTGATCTGGTAAGAAGATGACCGAGGTTCCAGTGGCATGATCCGGATTCTCTGAAACCTGTAGTTCCGTGACAGGAATCCCTTTTTCAAAACGTTGAATATATTCTTTGCCATTGCGCCAAACCGTGACTTCTACCCAAGCAGAGAGGGCATTCACTACGGAAATACCGACACCATGCAATCCACCGGAGACTCGATAACCACCACCACCAAACTTGCCCCCTGCATGGAGAACTGTTAATACTGTTTCTAACGCAGATTTCCCCGTTGTCGGGTGGATCTCAGTGGGAATCCCACGACCATCATCTGTCACCCGCACTGATCCATCAACATTGATATCAATTTCAATATGGGTACAGTAACCTGCCATCGCTTCGTCAATGGAGTTATCCACCACTTCATAAACCAAGTGATGTAGCCCCTTCGGGCCTGTTGTACCGATATACATCCCCGGACGCTTACGAACCGGATCCAAACCTTCGAGGACTTGAATTTGATCGGCACTGTAGTTATTGGTCATAAAAAAAATGGGAGTTTGGAAACTCAGTGTCTTCAGACCTGAGAGGAAAAACGACACAGGGGAATTTATTCCCCGCGAAAGGGAGAGATAGAAAGAGGTACAGTTTCTATCCCGCTTCTAAGCCGAAGTCTGCCTATCCTGTACGACGTAATGTTCGCTTCGCCAAGGTTATCTAAGCTTGTTAGGCCAACCACACTGTCTTACCCCTCGTAAAACTGTTTAATGGTTGACGATAGAGCCACAAACTAGCGTCGCATTTGTGGGTATCTTGACTTAGATAACGTAGTCCTCGAAGGACTTAGGCTGGTCAGCTAACTAAAGTTAGAGGCACGAGAGCCGCCGTTACTTCAGTGCGGGGTGCTGACACACACTCCAAAATCAGGCTTGTTCCCTGGTCAGGAACCCTTTGATGACAAAAGTCTCAAAAATTGTAACACAAAAGGGTTATTTAAAGACTGAGCTTGATTTGGAGCAATATTTGGGTGAGGGTACAGTCCGACCAAAAGCGATTTCCCCAAGGGACTGTATATTCTGAGTCTTTCTCTGAACTCTTTTAAATTGTCTAGATTCTAGCTTGATTCTAGCTTGTCTAGGATCACTATTTAACCAACCATGTCATCAAGCGGCGATCGCGGCTGTCTTCTAGATTTTTGTAGTAATTTGGATAGGAAAGCCAAAGAAATTCTGCTATTCAATGATTCTTGACCATCTAATTTAACTAAATGAATACAAAGCTCTTACAAACTCCTCTTTTAACCCGCTTACAGTGGTTCATTCTCAGTTTACCGATCGCTGTTTTAGTCCTTTTCATACTCTTTGCAGCCAGTTGGCAAATTCATCAATGGGGTTTAAGTTGGCTTTGGGCAATTTTTACTATCATTCTGGTCGGCTGGCGTTGGTTATTGGTAAAATGGACGCGATCGCTTCCTGATTCCCTCGCCGAGGCGGTTACAGAATTAGAGCAAACAACGCTAGTTCCCTTAACGGATAATCAGAAGGAAGATCAACGCTTATTAGTCTTAGAAAATAACTTACAAACGATTCTCAAAAACAGTCAACAGGATAAACCTTTTTGGGAAGATTGGCCTACCTTTGGCCAACGTTGTCAGGAAGTTGTAATAGCCGTGGCCCATTGCTATCATCCAGAAGTTAAATATCCTCTGCTCAATATTTATATTCCCCAAGCCTACGGACTGATTCGAGGAACAGTGGATGCTCTTGATCTTTGGTTGCAAAAATTAGCTCCTGTCCTGAACCAAGTTACCCTCGCTCAAGCCTATCAATCCTACGAAATTTATCAAAAAGTTGAACCCTCTCTTCGCAAAGCTTGGCAATTGTGGAATTGGGCCCAATGGTTATTAAATCCTGCTGTTGCCTTGGCTCGTCAATTAAGTCAGAATTCTAGTGATCAGGCAACCCAACAATTAGTCGGTAATTTGAGCCAATTACTGCGAGAAGCAGCCCTCAAAAATCTTAGTCGGCAAGCGATCGCGCTCTATAGTGGGAATCAACTACCCGCCGCTATTTTTCAATCTTCTCCTTTTCAATCTTCCACTCCGACTATTGCCAAAGCTTCGACCCAAACTTTACGGGAACTACTATTAGAGGCTGAATCGCCTGAAACCCTAGAGGTTAAACCGGTAAATTTGCTTTTAGTCGGACGAACGGGAGCCGGCAAAAGTAGTTTAATTAATACGCTTTTTCAATCCCAATTTATTCAAACCGATCTTTTACCGAATACAGAAGATTTACAGGAATATCATTGGCAAATAGCCACAGGAGAAAGTCTCACTATTTGGGATAGCCCTGGTTACGAACAAACTCAGCGTTCTGACCTGCGACAACGAATTTTAGATTATGCTCAAACTGCTGATCTATTATTGTTATTAAATCCTGCTCTTGATCCTGCTTTACAAATGGATGCGGATTTTCTCAATGATATCTATCAACAAATACCCGATTTACCCGTTTTTGTTCTTGTTAGTCAAGTGGATAAGCTACGGCCATTTCGAGAGTGGCAACCTCCCTACGATTGGCAATGGGGCATGAAGACTAAGGAACAATCAATTCGAGAAGCTGTTCAGTATCGCGTTGAACAGTTAGGAAATGTTTGTGAACGAGTTTTACCGATTGTTACCCGTGATCCTAATTTAGGACGACAGGAATGGGGCATTGATGACCTTTCTCTCGCTCTTTTGGCCGCGATCGCTCCTGCTAAACAGATTCGATTAGCCCGCTTTTTAGACAATTTAGAAGCCCGAACTATAGCTGCGGCCCAAATTATTGATCATTATAGTTTTCAGATGACGACAACCCAGGGATTAACCGCCTTGTTAAAAAGTCCAGTTCTACAGTTTATCTCTAGTCTAACTACTGGTTCTCCTACTTTAGCCTATTTATTAGCTGAAAAAATTCCGATTGAGCAATTACCTTTAGTGATTGGCAAACTTCAGATGGCCTATGATCTTTTCAATTTACTTAATGATCAGACAACAACTTCTTTAACCTTTGATCTGCTTTCTCTTTGGCCATTACTGCTCGATAATGCTGCTACGCCTGATCGCAATGCCTACGCTTTTGGTCATGCTTTAGTGGAATTCTGGACGAGATCGCTGAATCCATCTCAACTGGAAAATCAATACAAAAGTTATTTACCGCAATCATGACTCAACTGTAGCTCTATCATGGTTGACAGGGGGTTGACCGTTGAGAGTTTTGTAAAGAATTGTATATGCTTGTACCTTAATACCAAGTATTTAGTGATATGATTTTTGGAGATTAGGCTTTTCCTTGAATGGATTAGTCCAGCGATCACTTCTTTTGGGAGTAATATGTAGAAGTTTCTTGTGATCGTTCCTTTGGGGGAGATAACAAGAAAAGTTCTTGTTATGTTGCTCTATGGGAGTGATATACAGCACTTTGCTTAATCACGGCGTACAGACAAAAAGCTAAAATGCTTACTAAGCAAGGCTTCTAGGGAGAAAACTGTACCTCAAGATCCCGATAAGTGCTGTAACAAGATTTTCCGTCAAATCCATAGTTGGGTGGCACAAAACTTATATGAGAGGGATACAACCCATTCCTCTTTGTGTGGTAATACCAACTAGTACTAAAAATGATTTGTTTAGCAGAGGTGAGCAATGGGATGTCTAAAGAAAGATAGGAGAGTTTCCTATGGCCATAAGTATCTCTAGATCAGAGGGGGGTGCTAGTGAGTTTACATTCAGACTTCTCCGCTACCGATTCTGTGCTTGGATATTTATACCAGGTTCGTTTTGCTCTGTTGTCATCGCTTCAGCGGCTTGCAAAGAATGAGTTTTTTGCAGTTTATCTGGAGACACTTGATGATGTTGTCTTTGAGCCAGACGGTTCTGCTCTCGAACTATTACAACTAAAGCATCATTGCACTCGTGCAGCGAACTTAACTCAGAACTTACGCATTGACAAAAAGACTAAAATGTGCATGATTTAGTTTTGGTAGCTTTAGATACAATTTTCTCTGAACTCTTGACAAAATCCTCTCCG
>Ga0208229_1000466_pt1 | contig 10546 bp, 10 predicted proteins | sample LakMenEpi22Aug11_FD_150725 | JGI IMG/M metagenome (GOLD analysis project Ga0208229, IMG submission 150725) | Freshwater microbial communities from Lake Mendota, WI - 22AUG2011 deep hole epilimnion (SPAdes) | ecosystem: Environmental > Aquatic > Freshwater > Lake > Epilimnion/Euphotic zone ... | reverse complement strand
ATGAACGAGGCTACCTACAATCTGAATTTGCCAAATAGTAATGTGGGAGCGATCAGGGATCATACTCAGGTCACTCAGAATATTATTGTGCAATCTCCTGATTATCAAGCTTTGATGGCTGGGATTAAGGATAAAAAAAGGCTTTTACGACTAGAAACTGATCCTTTAGAAAAATTAGAAATTTCTGGAGAATTGGAACAACTGGAAGCGCAGTTAGAGCAGTTCAAGGAAAATATTTTTAGGTTATACGAATTATTTAGCAAAATCGAAATCAATACGGAACGCCTACGACAAGCGAAGGACTACTTTGAGCAAGGGCAATTTCGGGAAGCGGATGCCATTCTGCAAGCGGAGGAAATGGTCAAGGATTTGAATAAACTTCTGCAAAAAGACCAACAGCTTGATCAACAAAAAGCGGAAGTCAGAGCCAGCCGTGAACAAATCGCCAACGAGTTTCTGATTAAAGCCAAACTCTGGGCCACTTTTTATGATAAGCCTAACCGTTTTGAGCAGACCTGTGAATATTTTACTGAGTCCCTACGCGCCTTGAGAACAACGGACAATTTATTTGCCTACGCTTATTTTCTGAAGGAACATTATCAATTTGATCAAGCAAATCTTTTCTACGCAGAAGTTCTTCAGATTTATAGAAATTTAGGGGATTTTCCCTGTGTGGCCAGGACTCTTAACGATTTGGCTCTTTTGCATCAGAATAAAAATGAAATGGCGATCGCGGAGCAAGAATACCAAGAGGCTTTGCAGATTTACCAAGAATTAGCAGTAGAGAATCCCCGTTCTTTTCTGCAATATGTGGCCACGACTCTCAACAATTTGGCTGTTTTGCATAGTAATAAAAATGAAATAGTGATCGCGGAGCAAGAATACCAAGAGGCTTTGCAGATTTATCAAGAATTAGCGGTAGAGAATCCTCGTTCTTTTTTGCCCGATGTGGCCATGACTCTCAACAACTTGGCTGTTTTGCATTGGAATAAAAATGAAATGGCGATCGCGGAACAAGAATACCAAGAGGCTTTGCAGATTAGGAGAGAATTAGCGGTAGAGAATCCCCGTTCTTTTCTGCCTGATGTGGCCACGACTCTCAACAATTTGGCTGTTTTGCATAGTGATAAAAATGAAATGGCGATCGCGGAACAAGAATACCAAGAGGCTTTGCAGATTAGGAGAGAATTAGCGGTAGAGAATCCCCGTTCTTTTCTGCCCGATGTGGCCATGACCTTGATTAATCTCAGTATTTTTTATGCACAAGCTCAATCTAAAAAATCTTTATGGTCACGAATCTTTCGCACTGGGTCAAAGACAGAAAATAAAGACACTAACGCAAAATTACTAGCCCAAGAAATGACTGAAATTGCCCAACAGTTTCCCGATCTGCCAAGGGTTCAACAATATGCCGAGGCCGCCCGCCAAGTTTTAGAAAATTTAGGAGCAAATTAAAAATTATGAACAACCTAGAACTACAACATCGTTTAACGGAAAAAATAGCCGCCCTATCTTCAGAAAATCTTCATCTAATCTGGAAAATTGTTGAAGACTTAACTAAAGATGATTTATCGGTAAATAATGAAGAGTATCCGATAGAAACCTTATTGCAAAAATGGCAGTATTTAATTAAAAATAACCAAGAATTAGACCCAGATAAGCCTTTAAATAACCAGGAGATTGAGTTAATTTGTCAATCTTTAAGTCAATCCCAAAAATCTCGTCCTATCGGGCTGGCTGATGGTGAATTCATTGTACCTGATAACTTTAATGAACCGTTACCTGATGAAATTTTAGATTTATTTTATCCCCAATGAGACTATTACTAGACACCCATATTTTTCTTTGGTTTATTCGTGATGATCCTTGCTTGGCCGATTCATTACGTCAGGAAATAAAAAATACTAATAACGAGGTTTTCTTGAGTGTTGTTTCGATTTGGGAATGCGTCATTAAATATGAATTAGGTAAATTAGAATTTCCTGAACATCCCGATAATTATCTCCCTAAAAAAAGAAAACAGCATCTCATTAATAGTCTTATTGTTGATGAAAATAGTATAGTTCACTTAAAAGACTTATCTCCTTTACATAAAGACCCCTTTGATCGTCTTTTGATGTGCCAATCTTTACAAAATAATTTAGTGATTGTCACTGAAGATCAGAAGATGTTAGCCTATCCCAATATTAAATTTTTATTACTTTGATCACAGTTCAACAATATGTAACAATATGTCGAGACCGCCCGCCAGATTTTAGAATGACGATTCAGATTAGGCAATCAGTCAGAATATCCATCTGATCGCCCTAAATCCCCCTTAAAAAGGTGGACTTGGAGATAGGGGTTTGGTTTCCAAATCCAGAGACTTTGTAAATGACAGACCCTTGATTCCAGCTATAATTGATAAACCAAATCACAATAAAACTCCGATGACAACAACCCTGAACTTCAATCAAACCTTTGAGCAACTTTGTGAACAGGCGATCGCAACTCGACAACCCGTAGAAATTCAACAGGAAGGGCGAGAAAATGTTTCTTTAATTCCTACCGCCGAACTTAATAGCCTCCTAGAAACTGCCTATTTATTCAGTTCTCAGGAAAATGCCGATCGCCTTCTCGATTCCCTTAAACGCGCTAAAGCCAGAAGCAATCAACCCAGAACTTTAGAAACCCTACGCCAGGAGTTTCATTTTCATTACAATTCTTAAAATTATTATTTTTCCACCTGTAAATAATTCGTTGATAGATTATCCTGGGTCACGGTACGATAAGAGTTTGGCGATCGCGTCAGATGTAATCAACGAAAATTTTACAGCAAGAAAAACATTCCCATCACCATGTTGATGGAAAACAACAGCATCATTGATAGCGTTAAAACCAAACTTTCGGGAGCATCAGGTTATATTCAGAGACCTTTTCTGGTGAATGAAATGGTACAATCGATTAGAAACCGTTTAGCCAAAACCCCTTTTCAATCTAGCCGTTCTTTGGCTCTCAACTAAATCTGTTGGCGAATGGCTTTACGGTAAAGAGTTTGGATTTTACCAAGGAGCTTCTCGATCGGTTTTTTTTGTGTTTCTTGGGCTGGATCAAGTCCTTGTAAAGTCGTTAATAACTTCGCCTCTTGGATCTGGATATCTCCATCGCTGTAAAGTAAACCACTGAGCCTTTCGAGAAGTTCTTGGTAATCTTCCTCGCTATGATTGTCGCCTAGGTAATCCTGCAACCATTGATAACATTCCTGGGGAGAAACGGGTTTTAATTCTGATAACAATAGTTTCAGTTCTGGATCATCTTGTAAATGATGTTGCTGGGCAGTTTGTTTAAGATAGCTTCTTTCTTCGACCTGAATCACGCCATCAATCCAAGCCGCACCGATCAGGATTTTAAGCAATTGTTTCGTTTTTTGATGATCCATCATCGTGAGATACTCCTTTGAGTAAGTTATAGGTCGATCCTGACGTTGTTTCACTGACATTGAGCATTTCTTTATGCTTTCTTCAATTTTGCAATAAAAAAGCCGTCCATGTGTTGTACCTGGGGGAGGATTTGTAACCAACCTTCCTCGGAGGCGATTTTCTTGGCTAGGGAGAGAATCGGTAAAGGGGAGAGATGCCATTGGGGGTGGGTTTGCAGAAATTGTTGAATAATGGCTTGATTTTCCTGAGGGTTAAGGGTGCAAGTAGCATAGACAAGATCACCTTGCGGTTTTACCCAGGTGGCGGCTTGTTCTAGAATTTCTGCTTGTAATAAGGTTAGGGATTGGATTTTGTCAGGGGTTTGTCGCCAACGAATATCAGGATTGCGATGGAGCGTGCCTAGACCGGAGCAGGGAGCATCGACTAAGACTTTATCGGCGAGTTGACCCTCTGGTAATTGAAATTTTCGGCTATCTCCAATCCAGGGATAAATCGATCGCAGTTGGAGACGTTGTTGGCTTTTTTCAAGTTTTTTTAAACGGGAAGCAGTTAAATCACAAGCATAAATAGTGCCGCGATCGCCCATTAATTCAGCAAGATGAGTCGTTTTGCCACCAGGGGCCGCACAGCCATCAATAATTAAGTCCTGGGGTTGGGGATTGAGTATATGACTAACCAGTTGGGCACTGGCATCTTGAACTGTCCACCAACCATCCCTAAAGCCAGGTAAGTTTTGAATGGTGCGTTCTCCTTTAATTAATCGTAGGGCTTGGGGCAGTCCTGCTAGACGTTGGGTTTCTACAGCCATCTGAGCTAGGGCTTGCTCTACGGTTTCGAGGTCGGTTTTCAGGGGATTAATCCGTAGATCAATAGGCGGTGGTTGATTAAAGTATTGACAGAGTTCGGCGGTGTTCTGTTCATCCCATTGTTCCCTAAAAAGTTGAATTAACCAATCGGGAAAGCTATAAAAGATCCCTAATTTTTGTATGGGATCAATCGGCAAAATCAAAGGATCGCCTTGGTTAGCTTGAATGCGTAGATAGCTCCGTAAAATGCCGTTAACGACACCCGCTAACCCTTTTAAGCCATTTGCTTTGGCGAGATCAACACTGGTATTAACGGCTGCCGAGGCAGGAATTTGATCTAAATAGCGGAGTTGGTAAAGTCCAATCTGGAGAATTCTGCGTAGATCCGGCGGTTGTTTTTGGTTGTTTTTTTGGCTAAATTGTTCAATTAAATGATCTAAGGTTCTTTGACGACGGATTACGCCATAGACTAGTTCGGTTACTAAACGGCGATCGCTCTGTTGTAAATCGGATTTTTGTAGAATGCGGTCTAGAGCAATATCGACATAACTATCTTTGCGGTCAATATCCCGTAACACCTGAAAAGCATTTTGGCGAGCAGAAGTTGTCGGGGTCATGGACAAATGGAGAGAGCGTAATGATCCTGTAGAATAGAACAGTATTAGACAATTGTCTCTTAGTAAAAAAGAATCAAGCTAAAGATTGTCGTCACGGTAAGAGTACCGTCGCAACCGCAAGGCGGGGTATGATGATTTGGTCATGGAAACAGCATCAGGATTGCACAACTTGCGAATTGATGAGCGACAGTTAGCTGCCTAAATTCAAGAATAAGGTTGAAGGGAAAGATAACTGAAGCTTTAGCTGTCGCTATTTCCAATTAAGTCTAATACGTTAGCATTTTTCTTGCGCTTACCCTGAACTCTCCATCATGTATCAAATATCATCTCTTGGAGCTTACCTGAATGCCATCGCCACCGAATACTTTCCAGTCAACTAAACCCAAAATTTCCATTCCTCTTTGGTACGAACGAGGGTTTTCCTTATTAGTGCTACTTAACTTTGGACTTATTCTCTTCGATATGAGTTATATTCCTTTTCGGGATTTTTGGCTACAGGGAAGGGTTCAAATTTCTGCCAAGATTGGCCCCTTTGAACAGAATTTTCCGCCAACACCGCTCAGAATTTTACCGATTTCTGTCACGCCAGGCTATGACTGGGTTAAGGGCATTGAACCCTATCGCAGTACCGAAGAATATTTAGAACTGGTCGATCAGCTGACGAATAAAATTGATCAAAAAGCGTTAGAAACTCCTGACCTCAAAGCTCTCGCCCCAGCCTCAAGCCAAGGTAAGAGTATCGATGAAATTTTAAAGAAATTACAGGCCCAAAGCAAGGAAATGATTCAAACAAATCCCTTCCAAGTTGCTAATAAAACAGGAGCCTTAGAACGAATTAAAAATAAAATGCGAAAGCGAGTTTTTGGGACAACCAAAGCTTCTTCTACTCAAGCTTTTCAAGAATTTTGGACAAGGGAATATCTGCTTAAAAATGGTTCTACTCAGGAACTGACTTTTTTTAATGAACAGATTCGCCCCTTAATCGAAACTAATTATTTTCGGGCGATCGCTGAAAATGGTCAACCCATTGATAACTTTCCTTTGCTGGATTTTCCCTTTTTTCTAATCTTCTTAAGCGACTTTTTAGTACGCACTAAATTAATTAGTAGCCAGCAGAAAGGCGTGAGTTGGTTTGATGCCATGCTTTGGCGTTGGTATGATGCTTTTCTTTTAATTCCCGTTTTTCGTTGGCTGAGAATTATTCCTTTACTGATTCATTTGGATCAAGCTCGTTTGATTAGCCTCAAAAAAATTAAAAATCAAGCGGTTCAAGGTTTTGTGGCTATTATTGCTGAAGAAATGATTGAGATTGCGGTGATTCGTCTCGTTGATCAAGCGGAATCTGTAATTCGACAAGGCAAATTAAGAGATTTATTGAACTATCAAGGTAAACAGTCCTACATCGATATTAATAATCAAAATGAAATTGTTGAGATTACCCGTATTGTTTCCCAGGTCATTATTGAGAGAGTTTTACCAAAAATCGAACCAGAGGTTGAAAAATTTGTGATTTATAACCTGGAGCAAATCCTCAATCAATCTGTTGCCTATCAACAATTACAGACTGTTCCTGGTGTTAAAGCAATCCAAATCCAATTGACAGAACAATTGGTAAGCCAAACTTATCAAAAAATCCAAGAAATTTTAGCAATGCTCCTTCAACAAGACCCCACTTTTGATGAATTATTGGAGAAACTAGTGGTTAGTTTAATGAAAGTTACCAATCAGGAAATAAGAAGTCAAAATCATTTAGAGAAGATTGAATATCTACTGATTGATCTCTTAGAAGAAATTAAGATTAACTATCTTAAACAGTTATCCCAAGCTGACATTGATCATATTCTTGAGCAAAGTAGAATTCTTCGTCAAGGGATTGTTGCTAGATAATTCACAACCTGAACAAATTTCGCTAATCCCAGTCGTTTTAATTCGGCTCTAAGAATAGATTTAAGTATAGGTGAAATCATCACTTTGATGGCTAGGAAAGCGAATACAAATAGCCTGCCGGACATCAAAAAAGAGAAGCCCCTATACTTCTAGAAAATTCTCTTTCGTTTTTCACAATTGGTCAGGAAACTTAGGCTTCAGATTCAGCTTTTTTCGCTTTTTTACGTCTAAATTTCCGTTCCATTTTGGCTCCAAATCCCAAGGCAGCGATCGATCCAAGGATTGTCAGTGGTTCAGGGACGGCCTCATAGGTTCCCGAAATGGCTGCAACACGAAGACCTACAGGACTAGAGGGAAAAATGTTGGAGTTATTTACCACAAAACTAAGAGTATTGTTTCCGAACTGAAAATAATGATTAATGCTAAAACTATAGGTCTGTTTAAAGCTATTGCCATTAGCCTTAACATTGCCTGTATCAAAGCCATTTAAGAAAATTCGTGCAGTGTTATCTGCTGTCCATTGACCAAGAATTTGAGCCGTGGAAAGAATCGCCTCGTTCGGTAAATTGAAAGTTGTTTGGAAAGTATAATCCCCGGCAGGAGAGGAATTACTGTTGCTTCCAATCCAGTTTGACGTACTACTGTTCGCTAACCAGGGCCCACCATTATTGAGGGGAAATGTACCAGAGGGGACAGTAGAATTGGTGACAACACCGCCACTGGGCTGACTGACAAGGGTATAGTGAGGATCAGTGGTGTTCCCAGGCAGAGCTTGACCATTATTATCAACGCCTGTGTTATACAGACTTTGGATATTCATGGTAACGGCCTGGGCTTTGGTTACGGATAATGTTGCACCTACCACCGCGATCGCAGAAACCGCTAACAAGGGAGAGAACTGATGCAGCATGGGCAAAAGAGACTCATAAAAAGGCGTTTGTAATTAACGATAACAGAAATATTGTCAAAATGTGACGCTCGAGAAGAGAGATTTTAAGAATTAGTCCCAGCAATTGTAGGGAAGGGAAATCACCAAGGTCACAGATTAATAACAGATTAAACACATAACACCATTTTGTATTCTAGATAACTTTAGTTTCCCTTCATTGGCTTAAATCAGAAGCGTTTATTCTGGAGCATTAGGCTTGTTTAACTGTATTTTCGCAACCATGGCAAACTGTTGATAACGCATATCCCCCAAATGGCCTCGAAACAATTTATCAAGCCAGGGAAATAACAGTAAAAACATTTGACGACGGCGTGGGGCGACAGCTAATGGGTAATTTTGCTCGCAGGGATGAATTCCTTCAATATTTTGAATTTCATAACCTAATTTTTGAAATAGCTTAATCATACTTTTACGGGTAAAAAAACGTAAGTGAGTACGATCTAAAATCCCTAAATCCTTATATTGCCAATCAGCTTCAATTAATAATTCCCAAAGATTATTAAAATAGCGCACATTCGGAATTGAGGCGACAATCACGCCTGAACCTGTCAGCAATTTTCTTGCCAATATCAAGGCTCTTTCTGGCTCAACGAGATGTTCCAAAACATCATTAAAAATAATACAATCAAAATAGTGCTGGGGTAAGTCTAAATCGTCCTCAAAATTATCACAAATGACTCTATCTAAACATTGAGAAGCCTGCATTGCAGCTTGGGAATTTAATTCAATCCCCCAAATTTCTGCCTCATAATGTTTTTTAATTAAGCGACCAAAGTTGCCTTGGCCACAACCTACTTCTAAAATAATTTTGGCTGTTGATGGAATGTAGGTTAACATTTCAGGGCGATCAGATTGAAAATAAGCCTTGCCTTGTTTTTGGTAAAAATTTGAGAAAGTAGGATTATTCATAGCTTAAAGTATTGGCAATTTTAGTCTAAGTTAACTGTAAAAAACGGAGATGCTAGACAGATTAAAGTTGGGAAAAATCAATGAATCGAATTAAGTGTTTAAGAAAATATTTGAGATTATTTTTACAGTCAATCAAGAACCAACGAGGATTTTTTCTATATTTAGTAATAATTAGTATTATTCTATTAAATAACTTTTTTTTCCTATGAATTTCTAAAATTACCTCTAAAAGGTATTGTTGCAAAACTTGCCAGTCCACTTGATAATTATCTAAATTATTACGAGGATCAGAAATATTAAGTTGAACATCTTGAACAAAACGAGGATGTATATAAACAGGTTTAATCCCTTTTTCTCTAGCATTTTCGATGTAGTGATGACTACTATTCAATACTTTTGTGTTAGAATGAACGATACCAGGTTTGTTAGCCAACCAACCCACTTTATGTTGGATCGTTCCATGATGAGCTAGGTAAAAATCAATAGAATTAGCCCAGATTATAGATTCATATAGTGAACAGCCAACGGTATTATAAATAGCAACATCTGACTGCGATCTTTGATGAATCTTTTTAACAATATCATTTTGTTTTTCGATTGTTTTTAATTCATTGATTTTTCCAGAAAAGAGAGTATCCTCTTGATAAGAAAAACCGTCAAAAACAACTCCTAAGTTAGGAAATTTTTCTGCTAAAGCGTTAATCAGATTTGCAAAACCATTTTCCTGATCTGTCCAAGTCCTATTGTCAACACGAATACTGATCCAAAGTAAAGGATAATGAAACTTCTTAATTGTCTGAATCTGGTTAGGTAAATTAGAACAATTATCTGATTCAATAGCGAGTTGATAAATTCTCTGAGCTAAGGCATTAGAAATGTAACAGTCTCCTACATGTAAACAAAAGTGATTATTCTTAAGTGTTTCTCTAAAAATTTGAATATAAGCTTCTTCTTTATTTACTTTTGTATGATTAATGATAGCTATTTTCTTGATTTTTTGAGGACTAATTTGTGGAAAAATATTCTCGATTTTACCTAACGTCTCTCGCAAAATCCAAAAAGTGTCTATTTGGTTCAATAAATGAGCTTTTTCGAGACGATACAGACCTGATAATTCATTAAAAATATGGTGAGCAAAATTATCATGGCCTAGGCAAACAGCTAATTTTTTGGGATTGCGATTATTTAAGTAAAAGATGACCTCATGATAGTGAGTAACCATGAGAGCTTGAAATGTGGGAATCACTGATGGCAGAACTCCCCACTGGGGGTCATCAGCTTTAATTAATAAATTAAAATCAGGAAAATATAAAGCTCCTTTTTTAAATCCAGTGTTAATATGGGTGGTTAATAAATAAAAAGGATTCTTGCTTTCAAACCGATAGAAAATAATATCAGGAGTAACCCAGAGAGATTGCTCAGTAGCTAATTTTCTTTGGGTAAAAGGACACAGTAGATAAATGAGTTTCTCTCGGACTGCAATCAATTGAAAGCGTCTAGGATCTAAATTTATTTTATCCTGATCACCTTTAATCGCTTTATTAAAATTTTTATAAAGGGTATTAATATAAATTTGCTTCTCTTTAAGAAAGTTTTTTTCAGTTTCACTAATTTTAATAAGACTGATAGTTGTCAAATTTTGATGCTGGGAAAAGTAGCTTTTAATCGCATGATAATCCAAGCTTTCTGTTTTTATTTCTTCCAACAAACAATTCCAAGACTCTTCATTGCCTTGCAATTGTCTCCAGATCTTTTCATAAACTAGATCGTTCATCTTCAAAATTTTAATTCGTTGATTTTGACAGGCAAAAATTGGAAGCGTCCAATCATTTACAGAATTTACAGAGTAAATAGAGTTCTAGGGTTTGCTCTAGAACTATTTTGGGAGGCACTGGTTCAGCCTAGTTGTTAAATAGCCTGAAAGTCTTGCCCTGTAAGGATTTTAGTGATTCAGGGCAA
>Ga0208229_1000465_pt1 | contig 10570 bp, 5 predicted proteins | sample LakMenEpi22Aug11_FD_150725 | JGI IMG/M metagenome (GOLD analysis project Ga0208229, IMG submission 150725) | Freshwater microbial communities from Lake Mendota, WI - 22AUG2011 deep hole epilimnion (SPAdes) | ecosystem: Environmental > Aquatic > Freshwater > Lake > Epilimnion/Euphotic zone ... | reverse complement strand
TCTCTTTAACCGCCTTTCCTTTCTTCATTATTCTTTACTTTTTTCATTTGCTTCTCATTCTCAATAATTTCCTTCTTTATTGCGGTGACTAATTACGGGTTTTCTTTGTTTTGAATGCAAGAGATAGTATTACAGCCGATAGAATTCCTCCAGAACTAAATACGGCAATGTGTGAATTAATTAATAATTTTCTGCCTCATTATACCAATTATTTTACTAATCGAGATCAGGAAGGAAATCCCTATTTTTTAATTTCTGCCTTGGCTGCATTAGAAGCACAAAAATCTCTCAAAGGTGAAGTGCTAAAAGACCCTAATACTTATCATCGTACATTAAAAGGTGGATTAGGATTATCTGAAAATGCAGATGATCAAACAGTTTTAGAAGCGAGTCGTTTACCTCAATTGGTGAAAAAATTAATGGAATTTGCCCGCGATCGCCGAGTTGAGAGACAGATTTCTGATGGAAGAACTGCCTTAAATACAATTGTTGAATCTCTACTTAAAAAATATAACTTAGAAAAAAGTGAACTGAAGCGTAGTTTAGGGTCAATTTCCCTCGAACAACAAGATAAACAAGCGTTGTTAGCCAAAGAAACCAGCTTAAAAGACTTGGTTGTTACTTTTCGTTGCGAACAATCGTTAGTACAATATAAATTTAAATTAACAGAAACAGCAAAAATAATCTGCACTCAAACAAATAAAATATTAACGGAAAAAATTCATCAATTATGGAAAGAATCGGCTGAAAAAAAACGTACTCCGATAAAAGGAAAATACGAAACTAAATTTTTCGACGAAACGTTCTTAGAGGAGGTTCAAAAACATCTCTGGCATGAATTAACAGAGCGAATGACTCAATTATCAGACCAATTAGTAGGATATTATCAGACCGCTCTTAAAAATAAAAGGATGGTTGACCAACTGTTTAAAGGATTTTATGAAACCATTGAGTTAAAACAAGTTGAAAAAACCATTGAAACCTTAGTTAGAGAAAAGATGCAGTTTAAGTTAAGAGAATTTGCTTCACGAATTGCCATCGGAATTTTAGCAGATCCTCAAAAATTTGATTGGATTAACCATAACAATGGAGAATTTTCTACAATAATGAGGAAAATTCCTGGTCAAATAAACTTAAGCCCTGAAAATTTTAGTGAATTAGTATCTGTTATTCGCCAACAGTATGAAAAATATATTGGAGGGGTTTGTATAGAATCTTTATTAAACCTTTACCTGTATGAAATGATTGTAATTGAAGAGGAGTTATTAACGTTTATTCATGATAATTTTCTGAAATTACATTCCTCATCTGAGCCAATTCTTAAAGAAAAAATTCGTGAGAGTGTTATTCAAAAACCAGAATTGAAAACACTGGCTAAAATTGAGCGTAAACTGGCAAGTTTAAAAAATATTTCGATGTAATATCGTCTTATTGTCAAAATTAATGGTATAGTAATATCTAAATTATGTCCCACACCAAATCAACAACCCTCCTTTCTCTTTTACCTAATTTAGGAAAACAACAATGAATTCCTCTCAATCAAAAAATAATCAACAGCCTCCCGAAAAAACGAATGGATTTTTCTCTATTTTTTCTCCTAAGAAACCGCAACAAACATCTATTAGGATTGGTATTTGGGGAACTGTTGGTGTTGGAAAAACTATTTACTTAGCTAGACTTTATGATCTATTAAAAGACTCAAAAAATTATAACTTTCAAGGGACGGATCAAAGAGCTTTCGACTTTGCTGAACAACTTGTATCCGATATGAATAATGAGACTACAAACGGCACTTTGCCACCACCTACCCTTTATCAACCAGGAGCGATACAATCATTTGATATATTTACCTATAAGTTCACGTATAAAAATTCTCAATTTGGCTCAATACCCATTACTTTAGAATTTATTGATGCTTCTGGCGAATTTTTTGAAGATCCTGATCGTGAGTTAACAATTAGTCACGGTGAAGGAGCTTATAATAATGTTATTGATTACTTGATGAGTTGTCATGGAGTAATTTTTTTACTTGATTATGAGCGAAGTAAGCCACAAACAACAAAAAACAATCTAAGAAAACCATATTTTGATTTATTGTCGAATTTATTTAGTAAATTTCAACTACGATTTTGTGATTTGAATCAAGCTACAGACGGATACATTCAACAATATATGGCATTTTGTGTTACTAAAGCTGACGAAGATGAATTATGGAAGAAAAAAGATTCTATGTCTTTAGTGAAAGAAACAATGGGAGAAAAGATGTGGCGTTATCTTATTAATAATTACTCATTAGTAAATACTGATCTTGATGCAGCCAAACGTGAACAACCTCGCAAAGATAATCGGTGTAATTTTTACTCGACATCTGCTTTTGGTCGTTACAAAAATTCAGAAGATAAATATGTAAAAGTCTTAAAAACCCCATCTGTATCTCCACCGAATATAAGTACCCCTGAGCAAAATACTTCTAATGATTGGGACTGGGAAGAGGTTATTAATAACAATACCCCACCTAATGATCCACCATCTCCTAAAGGTGGACTTGATGATATTGGTGAAGAAACACCAAAGGAAATAAATATTAAAGCTCGACCCACTGTAATTGTCGAACAGGGAAAACCATGTAACCCATATAACATTTTAGAACCTGTAGAATGGTTAATTAGAAGCATTATTCAAAACCCACCAAAACTTCCTCAACCTGAAAATAAAGAATAATCGGAGCTTTAATTATGACTTATCCTCAATTAATTGTTGGCAAATTAGTCGGTTCGGAAGATTCTGGCTATCGAGTGATAGCTTGGAATTGTGAACATAATCCTTCCCAACATATTCCACCATATAACTTTTTAAAAAATGAGCCTTCAGCTAAATTTGTATCTGTAGGTTTAGCTTGGGATGAAAAACAACCAATTTTAATTCAATCTTCATCGACTTCGGAAATTAGTGGACAAAGAACATTTATGCAAACTCAGTATGTTTTTCTACCACCTGAATCTTTTCAGAAAATTAAGGGAAAAACTTATCATTTACTTGATTATCTTTCTAGGCAAGAAATCCCTACTTTTCGGCAAATAAATAATTGTTTAGAACCGTTATCTATTCCTTTACTAACTTCAGAAGATTTGCCAAATTCTCCACAGGATGAAATTGAAATAATCAAAAAAAATACTGATAATTATTATTTAGTTTTAACAGGATTAGATAATTTAATTACTGGTAAAAGAATTATTTTAAGTATCAAGGAAGATATTAGAACTTTAAATATTACATCTACAGATTTTTTAGCTAGTCTATTCTTACTTCTTCCCGTAGCTATTCGTTCTCGTTTGTCTATTGCTTTCGGAACTGTAGATGAAGAATCTTGTAAATGGGCAAAAATCATTATTACTTCTTCTCCTATAAAATCTCAACTTTCTGATGATTTAATTCGGATCAGACCTAAAAGTAACCCTTCTACATCTAGTTTTGATAAATTGGAACCTTCTCCTGAGCATTACACTTCTGAGTATGTTAATTTGCTTCAAGATATTCTCAAAAATACTGAGCAAATACCTGCTTTTCTTGAAAAAATTAATGAAATAGCTGATGAAAATATTAGCTTAAGCAATCTTGATAGTCCTCAAGCAATATTGCCAATTATTAAGTTTTTACCAGAACAACAACAAGAATCTCGTTTAACAACCTATCTATCTACAATTACTGACGATCAATGGACTAATGCAATACAATCACTGAAAGATAATCCACAGAGATTATTTTTGGTAGGACAGGAATTAATTAACAGAGAAAAACTAGAAAATCTTCAATTTTTCTTAGAAGTATGGAAATTAATATCCAAACCTATTAACGAAGCTATTAACGAACTTATTAAGCTGTTAAAATTACTCAAGCCTGATTCTGATTTTACCCGTTCTCTTATTCAACAAGGATTATTAAATAATCATCCAATAACCATCAAAAATGATCTTACAGATTTTTGTCTTAAAGTTATTACGCAACTGTCTTTAAAATCTCAGAGTGAAGCCTATAAATTAGCAGAATATATTACTACAATTCCTGATTTTCAGCTTAATGGTGAAGAGCGTCTTCAGCTTTTAAATGCTTCCACTCCAGATAATCAAGATAGAAGTCAAGAAATATTAAATGATCCTAATTATCCTCAAGAAATTATTCGTTTAATTCTTCAGTTACCCGAAACAGAACAGAATGATTACTGGAAAAAATATTTATCTGGATTAAATCAACAGAAATGGTCAGATATCTTTGATTCAATTCTAAATCAAGTAGGATTGTCTAATGCTTGGACGAGTTTAAAAAATGATTATTCATTAAATAAATCATCCGATAATATCACTTGGTATCCAGAAACAATGGTAAAAGTATGGAACAAGATTGAAGATGAAGAGCGGCTTAAAGTATTTTTGAATGAAGACTTAGATTCTGATTTATCTTTAGCGCGTAATTTACTTGATTTTGGGTTAGCTGAAACCAAATATTTGCAACAAGAAATTAAAGAGCTTATTTCCAAAGTAGTTTCAAGTTTATCTAATTTACCAGAAAATAAACCGTCAACACGATCATTTGTTGATGAATTAAGTAATCGTCCTTTATTTGAAAAAAATGATGATCGCTTTTTCTTATTTGACTCTCTTATCACTACTAACTTTACTACTTTAGAGTTATATGATTTTTTGAATGAGTTTGGCTACCTAATCGCTTATTTATCTATAACCCAATTCAATCAAAGTAAATTATGCAGACAACTATCTCAAAATAATATTGAAGTTGTGAATCAGTTATCTTTTGTTATTAATCAAGGTAAACAAGTCTTACACAAACTTGTTAAACTTGCTCAGTCAACAAAGATGAGCAACTCACAACAGGATAAATTTTATCTTAGTTTTCTAAATGCTTATTCACCTTCTTTACCAGAAAGTCAAGAGTTAATTATTACCTTGATTGAAATAGAATATGAATTATCAAGCAGTAATTTAGGAATGAAGTATCCTAACACATACAATTACTTTAAAGATACATATAATTTAAGTCATTTATTTCAGTTGCTTCAATCCCCCAAGTTAAATTTTTCTATATGGGAAGATATTGTTGCTTTAATTGAGCAAAAAACGGAACAAAAAATCAAAATGTTAGATCGTTTAGTTGGAAAACAATTTGTAATTAAAACTCTGCAAACATGGTTTTCTGTTCTTAAAGATCAACCCCAATTAAATTCCAACTCATTAATTACTAATAGTGAAGCTTGGAAATCATTAAATAAAGATCAGTTACTACCTCTATTACTGCTAATTAAACCCGAATCTTTAACTATGTTAACACAATGTATAATTGAGTCACAAAAATATGAATGGATTGCTGGTGATTTACTTTATCATCTCTGTGAACATTGGAAAAGTCAAAAAAGTTATGATTCAAAATTACTTAATTGCATAAACAGCCCAAGTATCACTAATGATTTTAACAATCAAAACTGGCTAGAACTATATTATCTGAAATGGAAATTAGATATTGATATTCATTTCATCCTATCTGAAATTTCATTAAGTATTTCAGAACAAGAAGAGTTATTTAAGACAGCTTATGAATTCATAGAAAAACAGGAACAAGCAGAATGCAAAATGTCCATATTTAGCGATTGTAAAATTCTTAATTTAGCTCAAGATAAATTGCTTATTCTTGCTGTTAAAGTGATAAAAAGCTATACTCAGTTTGAACAAAAAAAGGAACTATTGCATCAATGTATTGATTTCAACTTGACATTCCATCAACTGTACCCATTAGTAGAAAATCTTATTGAATCTTGTCATTTACAAAATCAAACAGAACAATTAATTAATTCTCTTAAACAGGCAGGATGGAGTTCTAAACAGCAAACAATAATTTTTAAAAATTTACCATTAAATTCATATAACTTTGAACTACTTTCTTCTTATTTATATCCCAATCTACAATTGAATACTAAGTTATTTGAAGAAGACCCTAGTTTACTTTTCAAATTATCTAAGTTAAAAATAGTAACAGATTTAGAAAAAGATGTCCATAAAAAATTAATGCGGGATTTAGTAAAATTACAAAGGGGGGGTAAAGGGGAATATCTTTCTTTATTTACATCTACTTCAGAACCAGAAATGGTAGAAAATATTGTCACGGAAGTGAGTAAAGAAGAAATCCATGAAGTAGTCCAGAAGAATAAATGGTTGCAATCTATTATTAATCTTCCAATTCAATGTGAATGGTGTATTAAAGTTCGGCAAAATTGTGTTAAAATTGTAGCTCAATTACTAGGAGTAACAATCAGTATTGAAAAATAAATATAGGTAAAATACCTTCTAACCCTTCTGCTAAAGATTCTTTAAATTGACATTAACGTAATTAATCAATAGAGATATCTAAATGAACAATATCACCAACAAATTTTCATCTTTTAGAGATGGTGTCTTAAATAAATTTATTCCTAAGTGGTCTTGTAGTCATCAACATATTGAACAGGTAAATGATACTATTTGTTGTAAAGTAGCAGGTTGCGATCAGACAATTTGGGATAGTAAAGAGTCCTTTAAAGTTTGGCTAAATTTAATCCTAGCTATATCAGTCATAGCAATTATATCTGTGCCTGTGGGAGGAGTAACATTGTTTGTTTACCTAAAACAGGAGATTAAACACAAGGAATCTGTAATTGGAAAGAAGGAAAGTACAATTCAACAATTAAAAGGCAGTATTAAAAGCAAAGATCAACAGCTTAAAGCAAAACAAAAAACTATTGAAACTAAAGATGTAGAAATTAAAAAACAACAAGGAGTAATTAATAATAAGAATAAAAAGATTCAGACACAACAAAAAGCTATTGAAACTAAAAATAAACAAATTAAAAAACAACAAGGAATAATTAATACTAAAAATAAAGAGATTCTACGATTAAAAATAAAATAGTGTTTAATTTTGGTATTCTTAAAATTGTTCAAGTTTCAAATATATATAATTTAAATTAGGAGTGCTATATATGAGTAAAATATTTAATAATTTAAAAGTTGATAGAACCTTAAGTAAGTTTATCCCCAGATGGAGTTGTACTGGTTATGTTGGCTCAGATCACTTACCACAGGTAAATGATAGTATGTGTTGTAAAGTAGAAGGCTGCACTCAGACGTTTTTAGGTACTAAAGAATTTTATCAAGCTTTATTCAAGATTGTCTTATCCATTTCCATTATTGAATTAGTGTTAGGGATAATACTTTTTATTTCTTTAAAACAGAATATTCAACAAAAAGAAGATATAATTCAACAAAAACAAAATCAAATAACAAAAGATGCACAAATTTACCAAAAAGACATTGAAGATTGCTTAAAGTGGAATATTCTTATTAGCGAAGTCGCTTTAAATGCGCGATCTTATCCACCTAATTTCAATAAAGTAAGAGAGATTCAAAAACATTTAAAAGAATTAGGATTTTTTGAAAATCAGGAAATAACAGGGAAATTTGGTAAAGCAACATCTAAGGCTATCTATAACTATCAAAAAAGTTGTCAAAATAAATTAAAATAATTAGGGCTTCTGAAAAAGTCCACAAAACGAACCTAGATGCCACAGGGCTCGAAAAATGGTGACTTCAGAGATCAGTTTCCAGTTTTACCCCACAATTTTCCAGCAAAGTGCATGGATTTTGAGCCTCCAAATGCAATAACCCGTATTCCGTACCATTTTTGAAAAAATAAAAATAGATTCAAACCCACATTCAGCAGATGATTTGTACTCAAAAGAATTTCCCAGCAGGTTTTTAGAGTAAAAAAATAATTTAGCTAAGTGCAGTCTAACTCTTGCCAGATAGGGCGTTTAGCCATTTTTACCAGAAAATTAAGTTGTGTATTACGTAACAGGAGATTAAAAAATACAGAACAGATGATCGAAGTATTTTGTCATTTTTCACGAATTGGAATTAAAAATAAGTTAAATTCACCTATTTTATATACTTAAACACAAAAATACTAAATAGATTGTGAATTTCTAAAAGCCTTGTCCAGTAAGGCTTTTAGAAAATATCTAAATCGTCAAAATACCTGCGGAATGTGGGTTCAAAAATAGCGACAGAATAGTTAAAATAAAAGAAGCTAATAAACCGAAGAGAAAATGACCAAATTAAACGTTAAAACTCGCATTTCGTACTAGTCAGAAAGATCAAAAATTACACGCTATCGATATATACAGGAATTATTGACTACAAAAACACTAGGTATAGATAACCCAAAAAGCTAATACAGCACAAAGACAAGATTATTTGCACTATAGCCGTTGCCATAATAGTTGGGACGTTAACAAGGGGCTTAAGCCCCTTGCCCCAAGAGTTTGAATGTCATAACCAAACTGTCCGTTGCTATACTAAATGAAGCATATCTTAGCTGCTCAACAATCATAATGATTGAAACCTTTGCAGAGAAGCACATTTGCTCATTTAGATTAACTTATATTATTTGAGTTTTTCTATAATCATGTACGGAATATGGGTCATGCTTTATTAAAATCTTGTCAATGCGTAACTTCTAACAGAAAGAAATATTATGGCGGATTGAATATTTTAATCTGCAAACTAATGGCTATAGCGATTGTGTTCTGGGAATGCCCCTGGTAGGCTTTGTACTGGCTCTGGTACTTGCCCCAATTCCAAGGCCCAGGCACGAATTAAACGGGCGATCGCCTTTTGGAGAAGACCTTCAGCAATCTGTTTTCCCATCTGATGAGTGGTGGGATTAACCAATAATTGGCTGATGACGGGAACTAATTTCATCGGATCAAAACCTGGGGTTGTTTCTAGAATTTGCCAAATATTCTTTAAATGTTCAATTGTTTTGGGATTATCATCTATTTTAGGTGGCATCTTCGATAAGGTTTTGGGCTGAACGAAGCCCAGTTGCTCCTGAATAGTGAGAGTAAAATTAAACCAGCTATGACGACCAAAGGCATCAATGACATTGATCAACTCATTAACCAATTTCTCACGGATATATTGACCTCGTTCAGAAAACAGAAAATCTGTTCCTTGATTTAAGATCTGATCAAAATCGTAATCACTAGAAGTCCGCGCATTGCGTAATAAATTTTCCAATCGATTCCAACGAAAATTCCCATCTTTAAAGAGTAAATCCCGCAGTGAAGTCCGCAATTCCGGCGATTGATCGGTCAGTAAACGTTTGGCAATGTAGGGATAGGCTTTACTGAGCACTTTAAAATTGGGATCAATCCCGATCGCAATCCCTTCTAACGTCACCATCGAGCGAATAATCAGGGCATAATAGGCCGGAACCCGAAAGGGGAATTCATACATCATGGCCGACATTTGATCGGTAATACTCTTAAAGTTTAATTCCGCTACACTTGCGCCCAGAGCATTACCAAATACCTGGCTCAAAGCCGGCACAATCGGTCTTAAATCAGTATCGGGTTTTAAAAAATCTAATTTGACATAATCATGGGCAAGTCCTTCAAAGTCACGGTTCACCAAATGCACCACTGCTTCAATTAAGCCATAGCGTTGATAGGGTTGGATCGTGCTCATCATGCCAAAATCTAAATAGGCTAATCGGCCATCGCTCATGGCAAGCAGGTTGCCTGGATGGGGATCAGCATGGAAAAAGCCATGTTCAAGTAATTGCCGCAGGGAACATTGGACTCCCACTTCAACCAAATGGGTGGCATCAATTCCCTGGGCTTGAATAGCTCGGATATTGGTTAATTTAGTGCCTTCAATCCATTCCATCGTCAGGACTCGACGACCGGTATAAGCCCAGTAAATATGGGGAATATAGATTTCCGGTAAATGTCCATAGAGTTCGGCAAATTTCTCGGCATTGCGTCCCTCCTGGATATAATTCATTTCTTCAAAAATACGGCTGGCTAGTTCATCGGTAATGGCCACTAGATCGGATCGCAGTCGTTTAATATTTTTCTTAGCCCAAAAGGAAAGCGCTCGCATGATATAAATATCCAAGGTGATGCGCCGTACTAAATCAGGCCGTTGCACCTTAACGGCTACTTTTTCGCCTGTTTTTAACGTTCCTCGATAAACCTGTCCTAGAGAAGCTGCGGCGATCGGACTTTCTGACAGATCGGCATAAATTTCTGTGGCTGGCGCGCCTAACTCTTCCTCAATAAACTGATAGGCCATTTCATTGGGGAAAGAGGGCAATTGATCCTGAAGGGTGGTTAATTCTTCTAAATAGAGGGGTGGAACGAGATCGGGACGGGTGGAAAGAGCTTGCCCCACCTTGATATAGGTTGGCCCTAGATGGGTTAGCAGTTCCCGTAGTTGAATAGCACGTTTGCGAGAGGTTTTGGCATTTTTTTGCCAGAGTCCATCCCACCACAGTCCAACAGCAAACCAGAGAAAGGGAAAGAGAATATTTAAAAGTCGCCCTAAAACCTGAAAAGGCCGTCGTCGATAAAATTCGGTAATTAGTTCGGGATGATATCGCCAGCTTTCTGGAAAACTATCGCTCACTGGGCCAATATCTTCCGTATGGCCAATGGGTACATGATTGGGTTGAACTTCAATAG
>Ga0208229_1000457_pt1 | contig 10667 bp, 12 predicted proteins | sample LakMenEpi22Aug11_FD_150725 | JGI IMG/M metagenome (GOLD analysis project Ga0208229, IMG submission 150725) | Freshwater microbial communities from Lake Mendota, WI - 22AUG2011 deep hole epilimnion (SPAdes) | ecosystem: Environmental > Aquatic > Freshwater > Lake > Epilimnion/Euphotic zone ... | reverse complement strand
CTGCTGCCTCGGTCGACGGTGTTCATGGGCGTGCCGACCTATTACGTGCGCCTGCTGCTCGATCCCGCTTTCGGTCGCGCTACCTGCCGCAATATCCGCCTGTTCGTCTCCGGTTCGGCGCCGCTACTGAAGGAAACCTTCGACGAGTTCAAGGCGCGGACCGGCCATACCATCCTCGAACGTTACGGCATGACCGAAGGCGGCATGTTCACCTCGAATCCCTACGAGGGCGAGCGGCGCGGCGGCACCGTGGGATTCCCGCTGCCGGGAACGGCACTGAAGATAGTCGGCGCCGGCTCGCCTTGCGTGCCTGGGAATCCGCTTCGCGGGCAGGCAACGGCGGTGAAGCCCGGCGTCGTCGGCAACATCCAGGTCAAGGGCGACAACGTCTTCGTCGGCTACTGGGGCATGCCCGAAAAGACCCGGGAGGAATTTACCGCCGACGGTTTCTTCAAGACCGGCGACATGGGCAGCTTCGATGCCGACGGCTACGTGACGATCAGCGGCCGCTCCAAGGATCTGGTGATCACCGGCGGGCTCAATGTCTATCCGAAGGAGATCGAAGAGTTGATCGACGCCATGCCCGGCGTGGTCGAATCGGCGGTGATCGGCCTGCCGCATCCCGATTTCGGCGAGGCCGTCACGGCCGTGGTGGTGCGCCAGAAGAACGCGGAAGGCAGGGCGCTCACCGAGTCCGGTATCATCGGCGCCATCAAGGACAAGCTGGCGAACTTCAAGGTGCCCAAGTGGGTCTATCTGGTCGACGAACTGCCGCGCAACGCCATGGGCAAGGTGCAGAAGAACATCCTGCGGAAAACCTATTCGCCGATGAAGGCGCGATAAGGGGCGTTTCTCGAATTCGACAACGGCCGATTTGTTCCTTACAATTCGACGAAATATTCGTGGATATGTAAGAACATGATCCCTCGCGCCGCCGCTGCACTGCTCGACGAAATTCGCTCCGGCTATCCGGTGATCACCCTCACCGGGCCGCGCCAGTCCGGCAAGACCACGCTCGCCCGCGCCGTTTTTTCAGATAAGCCCTACGTCTCGCTGGAAACGCCGGACGAGCGCGAGTTTGCCGCCAGCGATCCGCGCGGCTTCCTGGCGCGCTGGAAAGATGGCGCGATCATCGACGAAGTGCAGCATGTGCCGGCACTGCTGTCGTGGATCCAGTCCGATGTCGATGCCGTTGGCGCCATGGGGCGCTTCGTTCTCACCGGTTCGCAGAATTTTGCCTTGATGGCGCATATCGCCCAGAGCCTCGCCGGGCGTTCCGCGCTGGTGCAATTGCTGCCGCTGACCATCGCCGAACTCAAGGCCGCCGAGCAATTGCCTGCCGACCTGGATACGATGCTCTTGCGTGGTGGCTATCCGGCGCTTTACGCGCGGTCGCTCAACCCGGCGCGCTGGCTCGCCGACTACACCATGTCCTACCTCGAGCGCGATGTCCGGCAAATTACGCAGGTGCATGACCTGTCGGCCTTCCAGCGCTTCCTGCGCCTGTGCGCCGGGCGCACCGGGCAATTGCTCAATCTGGCCAATCTGGCGCAGGACGCCGGCATCGCGCAGAGCACCGCGCGCGCCTGGTTGTCGGTACTGGAAGCGAGCTATGTCGTGCATCTCCTGCCGCCGCATCACCGCAATCTGGGCAAGCGGGTGGTCAAGTCTCCGAAGCTGTATTTCGTCGATGTTGCCTTGGCGGCGTCGTTGATGGGGATACAAACAACCGGCCAACTCGCCATTCATCCCCTGCGCGGGGCATTGTTCGAGACGCTGATCGTCGCCGAATTTCTCAAGGCGCGATTCAATTCCGGTTTTCCGTCAAACTTGTATTTCTGGCGTGACAATGTCGGTTTGGAGGTCGATCTGCTGCTCGATGAGCCGGAAGGTTTGCGCCCCGTTGAAATAAAGTCTTCGGCGACCGTCACCGAAGACCTGCTCAAGGGCTTGCGCAAGTGGATGGCGGTAGCGGGCGATGTAGCCCGACAGCCGAGGCTGGTGTGTGCCGGACCGGATAACTACACGCGCGGCGGCATCGAGGTGCGTCGCTGGCAGGAGGCCACGGGATGAAGCGGGCGAGCTTCTGTCTCCGGAATCCGACTCAACGGACGTCCGCATGCTGAATTTCCTGCCGGCGCCGCTGCTCGGCCTGATCGCCTCGCTGCTGCTGGCGCTCAACGCGCTGTTATGGGTGCCGATCCTGCTGGCGTTCGCAATCATCAAGCTGATCCTGCCGTTCAAGGCTGTGCGCCTGCGCATCGACCCTGTGCTGGTGTCCATCGCCGAGACGTGGATTTCCGGCAACAGCGGCTGGATGGCATTGACCCAGCGCACCAAGTGGGATGTCGAAGGCATTGCCGGGCTGGATCCGCACAACTGGTATCTGGTGAACTGCAATCACCAGACCTGGGCCGACATCTTCGTCCTGCAGCACTTGTTCAATCGCCGCATTCCGCTGCTGAAATTCTTCATCAAGCAGCAGCTGAAATGGGTGCCGGTGATGGGCCTGGCCTGGTGGGCGCTGGATTTTCCCTTCATGCGCCGCCACGGCGAGGACTACCTCAAGCTGCATCCGGAAATGCGCGGCAAGGACCAGGCGGCCACGCGCCGCGCCTGCGAGAAATTCGCCCTGATCCCGACCAGCGTCATGAACTTTCTCGAAGGCACGCGCTTCACGCCGGCCAAGCACCAGCGCCAGCAATCGCCCTACCGCCATCTGCTCAAGCCCAAGGCCGGCGGCATCGCGCTGGCGCTCAATGCCATGGGCGACCGCTTTCAGGCCATCCTCGACGTCACCATTGTCTATCCGGATGGCGCGCCGAATTTCTGGGAGTTTCTCTGCGGCAAACTCAAGCGCGTGATCGTGCGGGTACAGATCCTGCCGGTCCCCGAGCATCTGATGCACAGCGATTACGCGGGCGATGCCGAGGTGCGCGCGGCCTTCCAGCGCTGGGTGCAGCAATTGTGGCAGGACAAGGACGCGCAGATTGCGCGCTTGCTGACGGGGGCAAAGACCTGAGGCCATGAATCCCAATCTCACCGACATCAGTCACGTCATTCAGCTGGCAGTCGCGCCGGTCTTCCTGCTCACCGCGATCGCGACGCTGATCAACGCGCTGAACACGCGCCTGGGACGGATTGTCGATCGGCGGCGCGTGGTGCAGGAGCGTCTGCAGACCTGCGAGCCCGCCGACGCCGAGGCGGCAGCCACGGAAATCGGCAACCTCCATCGTCGCACGCGGCTGATCTATTACGCGATCTTCTGCGCCGTGCTGTCCGCGCTGTTGGTGTGCCTGGTGGTTGCCGGCGCCTTCCTCGGCGCCCTGCTCGGCATCGATCTGGCGCGCAGCGTGGCGACGGTGTTCATCGGCGCGATGCTGGCGATGATCTCCGGCCTCAGCCTGTTCCTGCGCGAAGTCTATCTGGCCGTGCGCACCGCGGCGCACCACCGCCACTGAACTTGCGCCACGCACTGGCCACCGTTTTGCTCGGCCCGGTGTTGCTGGCACAGGGCCGTCGCGTGCGCCGCACGGTGCCCGTGTTGCCGGAAGCCGACGGGCCGCGCGAAGGGGAGGTCGGCAGCGGCACGCCGCTGCGACTGCTGATCCTCGGCGATTCGGCCGCCGCCGGTGTCGGCGCGCCGACGCAGGACGAGGCTCTCTCCGGGCAGCTCGCCGTGTCGCTGGCGCCGACTTTCCGGCTGCGCTGGAAGCTGCTGGCCTTCACCGGCGCCACCACGGCCGACATGCTGGACCATCTGCGAGGATTACCGGCGGAGACGTTCGACGTGGTCGTCACCTCGCTGGGCGTGAACGACGTCACGGGGCGCGTATCGCTGGCGGCATGGCGCCGCGCGCAGCGGGAATTGATCGCCGTGCTGCAAGCGCGCTTCGGCGCGCGTCATCTGCTGCTGTCCGGCCTGCCGCCGATGCACCGCTTTCCGGCGCTGCCGCAGCCCTTGCGCTGGTATGTCGGCAGTCGCGCGCGCGATTTCAACCGGGTGCTGGCGAAGGTGGCGGCGAGCCGCCCCGGCTGCGAGTTCCTCGCCCTCGGCCATGAGATGATGGACGCCCCGGCCATGGCCGGCGACGGCTTCCATCCGGGGCCGCCGATTTACGCCCTCTGGGCGCGCGAAGCCGCGTGCCGCATCGTGCAACGCATGGAGCAGACCACATGATCGACCTCTATTACTGGACCACCCCGAACGGCCACAAGATCACGATGTTTCTCGAAGAAACGGGCCTGCCCCATCGCATCGTGCCGATCAACATCGGCAAGGGCGAGCAGTTCGCGGCGGACTTCCTGAAAATTGCGCCGAACAACCGGATTCCGGCCATCGTCGACCACGCGCCGGCCGATGGCGGTGCGCCGATTTCGCTGTTCGAATCGGGCGCGATCCTGCTGTATCTGGCCGACAAGACCGGAAAATTCATTGCCCCCGATCTGCGCGGCCGCACCGAAACCATCCAGTGGCTGTTCTGGCAGATGGGCGGGCTCGGGCCGATGGCCGGGCAGAACCACCATTTCACGCAGTACGCCCCCGAGCCGGTGCCCTATGCCATCGAACGCTACGTCAAGGAAACCGCGCGGCTGTACGCGGTGCTCAACAAGCAGCTGGCCGATCGCGAGTTCATCGCCGGCGGCTATTCGATCGCCGACATGGCCTGCTACCCGTGGATCGTGCCGCACGAGAAACAGCGGCAGAACCTGGATGATTTTCCGCACCTGAAACGCTGGTTTGCCGCGATTCGCGAACGACCGGCGACGCAGCGGGCCTATGCGCTGGCAAAGGAGATCAATCCGGCGCCGGTGATCACCGAGGAAGACAAGCGCATCCTTTTCGGGCAGGACGCAAGCACGGTCAGGTAGTAAGCAAGCCGTGCAGCATCTTGCTCGCCAGCAGCGCGAGGAAGCCGCCGAAGGCGCGCTTGAGCTGCTTGACCGGCAGCTTGTGCGCAAGTTTGGCGCCGACCGGCGCCATCATGAAGCTGATGGCGACGACGCCGACGAAGGCGGGCAGATAGACGAAGCCCAGCGAGTATTCCGGCAGCCCCGATGTCTTCAGGCCGCTGACGATGTAGCCGACGGTGCCGGCCACGGCGATCGGGAAGCCGAGCGCCGATGAGGTGCCGACTGCCTGGTGAATCACCACGTTGCAGAACACCATGAAGGGAATGGTCAGGAAGCCGCCGCCGGCGGCGACCAGGCTCGACACGATGCCCACCAGCGTACCGGCGACGACCATGCCGAAGCTTCCCGGCAACTGGCGGTGCGGCTTTGGCTTGAAGTCGAGCATCATCTGTACCGAGGCGTAATACACGATGGCGGTGAATACCATGGCCAGCGGTCGCGTCGGCACCCAGGTGGCGAAGAAGGAACCGGACAGCGTACCGACCACCAGTCCCGGCGCGAAACTTTTCACGATGTCCCAGCGCACGGCGCCGTGGCTGTGATGCGCGCGCATGCTGGCGATCGAGGTGAACACGATGGTCGCCATCGAGGTGCCGAGCGCCAGATGCATGCTGTGCTCCACCGGAAAGTTCTGCGCCGTGAAAATCATGAACAGCAAGGGCACGATGGTCAGTCCGCCGCCGACGCCGAACAGGCCGGCGACGAAGCCGGCGAAGACGCCCAGCAGCGGATAGCTCAGCCACCAGAGCGTCATTTCGATGCCTTCATCAGCTTGCCGGTGATGAACTTCCATTCCGCCGGGTCGACCGGGGTGATCGACAGGCGGTTGCCTTTCTGCAGGGCCCGCAGATGGGCGAGTTCAGGGTGCGTGCGCAGTTCGTCGAGGCCGACCAGACGCGTTTTCTTCACGACGCGCACATCGACATTCACCCAGCGCGGGTTTTCCGGAGTGGATTTCGGGTCGAAGTAGGGGCTGTCGGGATCGAACTGGGTGCGGTCCGGATAGGCCAGCTGCGATACTTCGGCCAGCCCCGCAATGCCCGGCTCGGGGCAGGACGAGTGATAGAACAGCACGCCATCGCCGACCTGCATCTGGTCGCGCATGAAGTTGCGTGCCTGGTAGTTGCGCACGCCCCACCAGTCGACCGTCTGCTGCGGCATCGCCAGCACGTCGTCGATGCCCACCACCGCGGGCTCGGTTTTCATCAGCCAGTAGCGCGGCATTACTCCGCGTCCATGCCGAGCTGCTGGACCCAGGTCAGCGATTCGCCGAGGATTTCTCCCAGCAGGCCAAGACTGGCATTGGCCCCATATGGGCTGAGCAGTTCCTGGACGCCGGCGACGTCATTGTCGTCGTAGCGTTCCGTGAGCGCGAACAGCTTGCCGAGCGTGCCCTCGCGGTGCGTCAACGCCAGCCGCACGTCGTTGCCGACCGCGATCTGCGCCAGCACATCCGTCATCGACATGCCCAGCGCGGCGGGGACCACCGACATCAGGCCGGTAATGAAGGCCGGATCGCGCAGATCCCTTTGCCCCGGATGCAGCTTTTCGACCAGCAGTTCCATGAAGCGCCCGCGCAGCGCGGCCAGTTGCAGCAGCGGATTGTGGGCAAGATCGATGTCGGCGCCGCGACTGAACAGCAGCAACTGCAGCCAGCGCTGCAACTGGCGCCGGCCCAGCACGGTGATGGCGTGGCGCACCGAGGTGATGCGCGCCCGCGCGCCGACGCCGACCGAATTGGTCAGCCGCAGGAGATTGATGACGAGTGCCGGTTCGGTGCGGAAGGCGGCGTCGAGGCGGGCCGGGTCGGCGTCATCCGCCACCAGTTTTATCAGGCGCAACAGGCCCTGGGTCGAGGCGTCCAGCTTGCGCCCCTCCACGATCACGGGCTTGGCGAAGTAGTAGCCCTGGAACAACTGGAAGCCGAGCAGCCGGCAGAGTTCCATCTGCGACTGGGATTCGACGTGGGCGGCAACCAGCAGGCGGCGCGTGGTGCCCAGTGCCCGTGCCGAGGTTTGCAACTGATCGCCGGCCAGGCCGTCGATGTTGATCTTGAGCCAGGTGGCGAGGTCGACCAGCGGCCAGAGGTGGTCGCCGACATCGGTGACGCCGGACAGCGAAAAGGCATATCCCTTGGCCTTGAGTTCCTGGCAACGGGGCAGCAGTGCCGGATTGTCGAAGGCCACCACATCGATTTCGAGCACGACGATGTCTTTCGGCAGCAATTCGACCAGATCGCTTTCGAGGAACAGGGCATCGACATTGATGAAGGCGCGCACCTGGCCGAAGACATTGGCCAGGCCCAGTTCGGCGAAGGCCTTGCAGACCACGTCGGCGGTCGCCGCCTTGGCGGCCGTGGCGCTATCGACATGAGCGGAGTTTTCCGCCGAGGCACGGAACAGCAGTTCGTAACCCGCCAGCCCCTGATCCTTGTCGAGGATCGGCTGGCGGCCGATGAACACTTCCCGCAGTTGATCGCGTATCTGGGGTGCTTGATCACTCATGGGTTCAAAACGAAGCTTAGGTAGCGGCAGGTGCCTGCTGTTTCGGCGGTGAGAGTATCAAACATCACTAAAAAAGGGCGCGGAATCTTAGTTTCGGCCGCTTCGCTTAACGCCGAAAAGCCGGCATTAGCCTGCACTGAAACTTCGTTTTCCGCGCCCTGCTGACAGATTCCCCCGCGAGTGCCGTTTGGCCGGCATCCTGAACCTGGGTTCAGAGAGGCCACTTTCCTGCCGCTTCAGGTTCGCTCACCGGGAGCGATCACAACAGCGGCGTCTTTGGGCTGCGGCCGGTGCCAATTAGCATTGGTTCAAGGAATGTATGGCCTTGGCGAACACCGCAGGGGAAACCCGGAGAGGCCCAGCTCGACGAATCGGGGGCGGAAAACCCGCGGAACAGCGTTCAGAACAACTGTTCGTGCTGCGCCAGCGATTCGTCGAGCTTGGCCTCGATGGAATTTATTCTACGCTGAATCGATTCGCTTTCAAGTGCCGCGGCAGCATCCGCCGGGGTGTTCTTTACGGTGAGCAGTTCATGGGCCAGATTCAGTGCCGCCATGACGGCGAGGCGTTCTCCGCTGGCGCGCGCGCCGCTGGATGTCTTGTCGCCGATTTCCTTCAGCTTGTCGTCGAGAAAGGCCACGGCGGCAAGCAGCGACTCGCGTTCCGCCGGTTCGCAGGCAACACGGTATTCCTTGCCCAGCAGCTTGACCTCAAGGGTATTGCTCATTCGTCGGGCAACCGCGTCATCAGTGCTTCAAGGCGCTCGCGCGTGACGTCGATCTTCTTTGCCAGCGCGGCATTTTCGGTTTCCAAGCCCGTCACGTTGGCGCGCAGGGCCTGATTCTCGCTGCGCAGGCTGGCGCACACGGCCAATATCTGTTCGACCTTGTGCTCAAGGTGATCGAGGGAAACGCTCATGGCCGCAAGTTTCCGGTAAAAGTCCAATCAGGTCAAGCAACAAGCCTGCAAACTGAATGTGCTTTGACAGCCGCCGCCGGTAAATGGCCCCCGCTCTGGCAAAATGGGCACATGCCCATTGAAGCCTTTTCTCCGGCCAGCCTGCGCCGTGCGCTGGTGATCAAGCTGCGCCATCACGGCGATGTGCTGCTCGCTACACCCGTGCTTTCGATGCTGAAGCGCCTCGTCCCCCAATGCGAAGTGGATGCGCTGGTCTACGCCGATACTGCGTTGATGCTCGAAGGCCATCCGGCGCTGGCGCAACTGCACCTGATCGACCGCAACTGGAAGCGGCAGGGGATGTTGTCGCAGGCCGCGGCCGAATGGAAACTGATGTCCGGATTGCGGTCGCGGCATTACGATCTTGTGGTGCATCTTTCGGTGCATACGCGCGGCGCCTGGATGGTGCGCCTGCTGCGGCCGCACTGGTCGGTGGCGCCACGCTCGCGTGAAGGATTCTGGGCAAAAAGTTTTACCCACCTTTATCCGGCGCAATCGCATGGCGACCGCCACACGGTGGATACCAACCTCGACAGCCTGCGCGCGCTCGGGTGTGAACCGACGCCCGCGGACATGCGCGTGACCATGGTGCCGGGGCCAGCGGCGGAGTCGCACGTGGCGGAATTGCTGGCGCGGCATGGCTTGGCGCAGGGCGGCTTCGTCCATGTCCATCCCGCATCGCGCTGGACCTTCAAGTGCTGGCCGGCGGATCGTGTGGCGGCCTTGTGCGACGTGCTCGCGGCGAAGGGCCTGCCCATCGTGCTGACGTCGGCACCGGATGCGAAGGAGAAGGCGCTGATCGACGCCGTGTGCGCCGCGCGCGATCGAAGCGCCGTACCGCCAGCGCCGACTATTGACCTTTCCGGCCAGCTCTCGCTCAAGGAACTCGCGGCCCTGACGGCGCAGGCGAAGCTATTCGTCGGCGTCGATTCGGCGCCGATGCACATCGCCGCCGCGATGGGCACGCCGGTGGTCGCCATCTTCGGCCCGTCGGGTGATCGGGAATGGGGGCCGTGGGGCGACGTTGGGAATAATCCCCATCGCGTCGTTGCCTCGAACACCCATCCCTGTCGCCCCTGCGGCATGGCTGGCTGCAATGACAGCAAGGTCAGCGATTGCCTGACGACGCTGCCAGTCTCGCAAGTACTGGCGGCCTGCGAGGAGCTGTTGGCGTGAAGCTTGCCATCGTCCGCCAGAAATACACCCCCTTCGGCGGCGCCGAGCGCTTCGTCGAGCGCGCGCTGGCGGCGCTGCGGGCGAAGCACGTCGATGTCTCGATCGTCGCGCGCCAATGGCAGGGCGAGGCTGCGGGCGACATGCAGTACGTGCGCGTCGATCCCTTCTATCTCGGCCGCACTTGGCGCGACGCCGGGTTTGCGCGCGGCGTGCAGCGCCTGATGGCGCAGAAGCGTTTCGACCTGGTGCAAAGCCACGAGCGCATCCCCGGCTGCGACATCTACCGCGCCGGCGACGGGGTCCATGCCTCCTGGCTGGAACTGCGCAACAAGGCCTTCGACCGGCTGGCGCCGTGGCATCGTTACACACTGGTGGCGGAGGCGGAGATGTTCCGCCACCCGAGCCTGCGCACGGTGATCTGCAACTCGCGCATGGTGCGGGACGACATCGCGCGCCGCTTCGGCGTTGCCGACGAAAAGTTGCAGGTGATCTATAACGGCGTCGATCTTGAGGCCTTCCATCCGCGCTTGCGCGAGGAACACGGTCGGGCCTTGCGCGAGAAGATCGGCGTTGGCGAGACGGCGCCGGTAATCCTTTTCGTCGGTTCGGGTTATGAACGCAAGGGCCTGCCGACCCTGCTCCATGCCTTGTCGCGAATGTCGCGCAACGATGCCCGGCTCTGGGTGATCGGCCGCGACAAGCACGAGACGCTGATGCGCAAGCTGGCGCAGACGCTGGGCGTCGATGATCGCGTGATGTTCCTCGGCGCGCAGGCCGACGTCAAGCCGTTCTACGGCGCGGCCGATGTATTCGCCCTGCCCACGCGCTACGATCCCTTTCCCAATGCCGCGCTGGAGGCGCTGGCCTGCGGCCTGCCGCTGGTCACGACGACTACTTGCGGCGCGGCGGAACTGGTTACGCCGACGAACGGCAGGGTGATCAGCGCAGGCGACGCCACAGCATTGGCGGCGAGCCTCGATGCCTTGTGCAGCCGGGCACCGACTATGCGCGATGCCGCGCGCGCCAGTGTCGCCCATCTCGACCTGGCGCAGATGGCGGCGCAGTTGATGGCGCTTTATTCGCGCTTGATTTGACGCTCGGCGTCGGCCACTACCG
>Ga0208229_1000451_pt1 | contig 10765 bp, 14 predicted proteins | sample LakMenEpi22Aug11_FD_150725 | JGI IMG/M metagenome (GOLD analysis project Ga0208229, IMG submission 150725) | Freshwater microbial communities from Lake Mendota, WI - 22AUG2011 deep hole epilimnion (SPAdes) | ecosystem: Environmental > Aquatic > Freshwater > Lake > Epilimnion/Euphotic zone ... | reverse complement strand
TTACCGCTAAACTTGCCTCTTCCCCAAGCCCTGATATGCTTACTTTCGTCGCATAGTCATTACCTTATCTGGCATCCATAAACTTCCCACTGTCCAGTGAGTGAAGAATGGTATTGTAAACTGTTTCCTTTTTATAAGAAGTACAAGAAGGAAGAAGAAACCCTTTTTTTATCAGGGTTTTATGATATCTCATCTGCATAAATATTCTAGTGATTTACCTTGAAAGTAAGTTGAATGAGTTGAAAATAGGTGAAAATCGCTTGTGATTGACTTAGATAACCTAGAGGTTATTTCAGTACTGTTTAATTGAATATGCCTCGAACGCCTTCTTTCATATCTTCTACGACATTGCGAGCCTGGCTTTCTACCTGTTTGGTTTTACCCATAGCTTGATCTTGGCGATCGCCGGTGATGTTGCCTTTGGTTTCCTGAACTTTGCCTTCTAGGTTTTTGGCGACTGCTTTTGTCCGTCCTGCTAACTGGGTTTTATCTTTAAGGTTTTCGGCCGCACTAAGAGCTTGACTTTCAACTTGCTTGGCTTTTCCCATCATTTGATTTTTGGGATCACCTGTCAGATTCCCGATCGCCTCTTGAGTTTTACCTTCAATATCCTTAGACATTGCTTTAGCACGATTAAACATGGCAATTTGAGGTTGGGGACGATTAATCAGTTGATTGATCGGCATTGTCGCCCAGGATTCTTGCGTTCCAAAACTAAAAGTAATTGTGATAATTAAGATGGTCGTCAAACTCATGTAATAAAAGAAACGACGAAGTTGTTTAAAAGGAATCATGGTTAACCTCAAAAAAGAATTGATTAAATAGCAGAAATATTTACCTAAATCAGGATACTTATTCTGCTTCTGTCTATTAGTGTAATCAGTGTTTGTTTGATTTCCTGAGTGAATTGATTCAGCTTAAATGAATTGATTGAATACGATACAAAACTTAATCAAAAAACGGCTAAATTTTAAGATAACAAGTTTTTATTACGAAGGTATAGTAGTTAATTTATGTTAAATAATTAGGAGACCTTAGAAAAATAATGTTTAAATCTCTTTCAAGCGGCTAAATTTTGCCAATATTAAAAAGATCTAAACATTTATATAGGAATTTTCATAAAAGTGAGGTACGGGCAAGGGGCTTAAGCCCCTTGTTAGCAAAACTCGTAGAGACCTTACCAAAGTAAAAAACGCTATAATCTGAGTCAATTTTAAGATGAGTTGGGAGTAATTTTTAGCTATTGCTAATTACAGAAGGAGATTGACCAATATTTCTCTCGGCAAAATATCTATTGAGAAAAGTGCTGGCAAAGGACAGGATCACTGGCCCAAAAATAAATGCTAATAAGCCACTCACGACAAAGCCGGGGACAAGGAGAGATGCTAACCAGAAGCAAAAGCCATTAACCACGAGAGAAAATAACCCTAAGGTCAAGAAATTGATCGGTAGTGATAGGGCAGCAAGAACAGGGCGAAGGACAGAATTAACTACTCCGATGACAACTGCGGCAAATAATGCGGCTGGAAAATTGGCAATATCGACTCCTGGCACAACTAAATCAACAATTAGCAAACCCAATGCAGTTGCTAAGGTAGTAAGAAGATAGGCAATGATATTGTTGTTCATATTTTTAAGCGAATAAACAATTTGAAAGAGGTAAATTTGAGTTGATGAAACCAGCTTTATTTGTAAACTGATTCATTGAGAGCTTGATCTTGTTTGGCGATCGCCCAAACGGCATGAATACTACCTGGAACCCAACCTAGTAAGGTCAGCAGAATATTGATGAACAGCGTCGAACTCACTCCAAAGGCGAGAAAGACACCAAGAGGCGGAATCAAGATGCCGAGTGCAATGTACAGTAATTTCATGATTTCTAATTCACTATTTTATGTTTTAATTTTTCAGGACTACGCAGCTACAGAAATAGATATTTAGTCTTTTGAGTCTTTTGTAATGCTGTGCCAAAATGTTTTTAGTTTTTGCTTAATAATGCCTTCTTTGATGGCGGCAGTTGAACCCGCTTTAGCAAATTGGCGATTAGTTGCGTCCTGCTTTTGCTCTAGTGGAATCGTGTTGCTATTTTGGGCATCAGATTTTGTTGTCTCATACCAATTTTTAGCACTATCAAACTTCTTTTTGATTTTTTTGTAGCGATCGCCATAACGCAATTCTAGTTCCAGATCCAATTTGGCAACCTGGGCTTTGAGATGCTTATACTGTGCCTTAAATAAGGAAGATGTATCGATTGTTAATGTCATAACTAATTGTTTTTAACCTGATGATTCTATTCACAGATAAGCTCATTTCCGAATAGTCAATTTTCTTAGAAAGAAGATCAGAAATGGGCAATTCTGTATTGCAATCTAGTAACATATAATGGTTATCGTAGAAGCTAAAAATGCTAAGCCCCTACGATATACATTGTTAACCCTAAAATGCCATTATTTTTTGCTTTTATGGTTAGCAATAGGAAAGAATATCAAGGCTTAACAACGGCTTTAACGATGACAGTACGAACACCTTTAATTTCCATTGCTAAGGGTTTAACTTTATCGAGTTGTTCCTGATTAGTTACCACCCCTGATACGGTAACTTCAGTGTTTTTGGCAGAGACAGTTAGTTGTCCACGAGGAATATTCGCCTCTAATTTACTTCGCACTTCACTGGCTAAGTCTCCCTCGGCACGTTTTTGAGGATCTCCGCCCATATTATTGCGTTGTTCCCGTGCTTGAATATCGGCATTTAGCTGTTTTTTACGGGTTTGACTTTGTGCGTCATTCTGAGTTGCAGTAGCGTTTTTGGCCGTTGCTACTTGTCCATTCGTGTCAGTTGAATTAGGAGATTCCGATGTGGTTTTAGCTCCGCCACAAGCTGATAGAGTTGCTATCAATAGAATATTGGCCAGTAGCAGTAACTTAGAATTTATGCGGATGATCTTATTCATGGTGTAATCCTTAATGGTGTTTGAGCTTTTTATTTTCCTAAGTCTTCCTATAAAAAGAAGACTTACTTTGCTCAATTGCCTAAACTCGTATGAGAGGACGGGTTGTTGGTGTTGATGTGGTGGTAGTCACAGATGTCACGGTTGGGACGGTTGACACAGATTCACTCGGCAAGTCGTAAATATACCATTCATGAATGTGATGTTTACTGAAGATGGATTCGGCTAAATTGATGTCGGAATCGGAGCCTTCAACCATAACTAAATATTCACCTTTAGCAACGCGATCGCTATAAAGATGAGCACGATCTTCAGGAATCCCTAAGCCGATTAGACCACCTGCCAAGCCGCCAGCAAATGCTCCGATAACTCCTCCCGAAATGGCTGTAGCGATCATGGTTGCTGTAGCTCCTGCCAACATCACCGGGCCGACTCCAGGAATAGCCAGAATGCCCAGACCGACCAATAAACCTGCAAAACTGCCGATACTTCCCCCCGCGATCGCGCCATCCTGAGCCGTCTCATTAGACTGATTATGATGGGAATCCAAATCACCAACATTGGCTAGCCGATTGCTAGTATTTGCTCCTGTCACTTCTGTATGGCTATTAACATCATGTCCGACAATGGAAACTCGATCCATCAAAAAACCAGTCATTTTTAATTCTCGTAAGGCAATTTCAGTGGTTTCGTAATCCGAGAATATACCGACAGCTCGTTGTTGTAAAATCATGATTTTTTCCTAAAATTAATTAGTGGGTTAACTAGAATGATATTCAGACATCACGAAAGAAATGAAAGATTCTTAAAAATGTCTAAATACTTTAATCTTGCTTTGTTATTTTGTGTTTTTGCTCTGGCACGTCTCCAGGTTTTTCATAATATATCTCTGGCTCAATACTAAAGTTATCAACTAAACCTTCTTTATCAACAGTAAAACCACTCGTTGTATCGATACTCTCAGAGCCTGCTGGATGTTGATCCAAATGTTTAAAATGGTCGCCTTCATGCTCTTTTCTCGCAGCGGTTTCGGCTGGGATAATATGCGGGTCATAGCTATCAGGGGTCGGGGAATCATTCTGGCGTGGGGCCGTTTGAGCGGTGGGAATCTTCATCATTTTTTCTCTGGTAGTTTAGGAATTTTAGTGATCAGTTGTCATGGCTCTAATCAATGACAAACTAATAAACTTTAAATCTTTAGCTTTTTATAGTTAACTTAATTAACTAGTTCATTGCTTCACGAGCTTCAGCTTTGATATCAGCAGTTGCCTCACTATCTTGCTTCCCAGCTTGTTTTGTTTTGCCGCCGGGTTGATAATCAGGACTGACAATGCTGTTATTCATTCCTTCTAGCGTTTGGGCTTTAAACTCTGTAGCCTTTTTCGCCTTAGCATTTTTGGCCTCTGGAGAATTGCCTTGTTTATTTTTACCCATTATTTCAGCTTGACTCATCGTGGCAATTTGAGGTTGATTAATGGATTGCGTAAAAGACGTTGCGGCCCAACTATTTTCAGTCCCTAGACTTAAAAAAATAGAAGATACCAGCAGCAAACTTAAGCTTGTAGTCAGAAAAAAGCGACGAAATGGTTGTAGTGAAATCATTTTTAACTCCATGAAGAATTTAATAACTTAATCATCTGTTGAGAATAAAAATCAATTTTTAGTTTAATAGTAAAGAAGGGTTACTAGTACTTGATGCCATAAATTGATCGGAGAATAGATCCGTCACGGTTTGAAGAGACAAAACCTAAAATTAGATTGATTTATGTTATTTAATACTAGTAACCAGCGATCCTAAAAAAATCTTCCCGAGGAAAGTATTCCTAAAAAATGAGAGTTTCAAATCTTCGTCAGTATGATGTGTGCGACATTCGCCTCAGCATCACAATAACAAATCAACGACTAGTCGATAGCCTTTTTCACAGAATCCTTGGCATCTTCAACAGAGTGACGAATTTTTGCCTCTGCTTGTTTTGCCTTGCCTTCTGCCTGATCTTTAGGATCTCCACTGAGATTGCCTAAGCCTTCTTGAACTTTACCTTCAATATTTTTGGCAGTTGCCTTAGCTTTTTCTTGTAAACTCATGATGGACTCCTAATGGAATGTGAGGACTTTCTGACTGAGTCGAATGAACAACTCGGTTTCTATTTCTTAAGATAATGAACGATTGGTTTATTTCCTGTTTCATTTGATTAAATTTGTATGAATTGCTTGAATATGACACAAAACTTAATCAAAAAAATTTAAGTGTTTAAACTTTTAACTCTCCCAATCAAAATTTCCCCACCGCAAGCGACGGGTATGGAAGATGTTTTGCTCGCAAACAGACGGTTTCCATTGCAATTTTAAATTTTTCGCTGCAAGCAGCGGGGAATTAAACCCAAGAGAGATCAAGAGAGATTAAAAGCAAAGACCTGTAATTTGGCAAACCATATCTTTGACTCCATCTCCAAAAGTAGAAGAGCCATTGGGTTGATTATAGTTATCATTATTGTTTTGGTTGTTAGCTTCAGGGCTATTGGCAATTTCATTACTAATATCCTCAAAACTTCTGCCATTATTAATGGCATTGCGATAGCTTTGTAATCCTTTAGCATCAGCATTTCGCCCTAAATACTCTCGGTATAAATTGTTGATAGCTTGATTAAATTCTTGGCTACTCACCAAATTGCGGCGTGCCTGAGCTAACGACCAATTTTGATTATAATTTCTTAAGTCATTAGCGTTGGCATTACGTCCTAAGACCTGAACATAGAGATCATTGATTTCATTCGTATTGTTATACGATTGGTTATAATTTCCATTATTACGAGGTCGATTATAGTCGCCATTGTTATAATTGCCATTGTTACGGGGGGAATTGTAATCATTATTATTGTAATTCCCATTATTTTGATTTCTGTTGAGAGCCTCAGGACTATTCGCAATTTCATTCCTGACTGCCTCAAAACTTACACCATTAATAACGGCGTTTCGATAACCCTGCAATCCACCAGCATCAGCATTTCGACCTAAATACTCTCGATAGACATTGTTAAGAGCCTGATTAAATTCCTGGCTGTTGGCCAGATTAAGACGTGCTTGAGCTAATGACCAGCCCTGATTATTAATCGTTTGACTATAATTTCTTAAATCCTTCGAGTTGGCATTACGTCCTAAAACCTGAACATAAAGAGTATTAATTTCATTAGAATTATTACTAGACCAGTTGTCATTATTATTATTAGATTGATACCGAAAACTACCGTAATTTTGACAATTAATCACGTTCTGATCACGGAAACAACTAATATTGGCGCGACTACGATTATTGTTATTAGAGCTATACTGAAAGCTGCCATAGTTAGGGCAACTAATTACATTGCGATCGCGGACACAGGTAATACGTTGAGACTGAGCTAAGGCTGGGAAAGAATAGATTAAACTAGCGGTTAGAATAGTAGCAGCTGATAAGATAAGTGGTTTCATTTTTAAAAATTCAAATTCTGAATAAATGCTTGAATAAGCAGTTGAATAAACGACTTATTTATACCTTGATCCTGGCAGAGTAATGATTGATTTTCTGTTTGAATTGAGTGAATTGATAAAATAGAACGTAGTTTTTTAGATTTTCTCAAGAATTGGGCATCTAAGCATCTAAGCCTTGGGAATATCGTCTATGGTCGCTTTACTAAACTGATTTTCATAGGTTGGATCTTGAGTCCCTAAATAGTTATCCCAAAAAGTAAAATAGAGACCATAGTGAACACGATATTTGAGATGATGCAGGGAATGATGTGCTGGCCCAATAAACCATTTTCCTAGCCAATGGTGGGGAAAGGAGATTGGCAAGCGGTCAAGGCCCAGATGATTTACTACTGCCCAGACTGTCATGGTCATTAGTACGGCGATCAAGGTAATGAGATGTAGAGGAATTACAAAAACAATGCCAACTAAAAACAGTGATTGGGCGATCGCCTCGGTTGGATCAAAGGCAAAGGAAGTCCAAGGAGTCGGATAGCGCGATTTGTGATGCCCTTGGTGGAACCAGGGAAACAAAGTCGGGTGATGAAATAAACGATGGGTAAAATAAAAATAGGTATCTTGCAAAATTAAAACCGCAATATAACTAATTCCAAAATACCAAATCTGATGGGGTTGAGATTCATTATATAAACGAGTCATCCCTTCACCATAAGCGGATAAAATTAAAGCCGCCGCGATCGCAAAGACAACAGCAGATAAAATCGAAAGTTTAATATCAGATTGAATGACTTGATGAGATGGAGAGTCAAGAGACGGTGTTCGATTATTTAAAGAGCGATTAAAAATTAAATAAAAAAGACAATAAGCTCCTCCTGCTACCAGAAAATATCGTAGTAAAATAATGCCTAAAAAAGCAATAATATCCGTCCAAAATGAATAATTGCTCAATCTAAACTCCTTTATGCAAGACATCTATGAACGTTTAAGCAGTAGGCGTTCTATTTGAGGTAAAACAATCGTAGCAAGAGGATCATAACCAATTTGTTGAGTAATTCTTTCCCTCGCTAAAACTCGGTATTCCCAAAAATGTTCTCCCGCCGCACAGAGACCGAGATAGAGATTTAAAATCTGAGGCTTTTTCAGTAAAATAATTGCCAGTTGTCGCCAAAATTGTCCTCGAATTTCTTGTTTACAAATCCCTTGAAGCCAGATCACCTGGGTCACTAAACGAAAACCTTTACCGAGAGGAAATTGCATGGTTTGTCGTTTTCCTGGCGGTGATCCTAAACGGAGACATTGTTCAAAACAGCGTTTTAAATAATGACGGGGTTCATACAATTTCCAAAAACCTTCCACATAATCCTCGGCAATTTCTGTTAGAGGACGAGTCGGGATAAAATTCATCAGGGTATTTTGATCTCCTGTTAAATAAAGATGACTATTCTCCACTAAACGCTTTTCCTGTTTGAGACGATCCCAAAGAGCCGTATTCGGAAGAGCTTGCAAAACGCCTAACATCGGTTGGGGAATGGTCGTTTCTTCTACAAAGGCTTGAATTCTCGCTCCTGCCCCTGTTTTTTCCCCATCAAAACCGAGAATAAAACCTGCATAAATTAGCATTCCTGCATCATTAATTTTGCGACAGGCCGCAACCAGAGGATTACGAGTATTTTGAACTTTAAGAGCCACCTGTAAACTGTCTTGATCAGGGGTTTCAATGCCCAGAAAAACGGCATAAAATCCTGCTTCTACCATGAGGGAAAGTAATTCATCATCTTCGGCTAAATTAACAGAAGATTCGGTGATAAAGGTAAAGGGATAATGATGCTGTTTCATCCAGGGAATTAAAGCCCGAAGAAAGATTTTAACGTTGCGTTGATTACCAATAAAATTATCATCTACGACAAAGAGAGAACCCCGCCAGCCTAACTCATAAAGTCGTTGTAATTCCGCTAATATTTGGTTCGGTTCTTTCGTTCGAGGTTTACGTCCGTAGAGAGAAATAATATCGCAAAATTCACAATTAAAGGGACAGCCCCGCGAAAATTGCACTGCCATCAGTAAATACTGATCTCGTTTCAGTAAATCAAAACGAGGAATCGGACTGAGGGTAACATCGGGTTTTTCAACAGATCGGAAAATGCCCTGGGTTTCTCCTGCGGCGATCGCCTTTAAGAAGAGTGGAACCGTTAATTCTCCTTCGTCTAAAATGAGATAATCGGCTCCAGAATCAAGAGCATTTTGAGGAACAGAGGTCGGATAAGGGCCTCCCACGGCCACTTTTTTATCTAATAAAACTGATTTTTGAATAAGAGCCTGAAAATCTGATTTTTGGGCAATCATCGCCGAAAGAATAACCAGATCACACCATTCCCAATCGGCTTCAGTTTCTAGGTTCACATTGCGATCAAAAAAACGAATTTCCCAACTGTCAGGCAGTAGAGCCGCAACGGTAATAATGCCGAGGGGTGGAATCACGGCTTTTAGTCCAACTAATTCCATAAAGCGATTATAAGACCAAAAAGATTGGGGAAATTGGGGATAAAGTAATAGGGCTTTCATAGGCTTATTTCTTGTTTTGGAAGTCCCTTTGATAAAAAGGAAATTAAATTACATCAAAACCACTTAAGGCTTCTACTTTTTGTCGAAAAGCAATTAAGGCATGATTTTCTTGATACTCGACTAAACCTTTGTAGATAGCTTCCGAGACTGCTTGAGACACAATCGTTTTGATTTCAACATTGGTGTTGTAGCCGACCATATCTCCCTGACGGTTGCCGTGACGACCTGCGCCTTGGACTTGGCTAAGGGTATAACCTGTCACACCCAAATCTTGGAGGAGTTCAATAATGCGGTTTTGTAAAACGGTTTCCCCAATAATGACGACTAGCACAGCCGTCTGGGGCGATGGGGATGAAGATGACATAGATAACCTCTAAATTTTATAGATTAAAAAAATATTGCCAGCCTTAACACATGGCGATCGCCTCCGCCGCCATAGAGGTGATTAGAAAAATGTTCAATTTTTTAAGGGGATTTAGTGCAAACTCGAATTTGCTTGTATGGGTATCATTATAGTGGGTAGCTGTTTGACTTAGTGGTTGAATTGATTGAATTCGTATAAATTAATCAAAGAAACTATAAAACTTACCAAAAGTGGATATTGCAATAATCAGCGATCGCTTTTAGCTTAATTAGGGCTTAAAATGAGAATTAAGGCTGCCTTTCTAGATGATCATGCATACTGATACCATTTTCTATCAATTATTTCTGACCTTTCATTCTTTACTGTTTGAACTTCTCGGACAGCCACTAAAAGATGCTGCATATTATCAATTCACTTCTGCGGAAATTAAGGAAAAAGCCTTTCGTTTTGATGGAATCTTTATGCCAGAGCGAGAAGATAAACCCATCTATTTCGTGGAAGTTCAATTTCAAAATAAACCCAATTTTTACTGGGAATTAATTGCCGAGGTAAATATGTACCTCAATCAGTATAAACCTATACAAGATTGGAAAGCCGTTGCTTTATTTGCTCAACGCAATTTTGAGATAAAATCTCTAACGTTGTATCAACAGGAATTGATTGATAGCGGCCGTATTATTCGTGTTTATCTTGATGAATTGCCGTCGGGTTCGATTGGAGTCGGGTTAATTCAGTTAATTTTTGCTCAGGAGTCCCAAACACCTAGCCTAGTACAACAATTATTGGCAAGAGCCAAGACTGAAATTCCCGATCCTTGGGTGACACGCGGTATTATAGATTTACTAGAAACGGTGTTAGTCTCAAAATTTGCCACATTAAGCCGTCAGGAGATTCAATCTATGTTTTTACTTAGCGATATTAAACAAACACGAGTTTATCAAGAGGCAAGACAGGAAGGTCTTCAAGAGGGTCGTCAAGAGGGTCGTCAAGAGGGTCGTCAAGAGGGTCGTCAAGAGGGTCGCCAAGAGGGTCGTCAGGAAGGTCGCCAAGAGGGTGAAGCTCGGTTAGTGCTGCGTCTTTTATCCAAGCGTTTTGGCAAGATTGGCGATCGCCGTATTCAAGTTATTAATAGTTTGACGCTTGAGCAGTTGGATGATTTGGGGGAAGCTTTACTCGATTTTGGTGAGCTTGCGGATTTGGATAATTGGTTAACATCTCGGATTGGGGAATAAGAGGCGATCACACTTACAAAATCCATCCCCAAAAGCGATCGCTTAATCTTTAATAAAGCAGTTTAAGCAAACATTATTCCATTTTTTGGAAAAAAAGCGTATCATCAGAAAAAGTAATCAAGAGGTTTTTGCTAATGGAACTACTCTTAGCGACTTTCATAACTTGGGCCACGAATGTTGCGCCTTTGGCTGGTA
>Ga0208229_1000449_pt1 | contig 10796 bp, 4 predicted proteins | sample LakMenEpi22Aug11_FD_150725 | JGI IMG/M metagenome (GOLD analysis project Ga0208229, IMG submission 150725) | Freshwater microbial communities from Lake Mendota, WI - 22AUG2011 deep hole epilimnion (SPAdes) | ecosystem: Environmental > Aquatic > Freshwater > Lake > Epilimnion/Euphotic zone ... | reverse complement strand
CAACGCCGGCACCCTCAACGGAACCGGACCCTTCGCCGGTTCCACCTTCAACGTCTTCAACAGCACCACCGGCCTCAGTCAGCTGATCGTCAACAGCGCCCTCACCGCCACGATCACCCCGCCGCCCACCATCACCCTGGCCGTTTCCCCCACCTCGGTGACAGAAGACGGCGCCGCCAATCTGATCTTCACCTTCACCCGCACCGGTGCCACCACCGCTGCCCTCACGGTGAACTACACCGTTGCCGGCACGGCCGCCCTCGGCAGTGATTACACCGGCATTGCTGCCACTCCCGCCACCAAGACCATCACCTTCGCCGCTGGATCGGCCACCGCCACCGTCAACGTGGATCCCACCGCCGATACCACCATCGAGGCTGATGAAACCGTTGCCCTCACCCTCGTCGCCAGCAGCGCCTACGCCATCGGCACCCCAGCGGCAGTGATCGGCACGATCAGCAACGACGACGCCTCTATCGATCTGTCGGCCATTGCCGCGGGATCCGGCGGCTTTGTGATCAACGGGCAGGGAGCCTGCGATTACAGCGGCCGCAGCGTTTCCAATGCCGGCGATGTCAACGGCGATGGCCTTGCGGATCTCCTGATCGGCGCCTTCCGCAGTGATTCGGCAGCGGGCACCCACGCCGGCCGCAGCTATGTGGTCTTCGGCAAGACCGACGCCACAGCCATTGATCTCTCCGCCGTTGCTGCGGGCTGCGGAGGCTTTGTGATCAACGGCCAGGCTGCAGGTGATTTCAGCGGGTTCAGCGTCGCCAGTGCAGGCGATATGAATGGCGACGGACTCGCCGATCTTCTCATCGGCGCCTATCGAAGCGATCCAGCCGCAGGCACCAACGCTGGCCGCAGCTATGTGGTTTTTGGCAAAACCAACACTGCCGCCATCAACCTCTCCGCCATCGCCTCCGGCTCCGGCGGCTTCGTGATCAACGGCCAATCCGCTGGTGATCTAAGCGGCCGATGTGTTGCCAGTGCCGGTGATGTGAATGGCGATGGCCTCGCCGATCTGATCATCGGGGATCAATACAGCGACCCTGCAGCTGGGTCCGACGCCGGCCGCAGCTATGTGGTCTTCGGCAAGACCACCACCACGGCCACCAATCTCTCCGCCATTGCCGGAGGCAATGGCGGCTTCGTGATCAATGGCGAATCAGAAGGGGATGCCAGCGGCCGCAGCGCGGACAGTGCGGGGGATGTAAACGGCGATGGCTTCGCCGATCTCATCATAGGGGCGAACTTCAGTGATTCACCAGCAGGTGCTAACGCAGGGCGCAGTTATGTGGTCTTCGGCAAGGCCTCCACCACCGCCATCAACCTCTCCGCCGTCACCGCTGGAACTGGCGGCTTTGTGATCAATGGCCAGGGCCCGGACGACCGCAGCGGCCGCAGCGTCGCCAGCGCCGGAGATGTGAACGGGGATGGCCTCGCCGATCTGATTGTCGGCGCCTTCCTGGGCGATCCAGCAGCGGGCTTGGACGCCGGCAGCAGCTATGTGGTCTTTGGCAAGACCTCCACCAGCACCATCAACCTCTCGGCCATCGCTGACGGCAGCGGTGGCTTTGTGATCAATGGCCAGGCCCCGACCGACTTCAGCGGTCGCAGCGTTGCCAGCCTCGGCGATGTGAATGGCGATGGCCTCAGCGATCTGCTCGTGGGCGCCTTCCTCAGCGATCCAGCAGGGAGCGCCGATGCGGGCCGCAGCTATGTGATCTTTGGCAAGACCTCCACCAGCGCCATCAACCTCTCGGCCATCGCTGGCGGCAGCGGCGGCTTCGTGATCAATGGCCAGGCCGCAGGCGATCGCAGCGGCATCAGTGTTGCCGCTGCAGGCGATGTGAACGGCGATGGCCTCGCCGATCTGCTCGTCGGCGCTGACCGCAGCGATCCGCCAGCGGGCAGCGAGGCCGGCCGCTCCTACGTGATTTTCGGCTCCACCACCGGCGCCTTCGCCCAGACCGCCTTCGACTGGGTGGGCACCAGCGGCAACGACAGCCGCCTCGGCACCGGTGCCGCCGAATCCTTCGCCGCCGGGGCCGGCAACGACACCCTGATCGGTGGCGGCGGGGCTGATGTGCTCTACGGCGGCGCCGGCAACGATCGCTTTGTGCTCAACAGCTCCAACCTCACCGCCCTCGCCAATCCCTTCGGCAGCGGCGGCAACACCGCCCAGCTGGCCCGCGTCGATGGCGGCACCGGCATCGACTCCATCGCGATGGATGGCTCAGGCCTCACCTTCAATCTTGCCAGCGTCGCCAACCAATCCGCCGCCAACACCAAAAACTCATCACGCCTCAGCTCCATCGAAATCCTCGACCTCACCGGCAGCGGTAACAACAGCCTCTCCCTCGCCAAACGCGATGTGGACGACCTCACCGGCTTCAACTGGCTCAACGCCAGCACCGCCGCCGGCTTAGGCCGCAGCGGCGGCACCTATGCCCTGCCGGCCACCGAGCGGCGCAGGCAGCTGGTGATCAGCGGCAACGCCGGCGACAGCCTCACAGTCAGCAATGGCACTTGGACCAATGTCGGCTCAGTGGTCTTCAACGGCTCCTTCTCCGGCCTCTCGGGCACCTACAACGTGTGGAACCTGGCCAATGAGCAATTGCTGGTGCACAACAGCCTCACCGTGAGCGGCCTGCCATGAGAGGCGATTCTGACTGCTGCGCCCCAGGCCGCCGCTCTCCTCCGTGCCCGGCTCCGACCCTCAGCAAGCACCGCCTGCCCTGGAGATCACCAAGCCCGCGGGAGCGGCCTGCACGCGGGCGTCGTCCTCCAGCAATCCGGCCTTTCTACGCCTGCTGGCCGAGCGGGCGTAAGCCCTCACGTTGCCTCTGAGCCGGGGCATCAACCCCATGCAATTTCTACATACCTGCCCGGCAATCACAGTCTTGGCGCAGAGCCCACCCACCAGGCAAGATGGCCAGTGGATAGATCTGCAAGCCTCTGAGTGGCCCGCCAGAAGTTGCTCGACGTCTTCCTGGATGCCCTGGAGCAGAGCGGCAGCCCGGTGAACAATGCGGTGCTGCGAGCGGTGGGGATCTGGCCGGCGCAGCCCAAAGCCGGCGTGGCCACGGAACCGAAACGCTTGGAGAACGCGTTGCGACTGGAGGGCGGCGACGTGCTGCCGGCGTTGGAGCTGGCACCGGAGGAGATTTGGGCGAGCTAGCCGATTCGCCTGTGCCGCCTGCCCGGGAGATCGCCGGGCTCTGGGCGGCCCTGCGCGCCAATCCGCTCCAGCCTGCCTCCTGGCGCTCCCTCGCCGAGGCCTACGCCGCCGCAGATCTACTGCCCCAGCGGGCCTACACCGCCGGCCAGTGGCAGCGCCTGCAGCCCGGCGCGGAGCCGATCCACTTCGGCGCCGCCTCCGCTTCGCGCTCCCAGCCTGCGGGGCCAACGTCCGCCCTGGCAGACACCTGGCTGCAGCATCCCCACAGCGCCGAAGCCCAGCACTGGCGGCAGGAGCTGGAAGTCTGGCTGGCCGCCTGCCCGGGCGACTGGCTGAGCCAGCTCTATGCCGCCCGCCTCGCCGATGGTCGCGCCTCCAAAGCCAGCACCGCCGCCGGCCCTGCCGAAACCCTGGCCCACGCCGAAGCGCTGGAGCCGATCCCCGGCGAATCGCGCCACTGGCTCGGCGTCTGGCGCCTGGAGGGGGGCGATGCCCGCGGCGCCGTGGCGGCGCTGACGCCGTTGATCGATCGCCAGCCTTCTCGCCACGGCTCGCTGCTGCAGCTGGGGCTGGCCCTGCTGCGCGTCGGCAACCGCGCCGCCGCCGAAGCGGCCTTCACGCGGGCGTCGGCCTCCAGCAATCCGGCCTTTCTGCGCCTGCTGGCCGAGCGGGTGTATCAGCACAACTACTGGCAGGAGGCGATCGCCGTGCTGCGGCGGGCCCTGGAACTCGGCCCCGACGATCCGCCCAGCCTGCTGGCCCTGGCGCGGCTGCATTGGGAGGTGTACCAACTCAGCGAAGCCGAGGCGCTCTGCAGGCGCATCCTGCAGCTCGATCCCGCCAACGGCGAGGTGCGCTACCTGCTCAACGCCCTGCCCGGTCGCCGCGGCGATGCCGCCGCCCACCTGGCCGCGGTGGAGGCCCACTACCGCGAGCTGGGGGATCCCAGCTCGCGCCTGGCCTCCTCGATCGCCATGGCCTCGCTCTATGTGGATGCCCTGAGTGCGGAGCAGGTGGCCGAGCGGCACCGCCAGCTCTGCGCCCCGATCGAGGCCGCCAACACCACCCAGGCTCCGGCCTTCGCCAACCCCCGTGATCCTGAGCGGCCCCTGCGCATCGGCCTGGTGTCGGGCGACTTCCACCGCCAGCACCCAGTGAACCTGTTCATGCTGCCGCTGCTGGAACGGCTCGACCCCGTGCTGTTCCCCACCACGGTGTTCCACACCGGTTCGATGCACGACGAGTACACGGTGCGGGCCCGCCAGGCAGCGACGGCCTGGATCGAGAGCGGCCAGCTCAACGATCCGGCCCTGCGGCAGCGCATCATCGGCGAGCGGACCGATGTGCTGATCGATCTGGCTGGCCACACCTCCAGCCATCGCCTCGGGGTGTTCGCCCTGCGCTCTGCGCCAGTGCAGGTCACCTTCCTCGGCTATCCCCACTCCACCGGCCTCACCAACATCGACTGGCTGATCGGCGATCCGGTGGTGGCACCCGCCGAGCACGCCCCGCTCTTCTCAGAGGGCATCGCCCAGCTGCCCGGCAGCGTCTTCTGCTGGAGCCCGGTGGATGACTACCCCTTACCGCCAGCCCGCCCCGCCGACGCGCCGCTGGTGCTCGGCTCGTTCAACAACATCATGAAACTCACGCCGCGCACGATCGCCCTCTGGGCGGCGGTGCTGCGCGAGCTGCCCGACGCCCGCCTGCTGCTGAAGGCGCCCTCCCTCGCGGACGCCTCGGTGATCGCGCGCTTCCGGGGGCTGTTCGCCGCCGAGGGCATCGCTCCGGAACGCCTGCTGCTGGAGGGTCCCGAGGGCCTCGAAGCGATGATGCAGCGCTACGGCGGCGTCGACATCGCCCTCGATCCCACCCCCTACAACGGCGGCACAACCACCCTGCAGGCCCTGTGGATGGGGGTGCCGGTGATCGCCCTGCGGGGGGAAAACTTCGTGGGCCGCATGGGCGCCAGCTTCCTCAACGCCCTCGGCCGCAACGCGTGGATCGCCAGCGACGACGCCCACTACCGCGCCATCGCCCGCCAGCTCGCCGAACAGCTGCCGGCCCTGCGCTGCGGCCGCGCCGAACTGCGCCAACAGATGGCCGCCTCGGGCCTCTCCGATCTCGAGGGCTACGCCTCTCACTTCCAGGGGCTGTTGCGGCGGATGTGGCGGCACCACTGCAGCGGGGATCCCGGAAGATTGCTCGCAGCGGAGAACGGAACGTCGCTTTCGGCCGAACCCTGAGCCGTTGCCTGCCCGTGCGGCCCTGCCCTGGTTGAGATGGCCATCGACATCCCCCTCACGATCGTCTCGGCCAGCCGGCTGACCGCCGAGGCGTTTCCGGCTGAATCCCTGCTGGGCCGATCCCTGCGCCTGCCTGCCCATCAAGCCTGCGACACGCGGATCCACACCGCCAACCGCGAGCCCCTCGGCGCCATCTACAACGAGGCCCTGGAGCAGCTCCATCCCGAGAGCCTGGTGGTGTTCTGCCACGACGACGTCTGGCTGGGCGAGGCCTGCCTGCGCACGCCTCTGCTGGAAGCGCTGGAGCGCTTTGATCTGGTGGGGGTGGCGGGCAGCCGGCGGATCCTTCCCGGCCAGCCCACCTGGTGGCTCCAGCCCGATGGCCGCACCTGGGACCATCCCCATCTGCTGGGCGAGATCCGCCATGGCGATCCCGGCGCCAGCGAGCCGATCCGCTTCGGGCCCAGCCCGGCGCCGGCCATCCTGCTGGATGGGGTGTTCCTGGCCGCCCGTGCGGGCACCCTGCAGGCCGCCGGGGTGCGCTTTGATCCCGCCTTCCCCTTCCACTTCTACGATCTGGATCTCTGCCGCAGTGCCCTCGCAGCCGGCCTGCGCCTCGGGGTCTGGCCCCTGCCCCTGATCCACGCCAGCCCCGGCGCGGCCGGCAGCACCGACTGGCAGCTCGGCCTGGAGTGCTACCGGCGCAAGTGGGAGCCTTCCCTCAGCGCCAGCCCATCGCCCTCCTCCCCATCCATGACCAGCGCCGCCCCGGCCTTCGAGATCACCACCTCCCGCCAGCTGCTGAGCTGGATGGCCGAGCAGCAGCTCTCACTCGCCCTCTCCACTTACCAGATCGGCAAGCTCTTCTCCCTCGGCCTCAAGGCCAGCGGCGAGCTGGCGGTGTTCGAGCGCACCTTCAACCGCTGCATGGGCCTCTGCCCCAGTGGCAATGGCAACGGCTTCTTTCTCAGCAGCCTGTATCAACTTTGGCGCTTTGAAAACATGCTCGCCCCGGGCCAGCAGACCGATGGCTTCGACCGTCTCTACGTGCCCCAGCTGGGCTTCACCACCGGCGACTGCGACATCCACGACATGGCCGTGGATGGCGACGGCCAGCTGGTGTTCGCCAACACCCTCTTCTCCTGCCTGGCCACCACCAGCGCCACCCACAGCTTCCGGCCCCTCTGGCGGCCCCCCTTCATCTCCCGCCTCGCCGCGGAAGACCGCTGCCATCTCAACGGCCTGGCCCTGCGCGACGGCCAGCCGGCCTATGTGACCGCCGTGAGCACCTCCGATGCCGCCGATGGCTGGCGGGAACGGCGACGGGATGGCGGCGTGCTGATCGATGTGCAGGCCAATGAAATCGTGGCCAGCGGCCTGTCGATGCCCCATTCGCCCCGCTGGCATCAGGGCCGGCTGTGGCTCTGCAATTCCGGCAGCGGTGAATTCGGCTTCATCCACCTGGAATCGGGCACCTTCGAGCCGCTCACCTTCTGCGCCGGCTACCTGCGCGGCGTCGCCTTCCACGGCGACTACGCCCTGCTCGGCACCTCCAAGCCCCGCCACAACAAAACCTTCTCCGGCCTTCCCCTCGATGACGCCCTGGCCCAGCGCAACGTGGAGGCCCGCTGCGGCATCCAGGTGGTGGATCTGCGCTCCGGCGACGCCGTGCACTGGATCCGCTTCGAGGGGCTGGTGGAGGAGATCTACGACGTGATCACCCTGCCAGGCGTGCGCAACCCGTCGCTGATCGGCTTTGTGAGCGATGAGATCCGCCGCCTGATTTCGATCGAGGAGGAGCCGTAAGCGCGATGGCATCCCAGACCCCCGCCCACGACCAGGCCAATCCCGATCTGCTGGCGATCCTGCCGGCTGTGGAGCGGCTGGTGGAGGTGGGCTGCAGCACCGGAGCCCTGGCGCGGGCGTACCGTGGCCGCCACCCCGCCGCCCACTGGCTCGGCATCGAAATCGAGCCCACCTACGCGGCAGCCGCCCGTCAGCACTGTCAGGAGGTGCTGGTGGGGGATGTGGAGCAGATGCTGGCCCAGGAGCCCCCCCCGCAGGCCCTCCAGGCCGACTGCTGGATCTTCGGCGACAGCCTCGAGCACCTGCGCGATCCCTGGCAGGTGCTGCGCCGGGTGCATACCCTGCTGCCGCCGGGGGGAAGCGTCTGCGCCTGCATCCCCAACGCCCAGCACTGGAGCGTGCAGGCGCGGCTCTGTCTGGGGCAGTTCGTGTACGAGGAGAGCGGCCTGCTCGATCGCACCCACCTGCGCTGGTTCACGCCCACCACCATGCTCTCGCTCTTTGCAGACTGCGGTTTCCGCGTTCTCAGCTGCCAGCCGCGGATCTTTCCCCATCCGGCAGAAGCTGCCGTACTGGAGCAGATCCGCCAGTTCGCCACCGCCCTGGGCGCCGATCCGGAGCGGGCGATGCGGGATGCCCGCCCCCTGCAGCTGGTGATCCAGGCAACGAGGCGCTGAGGCAGTGGAGGCGCTGAGGCAGTGCAGCGCCACGGCCGCGAACGCAGGAACAGCCGGAATGACACCTGGCTCGATGGGCCCTCGCCCTTGGTGGTGGTCGGATTTCAGGAGGGTAGTCGCTAGCCCCAGTCAACCTCCAAGAAGAAAGTTGAACCAGTCAACCAAGCCTCAATCCAAACCAGAAAAAACAGTAAATTATCCAATAATTCTTGTCCATATCCAGATCTCTTGGCCGTCACGCTTGCCTTGGCCTCCGATCCCAGCGTCCCAGCTGGGCTATCCCAGGCCCTCGATCTGGCCCACCAGCGCCTGGAGCGGTGGTTCAGCAACAGCAGCGGCTTCCACGCCCTGCTGCTTGAGGTCTACGGGGCCGACGCCGCGCGCAGCGCCGCCCTGCGCCAGAGCCTCACCAGCAGCCCCCTGCGCCTGGAGCTGACCCTGCTCGATGGGCCCACCATGGCCGGCGCCCTCGGCGGCTTCACCTCGGCCGGCCCCAACGGGGCGGAAACGATCTTTCTCAACCGCTCCTGGCTCGCCACCGCCAGCGCCCCCCAGATCGAGGCCGTGCTGCTCGAGGAACTCGGCCATGCCCTCGATCTCCGCCTCAACGGCAGCCAAGACTCCCCCGGCGATGAGGGCGAGCGCTTCTCCGCCCTGATCCGCGGCCTCACCCCGTCCGCTTCCACCGCCTCCGAAAACGACCAGCGCTGGATCCAGGTCGACGGCGCCGCCCTCTTGATCGAGGCCGCCGCCCCGGGCTCGATCGATCTCTCCGACATCGCCGGCGGCACTGGCGGCTTCGTGATCACCGGCCAGGCCACCGAAAACAGCGGCCGCTCCGTGTCCCGCGCCGGCGATGTCAACGGCGATGGTCTCGAGGATCTGATCGTGAGCGCCCAGTACGGTGATCCCCCCGCCGGCACCAATGCCGGCCGCTCCTACGTGGTCTTCGGCAAAACCGGTACCGCCCCCATCAACCTCTCCGCCGTTGCGGCCGGCAGCGGCGGCTTTGTGATCAACGGCCAATCCGCTTACGACCAGAGCGGCCGCAGCGTGGCCGCCGCCGGGGATGTGAACGGCGATGGCCTCGCCGACCTGCTGGTCGGTGCCTTCGCCAGCGATCCCCTCGCCGGCACCAGTGCCGGCCGCTCCTACGTGGTCTTCGGCAAGACCGGCACCGCCGCCATCAATCTTTCGGTCGTTGCGGCAGGAACCGGCGGCTTCGTGATCAACGGCCAGGCCGGCTACGACTTCAGCGGCTACAGCGTCGCCAATGCTGGCGATGTGAACGGCGATGGTCTCACCGATCTCATCATCGGCGCCTACAACAGTGACCCCACCACGTCAGGTCCAGCCCCCAACAACAACGGCGGGCGCTCCTATGTGGTCTTCGGCAAGACTTCCACCACCGCCATCAACCTCTCGGCCATCTCAGCCGGTGTCGGCGGCTTCGTGATCAATGGCCAGGCCGCCTACGACAACAGTGGCTTCCGCGTCTCCAGCGCCGGCGATGTGAACGGTGATGGCCGCGCCGACCTGATCGTCGCCGCACCTGTTGGCGATCCCAACCTCACCACGGCCCTCAATGCCGGCCGCAGCTACGTGGTGTTCGGCAAGGCCAGCGGAACTGCCATCAACCTCTCCGCCGTCGCTTCCGGCAGCGGCGGCTTCGTGATCAACGGCACCACTGCCGAGGAGCGCACTGGCCGCAGTGTGGCGGCGGCCGGGGATGTGAATGGCGATGGCCTCGCCGATCTGATCATCGGCGCTCCTGAAAGCGATCCCACCGCTGGCTCGAACGCCGGCCGCTCCTATGTGGTCTTCGGCAAGACCAGCTCTGCACCCCTCGATCTGTCTGCCGTCGCCGCCGGCAGCGGCGGCTTCCTGATCAACGGTGCCGCTGCCTACGACCGCAGCGGCACCAGCGTCGCTAGTGCCGGCGATGTGAATGGCGATGGCCTTGGCGATCTGATCGTGGGTGCGCCCCGCACAGGATTGGGTGGCAACGGCCGTGCCTTTGTGGTCTTCGGCAAGACCTCCGGCAACGCCATCAACCTCTCCGCCATTGCCACCGGCAGCGGCGGCTTCGTGATCAACGCGGAATTCGGCAGCGACCTCAACGGCTTCAGTGTGGCTGCCGCCGGTGATCTCAACGGCGATGGCCTCGCCGATCTGATCGTCGGCGCCCCCGCCAGCCTCGGTGGTGTGGGCCGCAGCTATGTGATCTTCGGGGCCACCTCCGGCGCCTTCCTCGGCAGCTTCTTCGATCAGCTCGGCACCGCCGCCAGCGACACCCTCACCGGCACCAGCACCGCCGAATCCTTCGCCGCCGGCGCCGGCAACGACACCCTGATCGGTGGCGGCGGTGCCGATGTGCTCTACGGCGGCGCCGGCCACGATCGCTTTGTGCTCAACAGCTCCAACCTCACCGCACTGCGCAGCCGTTTCGGCACCGGCGGCAACACCGCCCAGCTGGCCCGCGTCGATGGCGGCAGCGGCTTCGACACCATCGCCCTCGCCGGCAGCGGCCTCTCCTTCAACCTGGCCAATACCGCCAACCAATCCGCCCTCAACACCACCAACTCCTCGCGCCTCTCCTCCATCGAGGCCTTTGATCTCTCCGGCTCCGGCAACAACTCCCTCTCCCTGGCCCTGCGCGACATCCAGGACCTCGCCGGCTTCAACTGGCTCAACAGCTCCACCGCTGCTGCCCTTGGCTTCGCCAGTGGCTCCTTCGCCCTACCCGCCCTGCAGCGGCGCCATCAGCTGCTGATCACCGGCAATGCCGGCGACTCCTTCACCGCCGCCAACGGCCTCTGGATCAACGCCGGCACCCTCAACGGAACCGGACCCTTCGCCGGTTCCACCTTCAACGTCTTCAACAGC
>Ga0208229_1000445_pt1 | contig 10823 bp, 9 predicted proteins | sample LakMenEpi22Aug11_FD_150725 | JGI IMG/M metagenome (GOLD analysis project Ga0208229, IMG submission 150725) | Freshwater microbial communities from Lake Mendota, WI - 22AUG2011 deep hole epilimnion (SPAdes) | ecosystem: Environmental > Aquatic > Freshwater > Lake > Epilimnion/Euphotic zone ... | reverse complement strand
CACGCGGTCCATCTCGACGGCGGACAACAGCTTGGGCGCGCCCAGCTGCAACACACGCCAGTACTGCTCGCACAGGGTTTCCAACTCGATCGCCAAGGCCAGCGCATGGTCTGCGTCACGACCAAAAACCACCATGCCATGATGCGCCATCAAGCAGGCGCAACGAGCATCCAGCGCGCTGATGATGGCATCGGACAATTCCTGGGTACCAAAGGTGGCGTAGGCGGCGCAGCGGACATCCGCTCCGCCGAAGCGTGCCACCATGTAATGAAAAGCCGGAATGCCTTCCTCTTGGCAAGCCAGTGCGGTGGCAAATGGCGAATGCGTATGCACCACGGCACCCGCTTCGGGCCGTGCCGCATAGATGTCGCGATGAAAACGCCATTCGGATGAGGGCTTGCGCGATGCCGTCGCCGTGCCGTCAGCGCCGACTTTGACCATGTCCGCCGCGGTACAGGAATCGTATGCCATGCCGGTCGGCGTGATCAGAAAGCCGGTATCGCAGCGCGCACTGACATTGCCTGCGCTACCGCGATTGATGCCCGAGGCATTCATCGTTCGCGCCGTGGCCAAAACCTTGGCGGCCAGGACAGCCATCGACTCGCTCAGGGCTTCCATAGCGCCAGTTCGCCAGCTCGCGCGATGCCGCGCTCGGAAATGATGCCGTCGATCAGGGCCGCCGGCGTCACGTCGAAGGCCGGGTTGGCGACCGGCGTGTCGCCGGCGCCGAGTTCTTCCGCGGCACGCTCCTCGATCGGTATCCGGTCACCCGAGGAGCAGGCGAAATCGATGGTCGACAAGGGCGCGGCAACGTAAAACGGCACGCCATGCGCCTTCGCCGCGAGCGCCTTGAGATAGGTGCCGACCTTGTTCGCGGTGTCGCCGTTGGCGGCAATGCGGTCGGCGCCGACGATCACCAGGTCGACCTTGCCCTGCATCATCAGCAGCCCGGCGGCATTGTCGGCGATCAGGGTATGCGGCACGCCGGCTTCGCGCAGTTCCCAGGCGGTGAGCAGGCCCTGGTTGCGCGGCCGGGTTTCGGAAACCCAGACATGCACCGGCAAGCCGGCGGCATGCGCGGCATAGACCGATGAAATCGCCGTGCCGTTGTCGACCGTGGCCAGGCGGCCCGCGTTGCAATGGGTCATGACGTTGATGGGTCGACTGCCCTGTTGTCTTGCCTGCAACAACGACAGCCCGTGTTGCCCGATCGCGGCATTGGCGGCCTTGTCTTCCGTGGCAATGGCGCGCGCCTCATTCCAGGCCGCATCACGCCGTGCCGCCAGCGCCGACTCTTGCAGCACGCGACGCATCCGCGCCAGCGCCCAATGCAGATTCACGGCCGTGGGCCGTGTCGCGGCCAGGGTGTCGATCACATGGTTGAGACGGGTATCGCCGGCATCGTCCGCCAGTCCCAGCGCCACACCGTAGGCGGCGGTGGCGCCGATCAGCGGCGCACCGCGTACCTGCATGACGCGAATGGCATGGGCGGCGTCCTCCAGAGAAACCAGGCGCAGCTTCACCGCTTCGCGCGGCAAGCGGGTCTGGTCGAGAATCAGGACAGACTCGCCATCCTCGATCAGCGTCGGATATTGCGTCCGGCTCAATTCAATTTGCCGTGGCAGTGCTTGTATTTTTTGCCGCTGCCGCAGGGGCAGGGATCGTTGCGGCCGACCTTGGGCGTGTGCCGCTCGACCGGCTGCGCCGGCTTTTCCGCGGCAGCGCCGAGCGCTTCGTCGTAGTCGGCGTGGTGGTACTGCACGTTCTCCAGCTGCGGCGGCGCTTCCGCTTCCTCGATCTGCTCCTCGCTGCGCACTTCGACCGTCAGCAGCAGTTTGGAGACTTCGCTGCGCACGGTCTGCAACAGGCTCTCGAAGAGTTCGAAGGCCTCGCGCTTGTATTCCTGTTTCGGATTCTTCTGCGCGTAGCCGCGCAGATGGATGCCCTGTCGCAGGTGATCCAGCGCCGAAAGATGCTCGCGCCAATGCGTGTCGAGGCTTTGCAGCATGACGTTGCGTTCGAAGCCGGCCCAGGCGGCGGCATCGACGTTGCCGGTCTTCTCCGCGTAGGCGGCATCGCCGGCATCGAGCAGGCGCTTCAAAATCTCGTCATCGCCCAGCTGCGGCTCGGCCTTGATCCATTCGCCGACCGGCAGCTTGAGATGCAGTTCCGCGGCCAGCGCGGTTTCCAGGCCGCCGATGTCCCATTGTTCCTCGACGCTTTCGGCCGGGATGTAGAGGCGGAAGGTATCGTGGATCTGCCCCTGGCGCATGGCCGTGATGGTCTCGGAAATGTCCTCGCTGTCGAGCAACTCGTTGCGCTGCTGGTAGATCACCTTGCGCTGGTCATTGGACACGTCATCGTATTCGAGTAGCTGCTTGCGGATGTCGAAGTTGCGCTGTTCGACCTTGCGCTGCGCGGATTCGAGCGAACGACTGACCAGCGGATGCTCGATGGCTTCGCCCTCGGGCATCTTGAGGCGCACCATGATGGCGTTGAGCCGCTCGCCGGCGAATATCTTGAGCAGCGGATCGTCCAGCGCCAGATAGAAACGCGAGGAACCCGGATCGCCCTGGCGACCGGAACGGCCGCGCAACTGGTTGTCGATGCGGCGCGACTCGTGGCGCTCGGAACCAATGATGTGCAGGCCGCCGGCAGCCAGCACCTGGTCGTGCACCTTCTGCCAGTCAGCCTTGAGCGCGGCGGTGCGGCTTGTCTTCTCTTCAGGGCTCAGCGACTCGTCGTCACGGATGGCACTGGTCGGTTTCTCGATGTTGCCGCCGAGCACGATGTCGGTGCCGCGACCGGCCATGTTGGTGGCGATGGTGATCATGCCGGGGCGCCCGGCTTCCGCCACGATTTCGGCCTCGCGTGCATGCTGCTTGGCGTTGAGCACCTGATGCGACAGCTTTTCCTTGTTGAGCAGGTCGGAGAGCAGCTCGGAATTCTCGATCGAGGTGGTGCCGACCAGCACCGGCTGGCCGCGCTCGTGACAGGCGCGGATGTCGGCGATGATCGCGGCATGTTTTTCCGGCGCGGTGCGGTAGATCTGGTCGTTCTCGTCCTTGCGGATCATCGGCCGGTTGGTCGGGATCACCACGGTTTCGAGGCCGTAGATCTGGTGGAATTCGTAGGCTTCGGTATCCGCCGTGCCGGTCATGCCGGCGAGCTTGCCGTACATGCGGAAATAGTTCTGGAAGGTGATCGAGGCGAGCGTCTGGTTCTCGGCCTGGATTGCCACGCCTTCCTTGGCTTCGACCGCCTGATGCAGGCCATCCGACCAGCGCCGGCCGGACATCAGCCGCCCGGTGAATTCATCGACGATCACCACTTCGCCGTTCTGCACCACGTACTGCTGGTCGCGGAAGAACAGGTTGTGCGCGCGCAGGGCAGCGTACAAGTGGTGAATCAGCTGGATATTGGCCGGCTCGTAAAGGCTGCTGCCCTCGGGCAGCATGCCGAGGCGGGTCAGGATCTCCTCGGCCTTTTCGTGGCCGGCTTCGGTGAGCAGCACCTGATGCGACTTGAGATCCACCGTGAAATCCCCGGTATCGGCCTCGCCCTCGCCCTTCGCCGCCTCGCCACGCGTGAGCAGGGGCGGCACGGCATTCATGCGCAGATACATTTCGGTCTGGTCTTCGGCCTGGCCCGAGATGATCAGGGGCGTGCGCGCCTCGTCGATCAGGATCGAGTCCACTTCGTCGACGATGGCGTAACTGAGCCCTCGCTGCACGCGCTCGGTGGCGGCATAGACCATGTTGTCGCGCAGGTAGTCGAAGCCGAATTCGTTGTTGGTACCGTAGGTAATGTCGGCGGCATAGGCGGCCTGCTTCTCGTCATGCGGCATCTGCGACAGATTGACGCCGACGCTCAGACCGAGGAAGCGGTAGATGCGTCCCATCCAGTCCGCATCGCGACTGGCCAGGTAGTCGTTGACCGTGATCAGGTGCACGCCCTTGCCGGGAATCGCATTCAGATAGACGGCGAGCGTGGCGGTCAGCGTCTTGCCTTCGCCGGTACGCATTTCGGCGATCTTGCCGTAATGCAACACCATGCCGCCGATCAATTGCATGTCGAAATGGCGCATGCCGAGCACCCGGCGACCGGCCTCCCGGACCACGGCGAAAGCTTCCGGCAGCAGGTCATCGAGCGACTCGCCCTGGGCATGGCGACCGCGAAACTCTTCGGTCTTCGCCTTCAGCGCGTCATCGGATAGCTGCGAAATGGCCGGTTCGAGCGCATTGATGCGGGCTACCGTCTGGGAATACTGTTTGATCAGCCGATCATTGCGGCTGCCAAAAATCTTTTTCAAAAAGCCGGAGATCATGGGGTACGCGGCCGCGGATCGACCGGGAAAAGCAAAGCGGCGATTTTAGCATGCGGGGAGGACTCGCCTCCCGCAATGCTCTGGGATCAGTGCCGGTGGACGGCGGGTCCCTTGGTCGCCTGCGCCATGCGCAGGAAGCGATCCGGATTTTGCGCCAGGCCACGAATGCGCACTTCAAAATGCAGGTGGGGCCCGGTGGAACGCCCGGTGGAACCCACTTCGGCGACCTTCTGTCCGCGCTTGACCATCTGCCCGGCCTTGACCAGAATTTTCGACGCGTGGGCGTAGCGCGTGGTCAAGTCCTTGCCGTGGTCGATTTCGACCATGTTTCCGTATTGCGGATGCCGTTCTGCATTGATCACCACACCGGCCGCGGCGGCATGGATGCCGGTACCGGTGGTTGCAACAAAATCCACGCCTTCATGCATCGCCCGCTCGCCGGTGAAAGGATCGACGCGCCAGCCGTAGGTTGAGGCGTTCCATTGCGCTTCGACCGGCAGGCTTGTCGGCAGCAGGCTTTTCTTGATGCGGTCCTCCAGCAGCTGCGACTCGATCATGGAAATCGCGTCGGATTTGGCCTCGACCTGGTTCGCCAGGGCATCGACCGCGCGCTGCAGTTCCGTGGGAGACATTGCCGCGGGCAGCATCAGCGGGCCGCCACGGCCTCCTGACTTCACTTCGAAGGCCTTGAGGTCCTGGGGTTTGACCCCCGCCATGCCGGCCAGTCGCTCGCCCATGGTGTCCAGACGCATCAGTTGTGCCTGCATCTCACCCAGCTTGACCGCCATGGCATTGAGGTTTTCCCGGACGAAATCCTTGGAACGCTGGGTCTCTTCGGCATTCACTGCCCGAACCAGATCCTGCAGGAAGGGCAGCCGGATCTCCGCCGCGTGACGGACGGTGACATAGGAAAACAGCGAGGACAACACAAGGACCGAGCCAAACAGGGCGGCCACGAATAGTGCCGTATGGCGCCAGGTCAGCGTAATGCTTCTGGCGGTTGCCAGCCGGTCGGAGACGAGAATAATATGCATCCCTTCCCTCCCTTCAGGTTCGTTTGCGATGACAGCGCGCAGTCTCCAGGAACATCTTGCCTCCGGTGACAGCATGGCGCGGCTTGCGGCCCACGCCCAACGTCTGCTCCAATTCCAGCGTCTTCTGGAAGCTGCGCTGCCGGCGGCGCTGAGGCCTCATGCCCGGGTAGCCAACTTCCGTCTGGGGAAACTATTTATCCACGCCGCCAATGGCGCGGTCGCGGCGAAAATCCGTCAGTTCGGACCACGTCTCGCCAGCGATTTATCGAACAAGGACGCAAAGGTTACCCAAATCGAGGTCCGAGTGCAAGCCCGGAACCCTTCCCCGGCGCAGCCTCCCCACAAAAGGCCCGCCCTGCCTGGGTTAAAACAGAAGCAAGGACTTACTGAGCTGGCTCACCAACTGCCGAGCGAGTCCCCTCTCAAAGGGGCATTGGAGCGCCTGCTGCGCAGCGTCAAAGAATGATCAGGCGTTCGGCGGCCATCAGAACCAGGACCAGCAGCACGAAAATCAGCGCGACCTTGGCGACCCGGACCGACAGGGCCAGATAGCGCCGGTCACGCGTAAACAACCAGGCGACAAGGCCGCTGCCAATGGTGATCGCCGTGAGGATGCCGACGATCCGTAGCAGCAGCATGGCCGAACCTGCTTCTAAACCAGTTGGGGATACAGCCGGGCGATGCCTTCCGGCGCCTCTTCGGCATGCTGGAAACTGACCAGTTCCCAGGCGGAGGCATCCGCAAGCAGCTCGCGCAGCAGCAGATTGTTCAGCGCGTGGCCGGACTTGTGGGCGGAAAACGCCCCCAGCAGGGGATGGCCGGCGAGGTAAAGATCGCCGATGGCATCGAGAATCTTGTGTTTGACGAACTCGTCGGCGTAACGCAGGCCATCGCTGTTGAGCACCCGGTACTCATCCATCACGATGGCGTTTTCCAGGCTGCCGCCGAGGGCCAGCCCCTGGTCGCGCAGGTTTTCGACGTCCTGCATGAAGCCGAAGGTACGGGCCCGGGCCACTTCGCGCAAATACGACTGATCGGCAAAGTCAATGCGGGCGCGCGAGGCGGAGCGATTTACTGCCGGATGATTGAAAACAATGGAAAATTCCAGGCTGAAGCCATCGAAGGGCGACAGCCGCGCCCATTTGTCGCCATCCTTGACCTCGACGGTCTTCCTGACCCGGAGGAATTTCTTGGCGGCCTTCTGTTCTTCGAACCCGGCCGATTGCAGCAGGAAGACAAACGGCGCCGCCGAGCCGTCCATGATCGGCAGTTCGGCCGCATCGACATCTATATGGATATTGTCGATACCGAGTCCGGCCAGGGCCGACATCAGGTGCTCGACGGTGGCGACCTTGACCCCGTCCTTTTCCAGGCACGACGCCAGCCGGGTATCGCCCACACCGAAGGGGTCTGCCTTGAGGTCGACCGGCGGCGTCAGGTCGACCCGGTGAAAGACCACCCCCGTGTTCGGCTGCGCCGGACGCAGGACGAGCGACACCTTGACGCCGGAGTGGAGACCCACGCCGGTGGCCTTGATGACTGATTTCAGGGTGCGTTGACGAAGCATCGGTCTGCGATGTAAATGGAATGATGCGGGGCAACAAGTTTATCACGCAAGCCCGGTCCGGCGGGGGGAGGCGCCCGCGGGACCGGTTGCGGAACCGACCAATCAGTCGGACTGGCGACGCAGGAAGGCGGGGATGTCGTACTTGTCCACGCCGGAAGCCGCCATGGCATCCGCCTGCGCATTGCGCGGCGAACTGCCGCGCGCACTGCTGGTAACGCTCGAAAGATCGATCTGCGCCTGGCCGATTCCTGCATCGTATACAGGCAGGTTGTCGGTGCCGGTGCGCAGGCCGACGGTCTCGACCACGCTCATCCGCGGCTTGACCGCCTCGCGCACCACCACGCCGCCGAGACCGGTGGCGACCACGGTGACCCGCAACTGGTCTTCCATGGTCTCGTCGAACACCGCGCCGCAGATCACGGTCGCCTCGGGCGCCGTGTATTGGCGGATGGTGTTCATCACCTCCTTGTACTCCTTGAGGCCCAGCGTGGTGCTGGCGGTGATGTTCACCAGTACGCCGCGTGCGCCGGAAAGCTCGATGCCTTCCAGCAGCGGGCTGGCCACGGCCTCTTCGGCGGCGACGCGGGCGCGATCGACACCGGCGGCGACGGCGGAACCCATCATCGCCTTGCCCATCTCGCCCATCACGGTGCGCACGTCTTCGAAGTCGACGTTGACCAGGCCGGGTACATTGATGATTTCGGCAATGCCGCCGACCGCGTTGCGCAGCACGTTGTCGGCGGCCTGGAAGGCTTCCAGCATGCTCACTTCGTCGCCGAGCACTTCTTCGAGTTTCTCGTTGAGGATGATGATCAGCGAGTCGACATGGCGGGCCAGTTCGGCCACCCCTTCTTCGGCGAGGCGCTTGCGCTTGCCTTCGTACTCGAAGGGTTTGGTGACCACGGCCACGGTCAGGATGCCCAGTTCGCGCGCCACCTCGGCGACGATCGGGCCGGCGCCGGTGCCGGTACCGCCGCCCATGCCGGCGGTAATGAACACCATGTGCGCGCCGGTCAGCGCCGCGGCGATCTTCTCGCGTTCGACGTGGGCCAGCTCCCTGGCCTTTTCCGGCTTGCCGCCCGCACCCAGACCCGGGCCGAGTTGCAATTTCACGTGGGCGGTGCTTTTCTTCAGCGCCTGCGCATCGGTATTGCAGCAAATGAATTCGACGCCGCCGACACCTTCGCGGATCATGTGTTCCACCGCGTTGCCGCCCGCCCCCCCGACGCCGACCACCTTGATGATTGTCGAACCCGCGTCCGGTTCCGGTGTTCCTACTTCCTCAAGTTCAAACATTCTCGCCTCCTGAAAAGACCCACTGCATCAAAAATTCCTGGTGAACCATGCCTTCATCCGCCCCAGAACCTGCCCGAAACTCCGGGGGCTCTGCGCTTTCATGCCGCGTTGACGCTGCGCCACCCCTTCCAGCAACAAACCCATGGCCGTGGAGTAGCGCGGATTGCGCACGTAGTCGCGCAAGTTGCCGTCGTAATGCGGCATCGCCAGCTTCACGGTGTTGTGAAAAACCTCCTCGCCCAGATCGGCCATGCCCGGCATCTGCGCGGCACCGCCGGTGAGAACAATGCCCGCCCGCAGCAGGCGCTCCTTGCCGCTGCGGTGCAGTTCCTCCTGCACCTTCTGGAAGATTTCCTCCACCCGCGGCTGAATGAAACCGGCCAGGGTCTGGCGCGACAGCTGGGTCGCCGGGCGATCGCCGACGCCGGGCACTTCGATCATGTCTTCCGGATCGGCCAGTTGCTGCAGGGCGACGCCGTAGCGCATCTTGATGTCCTCGGCGTCTTGCGTCGAGGTGCGCAAGGCGATGGCAATGTCGTTGGTCAGCTGGTCGCCGGCAATCGGGATCACCGCGGTATGGCGGATCGCGCCCTGCACGAAGACCGCGATGTCGGTGGTGCCGCCGCCGATGTCGACCAGGCAGACGCCGACGTCTTTTTCGTCCTCGGTCAGCACCGCGTAGCCCGACGCCAGCGGTTGCAGCACCAGGTCGACCACTTCCAGGCCGCAGCGATGCACGCACTTGACGATGTTCTGCACGGCGGTGACGGCGCCAGTGACCAGATGCACCTTGACGTCGAGCCGCTTGGCGTCCATGCCGATCGGCTCCTTGACGCCATCCTGGCCATCGACGATGAACTCCTGCACCAGCGTGTGCAGGATCTGGTCGTCGGCAGAGATCGAGGTCGCGTTGGCGGCCTCGATGGCGCGCTCGACATCGACCTGGGTAACCTCCTTTTCCCTCACCACGGCCATGCCGGTGGAGTCCTTGCTCTTGATGTGGCTGCCGGCGATGCCGGTATATACCTCGCGCACCTTGCAGCCGGCCATCATTTCGACTTCGGCGATCGCCTTGGAAATTGAATTCACGGTGGACTCGATGTTGATCACCATGCCGCGCTTGAGGCCGCTCGACTCCTGCGTGCCCATGCCGAGTATGCCCAGCCGGCCCTCGGCATCGAGTTCGCCGACAATCGCCACGATCTTCGAGGTGCCGATGTCGAGGCCGACGATCAGGTCACGTTTTACTTCTTTAGCCATCAGCTTTTGCTCGCCCGCAGGGCGAATCCATTGGGATAACGCATGTCCACCGTGCCAACGGCCTGCAGGCGGCTCTTCGCCGAACTGCTCGCCGCTGCGTAGTGGGTCGTGAATCGTGTCAGCCGATCCGCCAGCGGGTGCTTGGGCTGATCGCGGCCCAGTTCCAGCAGCACGCCATCGTCCAGCTTGATTTGCCAGGCCTCGCGGGCCGAAAGGTGGATCGCCACCGGCTTGCGTCCGATGGCCGTGAGGCTGTCGCTGAATTCCTGATAACGGGCCAGCACGCGGGGTGCGGAGCCTTCCGGGCCGGCGAAGGCCGGCAGCGGCTCGCGCGTCGAGGCCGGGAATACCTCGCCACGCGTATTCACCAGTCGCGCCTCGCCTTCCTGCTGGGTCCAGCGGGCGGCAGCGCGATGTTCTTCCAGTTCTAGCTCGATGCCGTCCGGCCAGAGGCGGCGCAGCGACGCAACCCGCACCCAGGGCATGCGTTCGAAGGCCGCCTGCGCGGCTTCCAGGTTCACGGTGAAAAAATTCCCGGACAAGGCAGTGCGCGCCGTGTGTTCGATCTGCGCGCGGGAGACCTGATCCAGCGGTGTGGCCACCACCAGCTGCTTCAGCGGAAACACCGGCAGTCGTTGCAGGGCCATGGTGCCCGCCCATGCCAGCAGGACGCCGCCGGCCAGCAGCAGCAGGTCGGCCAGCAGGTTGATCAGCGTCGGCCGATCCCAGAAGCCATCGTTGCTGCCCGGCTCGACCCGGGAGTTGCCCCGCGCCTTAGCCATAGCGGGCCTCTTCGAGCAGCTTGAGCACCAGTTGCGGGAATTCGATGCCGGCCGCCCGCGCCGCCATCGGCACCAGCGAATGGTCGGTCATGCCGGGGGCCGTGTTGGCCTCCAGGCAATAAATGCGGCCGGCGGCATCGAGCATCAGGTCCATGCGGCCCCAGCCGCGCCCGCCGAGCACGGCATAGGCACGCAGGGCCAGGTCGCGCATCTCGGCTTCACTTTTCTCGCCGAGGCCGCTCGGAATCCGGTACTCGGTGTCATCGCGCAGATATTTTGCGTCGTAGTCGTAGAACTCGGTCGCCGGCACGATGCGGATCACCGGCAAAGCCTGGCCGGTAAGGATGCCGACGGTGAACTCGCCCCCGGCCAGATACTTCTCGGCGATCACGCAGGAGTCGTAGCGCGCGGCCAGCTCATAGGCAGCGCGCAGCTCGCCCGCCTGCTTGACCTTGCTGATGCCGATGCTGGAGCCCTCGTTGGCCGGCTTGACGAACAGCGGCAGGCCCAGGCGCGCCTCGATGGCGGCAAAGTCACTGGCGGCATCGAGCACAACG
>Ga0208229_1000438_pt1 | contig 10901 bp, 10 predicted proteins | sample LakMenEpi22Aug11_FD_150725 | JGI IMG/M metagenome (GOLD analysis project Ga0208229, IMG submission 150725) | Freshwater microbial communities from Lake Mendota, WI - 22AUG2011 deep hole epilimnion (SPAdes) | ecosystem: Environmental > Aquatic > Freshwater > Lake > Epilimnion/Euphotic zone ... | reverse complement strand
GCCGCCTGCCGGTAGATGTCGATGCGATTGACCTTCTTCGCCACGGCGAGGTAGTCGGGATCGTCCTTGAGCAGGCCCCAGCGCTTGTGCTGCGTGAGGAACCACATCGCGTCCGACAGGTAGGGAAAATTCACCGCGCCGTCGTTGAAGAATTTCATGTGGTTCTTGTCGTCCCAGCTCTTGCCCAAGCCGTTGCTGTAGCGGCCGAGCATGCGCTCGAGGATCACGTCCATGTCGGTGTTGATGTAGGCCTTCTGCGCCACGGTCTCGGCCGTCGTGCGCCGGTTGACCAGCGACGCATCGATCCATTTGCCGGCTTCGATGATCGCAGCCGTCATGGCGCGCGCGGTATTGGGATGCTTCGCCACCCAGTCGGCGGTGGTGCCGAGCACCTTTTCCGGATGGTCGACCCAGATGTCCTGCGTCGTCACCGCGGTGAAGCCGATCTTGTCCATGATGGCACGGTTGTTCCAGGGCTCGCCGACGCAGAAACCGTCCATGTTGCCGACACGCATGTTGGCGACCATCTGCGGAGGCGGCACGGTGATGTTCTTGACGTCCTTGAAGGGATTGATGCCTTGTGCCGCCAGCCAGTAGTAGAGCCACATGGCGTGGGTGCCGGTGGGAAAGGTCTGGGCAAAGATGTATTCGCGATCCTTCGAGAGCACCTTCTTCGCCAGCGTAGCGCCGTCGGTGACGCCGGCATCCTTGAGCTTGTTCGACAGTGTGATGGCCTGGCCGTTGTGGTTCAGGTTCATCAGCACGTTCATGTCCTTCTTCGGCCCGCCAATGCCCAACTGCACGCCATACACCAGGCCGTAGAGCACGTGGGCGGCGTCGAGCTCGCCGTTCACCAGCTTGTCGCGCACCGAGGCCCAGGAGGCTTCCTTGGTCGGAATGATCTTGATGCCATGCTTCTCGTCGAACTTCTGCACTGCGGCCATGACCACGGAGGAGCAGTCGGTGAGCGGGATGAAGCCGATGCGCACTTCCTTCTTCTCGGGCGCATCGGAACCGGCGGCCCAGGCGCCGGACCGCACTCCGGGCGGCACCATGCTCATGAGCGCCGCTCCGCCTGCGAGCTGAAGGAAGTCGCGGCGCGAAGGGCCCGTCGCGGCAGGAGCGGGAAGCTCGACAGTCTCGGTAGCGACGCTGGTCGCGGACAGGTTGGAACGCTTGCCTTCATGGTTCATCTCGATCTCCGCTAGTGGCTAAATACAAAACGGTGCCCGTTGCGCATCTGCGGGAAGCACTCCCACGAGACGCAACAGACACCGTTGTCATTTGCACCGAACCGCCTTTGATTCGGCACTCAGGCACTACTTAGCAACCGCTGTGCCACTCCTGCCGAAAATGCCCCAACGCCGCGTCGGTGCTGGGAATTGCAGTCGGGAGTCGGCGCTGGCGATACGGCGACACATGAGGGATGCTGCACCGCGGTAGCGCGCCGATGAAGTTCCATGCACCAGAATGAAGCGCCGGCGTGGCCGGGCTGCGGCGTGCCGCTACAGCAACAGCTTCGCCATTTCCACCAGATCGCCGGCGACCTTGCCCAGCGGCTGGGCGCGGTCCATCGCCAGCTTGCGCAGGGCTGCGTAGGCCTGATCCTCGTCCAGGCTGCGCGTCTTCATCAGGATGCCCTTGGCCTTGTCGATGAGCTTGCGCTCGGACAACTTGCGGGTGGCCGTCGCCAGTTCCTGCTTGAGAAGCTGGTGCGCCTCGAAGCGCGCAATGGCCACGTCCACGATCGGCTTCAGCCGCGCCAGGTCAAGATTATCAACGACATAGGCCGACACTCCGGCCTGGAACGCGGCGCGCATCAGGGCCGCGTCGCTGTCCTGGGTCAGGATGATCACCGGGCGCGGCATCTCGCGCTCCATCACCGCGAGGTTCTCCAGCGTGTCGCGCGACGGCGAATCGGTTTCGATCAGGATCACGTCGGGTTTGATCTGCTCGATTTGCGCCGTGAGGTCGAGCGCCGACGGCAGCACGGCCGCCACCTGGTGGCCGGCCATGGCCAGCGCCGCGCAGAGTTCGGCAGCGCGGGCGCGGGATTCGTCGATGATGAGAATGCGCAGCATGAAACAGCTGCAGCAAGAGGCGTGCCGCCGACGCGGAATTACCCTGTCGCAGCGCATGCCCGCTGGCGGGCAGTCAGGACTTTTCGAGTACCCGCCTCAGGGTTGCACATATGCGCGCTTGCTGCGGCCGGGAAATTTCGACCCAGAGCGGAAGCCGTATCAGGCGCGCGGCAAGGTCTTCGGTTTGCTTCAACGTGCCATGCACACGACCATGGCGCCTTCCCGCCGGAGAATCGTGCAGGGGTACATAGTGGAAAACGGCGTGGATCCCTTCCCCGAGCAATTCAGCGAGCACGTGCTGGCGATCGACCTCGGCCGGCAGCAGGACGTAGTACATGTGGCCGTTGTGCTCGCATTCCGGCGGAACCACCGGGCGCCGCAGCAGGCCCCCGGCTTCCAGGGGCTGCAGCAGTTCATGGTAATGATTCCAGGCCTCGATGCGGCGCCGGGTGATTTCGCGGGCATCTTCGAGCTGCGCCAGCAGGAAGGCGGCTGTCAGTTCCCCCGGCAGGAACGACGAACCCACCTCCTGCCAGGTGTACTTGTCCGCTTCGCCGCGGAAAAAGCGCGTGCGGTCGGTGCCCTTTTCGCGGATGATTTCAGCACGCGCGATCAGGGATGCGTCATTCACCAGCAGCGCACCGCCTTCGCCCGAGATCACATTCTTCGTCTCATGAAAACTCAGCGCGCCAAGATCGCCGATGCCACCCAGCGGACGCCCCTTGTAGCGCGACATGAAGGCTTGCGCGGCATCCTCGACCACTTTCAATCCGTGCCTGGCGGCGATGTCGAGAATGGTGTCCATCTCGCAGCCGACACCGGCGTAATGCACCGGCACGATCGCCCGGGTGCGCGGCGTGATCGCCGCCTCGATCAGCGATTCGTCGAGATTCAGGACGTCCTCGCGGATATCGACAAATACCGGAACGCCGCCGCGCAGGGCAAACGCGTTGGCGGTGGATACGAAGGTGTACGACGGCATGATGACTTCATCGCCGGGCTGGATGTCAAGCAACAGCGCCGACATTTCCAGTGCCGCGGTGCAGGAATGGGTCAGCAGGGCACGCTTGCAGCCGACAAACCCCTCCAGCGACTCGTGGCAGGCCGCGGTGAACGGTCCGTCGCCCGCCAGGCGCGCGTTGAAATGGGCTCGCGCGATGTAGTACAGCTCCTTGCCGCTCATGTAGGGCTTGTTGAATCCGATTGTTTCCATGGACTTCACCTCAGGTTGGCGGATGCGGCGCCGGAACGATGACCCGGTCGGGGCTGCGGCTGCGAAGAAAATCCGCGCTGGCCGGCCCGCAGTTGGCAATCAGGTCGAGCACGCTGACACCGCCGATGAACTCGCCCCACAACTGCGGATACGGCGGATAGTCGTAGGTCTTGTATTCCAGCGCGATGCCGCTGGCGGCGAAGGCATGCTTGTCGAGATAGGCGTCGGCGCTGGCGCCCGACAGATAGCGGGAGGCGCCGACCTTGCGCAGGATGTCGATCAGGCGATCGGTTTTTGCGCCCTCGGCGCGCAAGTCGCGGGACGACAGGAGTTCGGTGCGGATGCCGAGGCTTGCGCAGACCGAGCGCACGAGGCGAATGTTCAGCTCGCTGATGCTGCGGTCCTGGAACGCGAAGGCGTTTTCCAGGATGCTTCTGGCGGCCGCGTAGGAGGGCGCCCTGGAATAATGCTGGCGAAACATGTTCAAGTGCCGCTCCCGCCAGTCATCCGTGGCCGAATAGATCACCTCGGTCTGGTCGATGGCCTGCGTGCCACGGGCGCCATATCTGACCGGGACGGAAATCCATACCAGGCCGTTCGGTGTCTTCAGCTGATTCCGGGTGCGCCAGTCGCGACGCGTGTACTGCACGTCGTCGAGGAACACGAACTTGTCCACGCTGGCGATGAAGTCGAAAAAGCCCCGCCAGGGCACGTAGCAGGACTGGATGATGCCGACCCTCACGGCAAGCTGCCCGGCATACTCACTGCTGCGCCAGCAGGTCTTTCAACCGCTGGCGATCCACCTTGCCATTCGGATTCTTCGGCAATTCGGAGAAGACGAACAGCCGGGCCGGCACCATGTAATCCGGCAGCAGCCCGGCCAATTCCGTCAATACCTCCCGGTCGTCCAATTGTTCGGTGCTGGCGACGAAGCCGATCAACTTGCCGTAGGCCGCATGGCCACGTTGATACATTACGGCGGCCTGATGTATCGCGGGCTGCCGCATCAGGGCCTGTTCGATTTCCTCCAGTTCGATGCGATAGCCCATGTGCTTTATCTGATTGTCCTTGCGGCCCATGAAATACAGGCGGCCGCCCTCTTCACGCACCAGGTCGCCGGTGCGATACATTCGCTTCATGTAGCGGCGGGCGTCGGTGAGGGTATGGAAGGCGGCGGCGGTTCGTTCCGGATCGTTGAAATAGCCCGCTGCCACATTCGGTCCGATCAGGCACAGCTCGCCGCTCGCCGTGTCCCGGTCTTCTTCGTCAACGATGCGGTAATCGAAGTTGGGATTCAGATGGCCCAGGGTGGGCAGCCCCTCCAGATCGTCGAAGTCTGCATCGCCCAGACGATGTGCGCTGCAAATGCACGTGCATTCGGTGGGGCCGTAGACGTTGACCAGTTGCGCCTGCCTTGAAAACAGGTCGTAAAGCTTTTTCAGCTCCACCTTGGGATAGCCCTCGCCACCAAAAGCGATGGCCCGCAGGGAAGGCAGTCCCGCCGCGGTCAAGGCTTTCATGGTCATCAGGTACATGAGCAGGGACGGCACGGAAAACCACACGGTGCACGCCATGTTCCCGACGTGGGCCGCCAACGCGTAGGGGTCGGACAGCAACTCACGGGAAACCGGGCTGAGGGACGCCCCCGAAAACAGTCCAACATAGAAATCGAAAACCGAATTGTCGAAGTACATCGGACTCAGGTTGGCGAAGTTGTCCTTCTCCGAGACATCGAACCGCCGCTGGCCCCAGGCAATGAAGTGCAACACGTTCTGATGGGTGACCGCCACGCCTTTCGGAACGCCGGTGGAACCCGAGGTGAACATGATGTAGGCGATGCAGGCACCGTCCACCCGGCGCGAAAGTCGAGCTTGTTCTTCCCGCTCGGCGGCGGAAATCTCCGGCAATTGCGACTCGTCGAGATAGAGCAACGGGCAGGCGTGGACTTCGGCCAGTTCCGCCATCGCGGCCCGATGGACCGGGTCATCGAAGAACAGCAGCGCGGCATCACTGGTTCGCAAAATCCTGGCCGTTCGCGCCGTCGGCGACGCCACGTCGATATTGACATAGGCCACCCCCAGCCTGAGGGCAGCGAGCATCAGGGCGAAGGACAGGGGGCGCTTGGTGTGGCCGATGGCGATGACGTCGCCCCGGCAGACTCCCTGGCCGCGCAATAGAGAAGCCAGCCTAGCGATCCACGCTCCCAGGTCGCGATAGAGATATTCGCCTTCCGGGTAGCGCAAAGCCGGTCGCAAGGAATGTTCGGCGAGAATGTCGGTGAACAATAGCCCAAGGTTGTAATGGTGGCGTGACATGGCGTGACTGAAAATCCGGCTACCGGGTGAGGGTGAAAAATTCATAGGGCAAACCATGCGAAACAAATCCAGCCGACTGGCTCAGTGCCATGGAACCCGAATTGTTCGTGAAACAATCCCAAACCGGCTGCAGGCCATGATCAAGGCAGTTCCTGCTGAAAAGCGTCACGACGTACTTGCCCAGACCCATGCGCCGATATTCAGGCAGGGTAAGCACATCGACTTCGGCATGACCGCTGAAAACTGCCGCGGCATAGCAAATGGCCGCCGGTTTGCCATCGATCCACGCAACATGGCCGAACGATTTGACGACGAATTCCTCCGGGGAGCGCCAGAATCGGCCGACAACACCAAAATGATCTTCAATTTCACCCACGTTTCCAGGCGTCACCGCCGTCGTCGCAATCTTGCTGGTCGAAATTTGTCGGCAGCTTTCCAGATACCTCGGGCTGGCGGGATCCAGAACGAAGCGCTGGCGCTCCGATCGCAGCAAATCACACTCCGGTCCTCGCAGGAACAGCGGGACGTCGGTCGTATAGAGACGAACCTTGGTGGCGGTGAATTGCTTGTCCAGCAACAGGAATTTTCTCAATGCTACTTCGAGTTCGGGATTGGTGTCGCCGAAAATGTGAGCGAAACCAAAGCCATGCTCTACATACACCTGTCGTGGCGCGGCAGGGTGGTCGGCATAGACCTCGCCGTTCTGTTCGTCGAGCAATACGGCGCCGATCAAGGGGAAAAATACATCTTGAGCCTGATACAGCGCAAGGGCTTTTCCGTAAGCAGCTTTCTCCAGTTTAAACATCTGTCCGGCAAATCCTGGTGGCTGAGAAGGCTTCAGCAGATGGTCAAGCCGCCATCGACGCTCAAGACCACGCCATTGACGAAATCATTTTCGATCACGGCAGCCACGGCCTGCGCCACCTCGACCGCTTCGCCGAGGCGGCGCAGCGGCGTACTGGCCTTGATGTGTTTCAATGCGGACTCGCTCAATACCCGGCGAGTGGAGTCGGTGCCGATGAAGCCCGGCGCCACGGCGTTGCAGCGTATCCCGAGACGCCCCAATTCCCTGGACCAGGTAACCGTCATTGCATTGACAGCCGCCTTGGCCGCCGAGTACGCGGTCTGTCCTTCGTTGCCGCAGGCGCAGATTGAACTGATATTGACAATCACGCCCTTGCCGCGTCGCGTGACCATCTGCTCGACAACCGCCGACGTCATGATGAAAACCGAATCCAGGTTGATGTTCAGCATATCGCGGAAGCGGCCGTAGTCGTGCATGATGCCGTCGGGATTCATGATGTTGACGAAGGGCTCGTTGTAGATCACGCCGGCGTTGTTGACCAGGATGTCGATGCGCCCGTGCCGGGCCGCGATTTCAGCCACTGCCGACTTCGCTTCGTCGGGACGGGTAACGTCCAGAACAAGACCTGACAACAACGCGGGCAAGCGGCCCAGTGCTTCCTCGTCCAGGTCGGCGACGATCACGGTGGCGCCAAGGAATTGCAAGTGGCTGGCGATCGCCAGACCAAGTCCATTGGCCCCTCCCGTCACCAGAGCGACAGCGCCCTTAATCTGCAAGATCGACTCCCTTGTCCTTCAAAACCGCAACGATGCCAGCGACGGACACCATGCGAATAATGTCTGGAATCATCAGTACGATCCCGTATTCGCTTTCGAGGGACATCACCAGGTCCATCTGCTTCAAGGAATCCCAGTTTCCCACATCGGCTTTCGTCAGTCCGGGATGGATTTCGGATTCGCGCAAGCGGAAAACTTCGGCCAGGATGGCTGTCAAACGTTTGTTCATGTCAGATCCCGAAGTGTTTCACATAATCTTCCGATGAGTAGCGGAACGGCTCGGCGGATCGCGCAAGATGCACGGTGTGGGGTTTGGTGTCCTTGGTTATCAGGGCGCCGGCACCGACGATGTTGTAATCGCCCACCGTCACTTCGTTGACCACCGTGGCATTCACGCCGATGAAGCTGTTGCGCAATACGCTGGCCTGGCCCGAAATGACGGTTCCCGCCGCAATCCAGCAGTGCTCCGCGATGCTGCTGTGATGGGCCAGGGTCACGTTGCTCCATACCATGCTGTTGGCGCCAACGCGTGCATGGGGTTCGATGACGGCAGATGGCAGTACCACGCAGCCTTCCCCCAGTGCATGACTCGAAAACACTTGCGCAGCGGGATGAACGTAGGTCTCCACCGCATATCCCATTGCCTTGAGCCGCAGGAAAAGCGACTCGCGGACCCGGTTGAGATCGTTGTAGCCGACCGCCATAACGACACGGCAGGTCTGTGGCGCGAAACGTTCTTTTACCTGGGACAAGCCCACGGCAGCAAAGCCATCCACGCTTCCCTGGTCGATGAATTCGTCATCCACCGTAAGCCCCACTACTTCATAGCGGCTGTCGGCCCGCAGATAGGAGTAAAGGATGTCGGCCGTTATTGCGTTGCCCGCCAGAATTACCTTCGTCATTCCTCCGCCTCCATCACCGCCAGACCGAAACCGGTTTTTCCGTAACCGTTGCCGTTGTAGAGCATATAAAGGCGCCCTACATGGGAAAAAACCCTGGGGTAGCAGATCATGTCCGAATCCCATCCGCTGTCCGAGACATCGATGCCCGCTTGGTCGTCCATGCGAACCCAGTCAAGGCCGTCGGCCGACTCGGCATAGCCTATCCGATAGGTCTCTATTCCAGGTTGCGCCCTGAATGAATACCACATGCGATACGTTCCGTCCGCCCCCCTGATGACGGAGGGGCGCGAAATGGCATATTCGTGTTCGTTGGCGTAGTCGATGCAGACGGTGGCCCTGGGTTCCCAGTAGATGCCATCCACGGAACGACGATGCTTGATATTGTAATAATGGCGGAAGCCCTCCGGCCGCGGCGTCCAGTGATCGCAGGATACGTACCACATACGCCAACCGCCATTCTCCAGCATTACCGTGGGAGAGGCGGCAAAACAGGGATCATCGACACCCCGGTCGAGCACAGGTCCGTTCAGTTTGGCGAAGCTAAGGCCATCATCGCGGGAAATGGCAAGCCCCGTGGCGGCGTCGAACATCAGGCGATTCTTCAGGCTGAAACCGATGGTGTAAAGATAGATGTTCCCGTCGACCCGCACTACGTCGGATGGAATGATGCCGTTGTCGTCGAAGAATCCCGTCGCGCCGATGTCGATGATCGGGGTGGTGACCAGGTTGCCAATCTGCCCGGGGGGTTTCAGGTCCAGTTCGAGCGAAAAAACACGGCCACGCCCCGTGCCGTCGTAGGCGGCGAAATAGATGCGATAGACATCCCCGACGAGATGCAGCGGCACGGGAGCGCGGCCGCCCGCCACCATCGACTCGTTCTGGCCGGAGGCGCAGAATATCAGGCCAAGCTTCGTCCATTTCATGAGCAGGTTCGGCCGAAGGTCGCCCCCATTGATCCATCCTGTTTCATCGGTTACGCGAAGGAAATGTTCTTTCGTTGCTTGCCATCGATAATTCTTCCGGCGGGCAGAAGTTGATCCGGGATTTCGACATAGGCAATGTCCGAATTCGCAATGGTGTAATCCAGCAGTTGTCCTATGGCGGATCCCTTTCGAACGAGAATCAAATCCGACCAATCGGTATTTGTCAATGCGACCGGGCGAAAATCGGAGCGCTTCAGAAAGCTCGACACGGCTTCGAGAACGCCCAGGTTCTGCAAGGTTCCGGCGCTGCTGTGGCAGCAATCGTTAAGCATGATGCAGCCATTTTCTGCGACGATTTCCTGATAGCGCATCAGATCCCGCAGGACATACTCATATTGGTGATTGGCATCGACATACACGAGATCGAAGTGATTCGCTCCGGTGTTCGGCTTGATATGCGCCAAAGCGTCTATGGTCGCATACCTCAGGAAAACAACATTGGCCAGATCCTTGAACTTTGACACGCACTCATCGTGGATCGCATCGTAGGTTCGCTGCTCCCGAACGGATCCGCCGAAATAGTAGTCATAGGTATCAACCGGATTCACCCAGGCGGGGAGCTCGTCAAACGGACAGTATCCTTGCGTGGCCGCTTCCGCGCTCCAGGCATCGATCAGCACCATGAGGCTTGGCGACAAAGTTCGATGCAACACCAGCGCATTGTCTCCGCGCAACACACCAAGCTCGATGACTTTCGGCGCGATCGCCATGGCCTTATAAGTCATGGACAGGACAACGTACAGATCGTTTCTGCCCAGTTGGACCACCTTCATGCTTGACCTTTCACGTCGCGGACGCCGGAATACCGGAAAGCCCTTGTCCGAACTACGGCTTGCGCTTCGCGCCCTGAATCCATGTTCGAACCTCCCTGGCCAGGCTTGGCAACCATGTCGCCTTCCTTTCTTGATGAATCGTTTTCAAGGCGCCGAGCGATTGACGGGCCAGTTCGACATTCCGTTCGGAATAGCCCCAGGCAGCGCCAAGCCGATGCTCCACCGTGTTCTGGACCTCGGGGGACAACAGGGGGGACGGAAGGTAAATCACGGGAGCACCGCAGAGTCTGGCCATGACGAGGGTTCCCGACCATTCATTGGAAATCACGACCTTCGACCGCCACAGGACATCGCGTAGTTGCCTGTAGCTGAGATTGTCAGCCGGGTTCAGGACGCAGGTGGGATTCACCGGGGCCTGAATTGTTTCGGCAACGCTGAATATCCTATTCACATAGTAGGTGACTTCCGTTTTCGGGATCGCGTCGTTCGGAAAAAAGAAATCCGGGTCGTACAGGGGATAGGTGAGCGTCGAGTCGCATCGCCCACTGCGCCCCAGCTCCGGCCCGAAACCAATAACGCGATCCGCCCAGTCGAAACTGCCGTCCCAGTTGCCCTTGATATGTCCCGGATAGTTGAGCAGCCACCATACCGCGTAATCGGCCTTGAGCACGTTTCCAGTAACGATTTCAGGGTAAATCGCCACGATCGTCATCCCCGCCGCCCGCATGGTCTCCAGGTACTCCAGACTGACGAGCGGAACCCTCGCCCCCGGCATGCCCGCTCCCGCCAGCATGCCGACGTTGCAGCCCATGGCGTACATGTCTTCAGCCATGGCATGAAGTGCATAAACTCCACCGCTGGTGCGATGAAAGGCCGGCGCATACACGACAAAGACTATCTCCCGTTCCGCAAACGGCCGCACATCGAAGGTGTTCATCGGACTGGCAGGTTCATGGCCGGACTCCGTTTTCGCAACGCGGAGGAATATGTCTTCGAGGTTGCGCACGAACGTCGGTGTATCGAACAGCGGATGGGTATTTTTGTTGGTCGCCA
>Ga0208229_1000437_pt1 | contig 10902 bp, 14 predicted proteins | sample LakMenEpi22Aug11_FD_150725 | JGI IMG/M metagenome (GOLD analysis project Ga0208229, IMG submission 150725) | Freshwater microbial communities from Lake Mendota, WI - 22AUG2011 deep hole epilimnion (SPAdes) | ecosystem: Environmental > Aquatic > Freshwater > Lake > Epilimnion/Euphotic zone ... | reverse complement strand
CCCCACCGTGTCGCACTCCTGGAAAGCATCCTGGCCGATATAGGCTGTCGGTACCTGGCCGCTGATGATGACCATTGGCACCGAGTCCATATGCGCTGTCGCAATTCCCGTTACCGCATTGGTGACGCCCGGACCCGAGGTGACCATGCAGACCCCGATCTTGTTGGAAGATCGCGAATAAGCATCCGCAGCATGGACGGCCGCCTGCTCATGGCGAACCAGAACATGCTTGAATTTGTCCTGCTTGAAGAGTTCGTCGTAAATAAAGAGTACTGAGCCGCCGGGATAGCCGAATACGTACTCGACCTTTTCCTCCTGCAAGCACCTGATTACAATTTCTGCGCCGGTTAGCTGCATTGGTTACACCTGTTACACTTTTCGAGTGAAACGTATAACCTTACTGACTCGCCCGCAAATGGTCAAGATTTATGTCTGTGGTGCTCGCACCGCAGACGGTATCCCTTGCAGATATAGCCAGTCCCGCGTAATGAAAAACTGCTGAATCCCGGCAGGAGTCCCCTCTGAGTTCCCGAACCGAACTTTCAAATTTCCTTGCCAGCGTAGAGCGACGTGCCTTCAAACAGGCGATGTTCGCCATTCGGAACGAGGAGACCGCGCTGGACATTGTCCAGGATGCGATGATGAAACTCGCGGAGAAATACGGTGGCCGGCCGGTGACGGAATGGCCGATGCTGTTTCAGCGAATCCTGCAAAATGCCATCCGTGACAATTACCGGCGATCAAAGGTCCGCTCCCTGTGGACAACCCTGCTGTCTTCCCTTTCCCCAAGCGATGACGAGGATGCCGATCCGCTTGAAACTTTTGCAGCTGAAAACGAGTCAGATGGACTGACCACACCACACCGGCAACTGGAACGATCGCAACTCCTTGGTGCAATTGAAAAAGAAATCGAAAAGCTGCCTCCACGTCAACGTGAAGCCTTCCTGATGCGTTATTGGGAAGAAATGGATATTGCCGAAACTGCGGAGGCAATGGGGTGTTCGGAAGGCAGCGTAAAGACGCATTGTTCGCGCGCCACCCATACTCTGGCCGTAGCACTCAAGGCGAAGGGCATCGAGTTATGAACGAAGATACTGAATTCGGTTACAAAACAAGGCAAATTCTCAATCAGGGCTTGGACACGCTTGACAAGAAGGTGACTGGTCGCCTCCATGAAGCCCGTCAGGCAGCGTTGAGTAGTCAGCGGGTTGCAGTAAGGGGCTTGCGCTTGGCCGGAATCGGGCACAACATTGAAATGCTAGTATTTCCAAGCGCGCGTAGCTTGCTTGCCGTGATGGCTCTGAGTGTCGGCATCATGGGTACGTATTACTGGAATGCCTTTCAGCAATCCCAGGAATTCGAGGAAATCGACAGCGCCCTGCTTGCCGACGAACTGCCCCCGTCCGCCTACCTTGATCGAGGCTTCCACGTATGGCTCGAGCGCGCTTCGGACTCATCCTCGCAGTAGCGCTCTGGCTGGCCTCTCCACTCGGCCATGCAGTCATCGTCCCGCCCCTGCCTCAGCCATCATGGGCTGAATTGACCGGGGAGCAAAAGCGCATCCTTGCCCCGCTGTCCCCTGAGTGGGACAAAATGGAAGGGTTTCGCCGCAAAAAGTGGATTGGTATCGCCCAACGCTACTCATCCCTCAGCGCCGACGAGCAGGCCCGCATGCAGCGCCGGATGACCGACTGGGCCAAGCTCACGCCTGATGAGCGCAAGCATGCCAGAGAACAATACAAATCACTGCTGAAGGCCTCTCCAGAAAAGAAGGAGGCCGTCAAGCTGAAATGGCAGGAATACAAGGAACTGCCCGAAAGCGAGAAAACTCGCCTCAAGGCCGAAGCTGCCCGTAAGCCGACGCCACGCCCGCCTCCGTCGAAGCAGGCAACTGCCCCTGCACCATCGTCCGCGCCGACCCCAGCGCCAGCAAGTGCCCCGGCCGACCAAGCTGCAGTTCGCTGATCCACCCCGATGCCAGATTCTGCCGCCATAGCCATGGCGCCATTGCCCAGCCTGCGGCGTCGCCTTGCCAGCATGGCCTACGAAAGCCTCCTGTTGCTGGGGCTGCTCTCAGTGGCTTTCCTGCTTCCGCATCTCAGCCTCGGCATGGGCTTCGGGATCGCGCTGCCTGGTTGGGCATTGATCCTCCATGTTTTCGTGGTGCTAGGCGCCTACTTCATATGGTGCTGGCATCGCGGAGGACAGACCCTCGCGATGCAGACCTGGAAAATTGCGCTGTCTACTCCGAGCGGAGAACAACCATCCCTGGCTCGCCTTGCATTGCGCTATGCCTTGGCCTGGCCGAGCGTAATCTACCTGGGAGCAGGGCTATTGTGGGCGTTGTTTGACCGCGACCGCCAGTTCCTTCACGACCGGCTGGCGGGTACCCGAATAGTGTTCAAGCGCGTCTGACCAGACAGGCACTCAAGTCGATCAGCGCCGCTCGACCCACCAGAGCATCCCGGCAGCAGTCACCAGGAAAAGCACACTGGGGGTTATTGCGGAAAAGAAGGGCGGCCAGCTGTTGATCACGCCCAGACTGGAAAACAATCCATTCAGCATATGAAACCCGATGCCCAGCATGATGCCGGCAAATACCCGGATGCTGACGGAACCCATGCGATCCTGCATATAGGCAAACGGCAGCGCCAGTGCCATCATTACCAGTGCTGCCAAGGGATAAATCAGCTTTTTCCACATCGCGATGACGTAGCGATCGGTCTTCTGCTGGTTTCCGCTCAGATGCCGTATATAGAGATACAGATTGACCAGCGACATGCGCTCCGGAACCACCAGGAGCACGGCCAACAGATCCGGATTGAGGGCGGATTTCCATTTGAGCTCGCCGTACCGCTCGACGCTTGCAGAGTCGCCGGAAAATACCGTGCGAACCACTCCCTCGAGCGACCAATTTCCCGAGGAAAGATAGCGCCCGCGCTCTGCCTGGCTGATCGACAGCAATTGGAACCGGTCATCGAATTCAAATACGCGAACATTTTGCAAAGAGGCATCCGGCAGCACTTCGCGAACATTGACAAACGCGCGCTCGTCCCTCACCCACAAACCGGAGCGAAATTCCTGGGCCACCAAAGAGCCCATGGCCTTGAGCCTTAGCTGCTGGGCGGCCCGTTCAGCCGGCGGCGCAACAAATTCGCCAACGAGAAGGGTCAGCGCGGCGAACATCAGTCCTATTTTTGCCAGGGTGATCAGCAGATCTCGCGTCGAGAGCCCTGCCGCGCGGAGCACGGTGATCTCTGAATGACGAGCAAGAACCGTAAGTGCATACAGAGTGCCGATCAAAACCCCGATCGGAAACAGTTCATACAATCGGCCGGGCAACGTCAGCGTCACATAGCCGAGTGCATGCTGCAGTTGATATCCCCCCTTGCCTATGCTTTCAAGTTGATGGATCAGGTCGAAGAAGGCGAACAACATCAGAAACGCTGCCAGGACCAGAGTCGTGGAAGCGTAGATTTCCCGCGCCAGATGGCGCTCGTATATCTTCAGCGCCGCCACCGCACTTTGCCCCAGGCAAGCGGATTCTGCCGGCGATAGAACAGCACAATGAGCAGCAGGAACATGCCGACGTGCACTGCCCAGACACCTATTTCGAAGCGTAATTTCCCCTGTGCAACCCACGCCTGGCTGACACTGAGCAAATTGCTGTAGATCATGTAGGTGAGCAGCGCGAAAATCAGGTTGTTGGTCCGCCCGGCGCGCGGATTGACGAAGGACAACGGAATGGCCAGAACGGCGAGATTCAGGGCTGCCAGCGGCAGACCGAGGCGCCAGAGCAGCTCAGCCAGATTGGCGGGTTGTGGATCGCGCAGCAGATCCCACAAGGGCTTGGTGCGCGGTGACTCCTCAAACCCGCGAGCCTCCTTGGTTTCGATACGCAAGGCGTAACGGTCAAACTCCATCACGCGATATTCGGCGGTTCCGGCAGTGCCTTCATAGCGCCGCCCGCGATCAAGAACAAGAAAGCGATCACCATTGGGCATGGTTTCCGTATGCCCCTGTGCCGTGGCCATCACACCCAGCCGACCTTGCTGGATGGAACTGATGAAGACGTTCTTCACCTTCCCTTCCTCGCCCGCTATGCTCTCGACAAAAAACACACGATCAGCCGCGCCCGACTCATTGAACGCCCCGGGCGAAACGCGCGCAACATCATCACGCTGATCCATGCTCTGACGGTAGGCCTCGCTCTTCTGCGTTGCCCATGGCGCCAACAACAGGGAAAGAACCGCAATCACCACCACGGGGGGGCCGACGAACTTCAGCACGGGCTTGATCCATGCGGTCAGCGGTATGCCTGATGCCAGCCAGACGACCATTTCCGAATCGCGGTACCAGCGCGACAGGGTCATCAATACCGCGACAAACAATGTCAGGGAAAGCAGCACCGGCAGGTAGCTGATGGCGCGGAAGCCCAGGAGTGCGATGACAGCTTCGGAAGCAAGTTTGCCACCTGCCGCATCGCCCAGCAGACGAATCAGCTGCGTGGTCATCAGGATCGCGAATAGCGCGACAAAGACCCCTGCCGCCGTATGGGTGAACTCCCGAATTGCGGCGCGCTGGAAAATCATCGTGGAGCGGACAGCCTGCTTTGACTTTTAGTGAAAACTTGGGGAATAATCGAGGCACCAGCGGAAATCACGCGAAACATGAAGATTTCTCCGATTTCCCTCATTCCCCGAGGAGAGTGTTTTGGAATTTAGCATAAAAAGCGGAAGCCCGGAAAAGCAGCGCAGCGCCTGCGTTGTCGTTGGCGTCTTCGAACCGAGAAAACTTTCCGCGCCAGCGGAGATTGTCGATAGCGCAGCGGACCAGTTTCTCAGCGACATCCTCCGTCGCGGCGACATGGAAGGCAAAGCAGGCTCCAGCCTGCTGCTGCACGGCGTACCCGGTGTCGAAGCGGATCGTGTCCTGCTGGTAGGCCTCGGCAAGGAAAGGGAATTCCGCGAAAAGGAATATCGTGCCGCACTGGCGACTGCAGTACGTCAGCTCAATGAAACCGGAGGCTTCGACGGCACCCTCTATCTGACGGAGCTCGATGTAAGGAAGCGGGATGTGGCCTGGAAGATTCGGCAGGCTGCACTCGTGGTGCAGGAAACCGTCTACCGGTTCGATCGCCTCAAATCGAAAAAGGACGAAGTGCGCCGTCCGCTGCGCAAACTGACGTTCTGCGTCACCCGCCGCAACGAGCTTGCCATCGCCGAAGCGGCCCTGGCCGAAGGCTTGGCGATTGCCGCAGGCGTCGAACTGGCCAAGGATCTTGGCAACCTTCCGGGCAACATCTGCACCCCGACCTACCTCGCCGATCAGGCGAAGCAACTCGCAAAATCGCATGGCCTCGGCGTCGACATTCTCGATCGCGCCGACATGGAAAAGCTGGGCATGAACACCCTGCTTTCCGTCGCACGGGGATCGCACGAGCCACCCAAGTTCATCGTCCTGCGCCATGCCGGCGGTGCCGCCGGAGCAAAGCCGGTAGTGCTGGTCGGCAAGGGCATCACCTTCGATTCCGGCGGCATTTCGCTCAAGCCGGGACCGGAAATGGATGAAATGAAGTACGACATGTGCGGTGCCGCCAGCGTACTCGGAACGCTCAGGGCCGCAGCCATGATGAAGCTGCCGCTCAACGTCATCGGCGTCATCCCGTCCACGGAGAACATGCCGGGAGGCGCCGCGACCAAGCCGGGAGACGTGATCACTTCGATGTCCGGTCAGTCCGTCGAGATTCTGAACACGGATGCCGAGGGCCGGCTGATACTGTGCGATGCGCTGACATATGTCGAGCGCTTCGATCCCGAGTGCGTGGTGGACATCGCCACGCTCACGGGCGCCTGCGTCATCGCTCTGGGGCACGTGGCCACCGGTTTGCTGGGCAACCATGACAGCCTGGCGCGCGACCTGCTCGATGCCGGGCACGACTCCTACGACCGGGCCTGGCAGTTGCCCCTGTGGGATGATTATCAGGAGCAACTGAAAAGCAACTTTGCCGACATGGCGAATATCGGCGGTCGCCCGGCGGGCACCATCACCGCCGCATGCTTCCTGGCCCGCTTCACGGAAAAATACAACTGGGCGCACCTCGACATTGCGGGTACGGCTTGGCGTTCCGGCAAGGAAAAGGGTGCTACCGGCCGGCCGGTCCCCCTGCTCACCCACTTTCTGATGGATCGCGCGGCCCACGCTCCCAAGCCAACCGGCAAGCGCAAGCGGAGATGACGCAAATCACCTTTCTACACGGCGCGCTCGACAGGCTTCAGGCAGTTGCCGCCTGGCTTGCGCAGGCCGGCCGGGAAGGCAAGCAGGTACTCGTCTATGTGCCCGCTACCGAACGCAGCGAGCACTTGGATCGCCTGTTATGGACACACTCCGCGACAGGATTTACCCCCCATTGCAGAGCAGGCGACAAACTGGCCGCCGAAACACCGATCATTCTTGCGTCCGACCTCGACCATCCGCTGCATGATGAATGTCTCTTGAATCTGTCTGACGAGGTTCCTCCCGGTTTCAGCCGCTTTCAGCAGTTGATAGAGATCGTCAGTGCCGAGAATGACGACAAATTGCCGGGCCGCGAGCGCTTCCGCTTCTATCGGGAGCGCGGCTACCCACTGGAAGCCAACGATATCTCGGGGGGTATTTAGACCATGGCTGACGACAATACCGCGAATCTCCTGCGCAAAGCCGACGCGCTGATTCGCCGCACCCGGGTATATGTCGCCGGTGCTTCTGTGCCAGCAGAACAAGTGACGCAGGCCGATGAGGACTTGCCGACCCTGACCGATGTCGTCACGGAACATGAAGCCGCGCTTGCCACGGCACCGCCGCACATGCAGCAGCACCTCGACGCGCTGCGCGAGGAGTTGTCGCGCTGGTTGGATCAGGAGCTACCGCACGCGGTGCTCAAGGTGACGGATGGATTGGCGGACCAGTTGATGGGAGAACTTACCCATCAAGCCGAAAAAAAGCTCTTGCCGCGCCTGATTGCCCGACTCGACGGCACGGCGACGCAGTCGCAAGAAGAGAAAAACGGAACGCAGCAATCGTAAATACTAGCCCGGCGGCGGCGCGGTTTCCACGAACGCGGGACGCTGCATCAGCTTCTCGTAAAGGTGGGCCAGGTTGGGGTACTGCTCGTTCCAGCGAATGTCGCCGAGCCGAAAGGAGACATAACCCAAGGCGCAGCCCACGGCGATATCCGCCAGCGACATGCTGTTGCCATGGCACCATGGCTGTTCCCCCAACTCACCGGACATCACCTGCAAGGTCTGGTTGATCTTCCCGCGCTGCCGTTCAATCCACGATGGACTGCGTTCGCCATCGGGACGCCGCGATTCGAGGAAAGCGGCCACGGCGGCATCGAGAACGCCATCCGCCATCGCTTCCCAGCGCTTCACGCTGATCCGCTCCCTTCCCGAAGCGGGGATCAAGCGATTGTTGGGCGCCACGGCATCCAGATACTCGGCGATTACGCGGGAATCGAAAAGAGTGGATTCATCATCCAGCACCAGCACCGGAACCTTGCCCAGCGGATTGAGCATCGCCACCCGGTTCCCCTGCTCCCATGGCGAATCGAGCACCAGGTCGTAATCGATCTTCTTTTCCGCCAGCACGATGCGAATCTTGCGGACATAGGGACTGGTAAGGGATGCAATCAGTTTCATTTGGTCAAATCGGAGATTTTTTGGGCGAGGAAACTATAACACGCGCCCCGCTGGCGACAGCAGGCGCGCAACCAGGCTGCTGAAACCTGCATGTTAAAATTCCGCGCTCCCCCGGCGCTTGCCGCGCGTCATCCTTTCCTCGCCAACAACATGACACTCATCGCACTCACCGCACTTTCACCGCTCGATGGGCGCTACGCCGCGAAGGTCGAGAACCTGCGCATCCATTTCTCCGAGTACGGTCTCATCCGCAATCGCGTCCGGGTCGAAATCGAATGGCTCAAGGCACTTGCAGCCGCCGGTGAAATCGCCGAATGCCCCGCATTTTCGAATGCCACCATCACCCGTCTCGGCCGCGTCATCGCCGATTTCTCGGTCGCCGATGCGGAGGCCATCAAGACCATCGAGGCGCGCACCAACCATGACGTCAAGGCCATGGAGTACTGGCTCAAGGAATGCCTGGCCGACAACGCCGAGGTGATGCGTGTCAGCGAATTCATACATTTCGGCTGCACCTCCGAAGACATCAACAACGTGTCGCACGCGCTGATGCTGAAGGATGCCGTCGCCGGCAGCCTGTTGCCCGAACTCGACCGGTTGATAGCGCGCCTGCGCGAACTGGCGCACCAGCTGGCGGACCTCCCGATGCTGGCCCGCACCCACGGCCAACCGGCGACGCCAACCACGCTTGGCAAGGAGATGGCCAACATCGCGGCGCGCCTGATCCGTACTCGCCGCCAGATTGCCGCAGTGTCGCTCACCGCCAAGTTCAACGGCGCCGTCGGCAACTACAACGCGCATCTCTCTGCCTATCCGGATGTCGACTGGGAGAGTTTCAATCGCCGCTTCATCGAGTCGCTCGGGCTGGAGTTCAACCCCTACACCATCCAGATCGAGCCGCACGATGCGATGGCGGAACTGTTCGATGCCATGGCGCGCGCCAACACGATCCTGATCGATGCCGACCGCGACATCTGGCAATACATTTCGCTGGGCTATTTCAAGCAAAAGCTCAAGGCGGGGGAAATCGGCTCGTCGACCATGCCGCACAAGGTCAACCCGATCGACTTCGAAAACTCCGAAGGCAACCTGGGCCTCGCCAACGCGGTGTTGCGGCACCTCGCGGAAAAACTGCCGATCTCCCGCCTGCAGCGCGACCTGACCGACTCAACCGTGCTGCGCAACATGGGCGTAGCCTTCGGCTATACGCTGCTCGCTTTCGATTCGACCCTGCGCGGCCTGAACAAGCTCGAAGCCAATCCGCAGCGCCTTGCGGAAGACCTCGACGAAGCCTGGGAAGTGCTGGCCGAGCCGGTGCAGACCGTGATGCGCCGCTTTGGCGTGCCCAACCCCTACGAACAACTCAAGGAACTCACGCGCGGCAAGGGCATCGAGAAGGATGCGCTGCGCCAGTTCATTGCCAGGCTGCCGCTGCCGGAAGCCGACCGCCAGCGACTGCTCGACATGACCCCCGCCTCCTACATCGGCAAGGCGGCGGAATTGGCGAAGAAGATCTGACATGGCTTTCGCCGACAACCTCAAGCAGCTTCCCCGCATCTCGCATCTGGCGGCAATTCAGTTGCTCGACGGCGATGGCACCGTGGCAGCGACGATTGAAAACAAACAGGGGCAAGCCGGCTCGCTGGCGGTGTACAACCATCTCGGACAAATCTTCGGCGCCATCACAGCGGATGCCGCCCGGAAGGGCCTGGAACTGTATGCCGAGCATGCCGACGATGCCCGTCAGAACCCCGGCAAACACCCCAACATCGACCGCCTGCTGGCACTGGCGGCGGACGGGAAAAGCCTGCTTCGCGTAAAGCACGTCTTCGCCACGGGAACCGAATAGCGGCCTTCGCAAGGATGCGTGTGCGTGCCCTGCTCTCGCATCGAAATATGGAATAATTCCCCGGCGTCATTCGCATCCCCCTCCCCACGGAACAAGGAGCTCTCATGAAATTCAAAAATGTCGTTGCCGCAACCCTGATTGCAGGCCTGTCCTCCGCCGCGCTGGCCCAGTCCATCGGCAAACCCGAAGACCAGATCCGCTGGCGTCAGTCGGCCTACCACACCATGGCCTGGAGCATGGGCCGCATCAAGGCCAACGTGGAAGGCACATACAACAAGGATCAGGTAATTGAGGCGGCCAACGTGATCCAGGCAATCGCCAATTCAAAAATGGGCGCCCTCTACTCGCCCGCGACCGCCACCGGCAAGGGCTGGAAGGAAACCCGCGTCAAGCCTGAATTCTTCAAGCCCGAAAGCCGCGAGGAACTGGGCAAGATCGCCGGCGGCTTCGGTCGCGAAGCCAACGAGATGGCCAAGGTCGCGGCGGGGGGGCGATCTGGCGGCGATCAAGGGACAGTTCGGCAAGCTCGGCGAAGCCTGCAAGGCCTGCCACGACAAGTTCCGCAAGGAAGACTGAACCGCGTTTCCCCAACCGAGAAAGGCCGCCTCCGGGCGGCCTTTTTTGTTCACCAGGCCGGCGTGTTTGCCGCTGCCGGGGGAGCAGGCGGCGGTGCGGGAAGCCAGGTGCCGCTCGCGCCGTAAGCCGCCGCAAGTGCAATGGCTAAAGCCACGCAGAAGGCCACGCCACCGCCTCCTTTCGCCGTCTCGCCAGCGCCGACTTTTTCCCCTGTGATCATGGGCATGATCAGGGTTTCCTTCCGTATCCGGACATAAAAGGCGATGGCGGCCAGATGCGCCAGCACCAGCAGGATGATTGCTGGCTCGATCAGACGGTGGAGGCCGACCAGCCGATCCGAGAATTCCTTGCCGACCAGCGCATAGAGAGGGCCCTCGAACGCGATGTCGTCGTTGGCGAACAAGCCCGTCGCCACCAGCAGCATCAACGTTGCCAGCATCGCCAGCACCGAAAGCGCGCCCAGCGGGTTGTGTCCCGCGCCCTGCCACTGCCCGCGCAGGTAGGCCCTGATCGCGCTCGGCCCCCGCACGAACTGGGAAAAACGTGCATAGGTCGAGCCGGAAAAACCCCATACCAGCCGGAATACCAGCAAACCGACCACCGTCACGCCGATGCGTCCATGCCAGACCATGGCGTTGCCGCCGATCTTCGCGGTGACGAACGAGCCGACGACACAGAATGCCAAAGTCCAGTGAAAAATCCGGGTCGGCAGGTCCCAGACGCGGAAGCGTTGCATCAGACCACGGCTTCCTGCTTCTCGACCTTGACCTGGATGAACTGCTCGCGCGAAACGCCCAT
>Ga0208229_1000436_pt1 | contig 10907 bp, 11 predicted proteins | sample LakMenEpi22Aug11_FD_150725 | JGI IMG/M metagenome (GOLD analysis project Ga0208229, IMG submission 150725) | Freshwater microbial communities from Lake Mendota, WI - 22AUG2011 deep hole epilimnion (SPAdes) | ecosystem: Environmental > Aquatic > Freshwater > Lake > Epilimnion/Euphotic zone ... | reverse complement strand
TCGCTCTTAATTATGTTTACATCGGTAGATGATTCGTGGCCATAATGCGTATGTTTTGCAACACCGCCCCAGCCTGGAGGTGAATTAAATGCAAGTTCACCAAATGCGTTCCATTTTTGTAATGGGTGTCCCTTAGGATAATTAAACGCATGTGTGGTGGTTCTAAAACCAAGAAGTGGCTTTCCTGTTTTTAAATAATCTTCAATAAATTGAATTTGATCTGCAGGAAGTCTGCGCCAGCGAAGAAAAAAAACTGCGACGTCTGCTTCCTTAAGTGCCTCCAATCCTGGAATGTTTTCTTCGGCATTTTGGTCTGGAAATGACTTTAATATTTTTGTTCTGAAACCATAATTTTTTTCAAGCTCTGCTGCAATGATGGGTAGGGTTGACTCTCCGCCATATTCATGATCGCCTGCAACAAATACCACTAATGGTTTTTTATTTGTTTTATTTTTTGAAGATTGGCTAAAACCAACAGTGGCTAATAATATAAATAGCAAACAAAAATAGCCTTGCTTTATTGTGTGAAGTTTTTTCATATAAAAATTAATGTTGGTTTAAAAATAAAATGGTTGGTTTTATTGTTCCATTGGGTGTAATAATAATAATTCATCGGGTGAATAAAATCCTACTTTATTTTTTATTTCTTCGCGCACTCTTTTTACTGTTTTTTCGTCCACTGCTGATGCTTTGTTTCCGAATGAATTTCTAATATACGTAAGCACTGCTGCTACTTCTTTATCATTCAATAATCCACCATAAGGTGTCATTGGCACTTGTCCTGGATATTTTTTTCCATTGACAACAATTGGACCATAAATTCCTTTCAAAACAATTTTTATAAGGCGATCTTCATTTCCCAAAACCCACTTTGATTCAGTTAATGGCGGAAATCCAGAAGCGGCTCAGCTCCTCGCGATAGAGCGCGAACTTCTTCGCCTTCTCTTCGGCGCGCGTATCGGCGGTGGATACGTCGGCGGTGAAGCCGGTCTTGACCACCGTGGCGATCAGGCGACCGACGTCGACGTCGCCCGGCGCATAGCGCACATGCGCGCGCTCGGCCGCGAAGTTCACCGCCGCCTCGACGCCGGGCAGCTTGTTGAGCTGCTTTTCGATGCGCGCCGCGCAGGCCGCGCAGGTCATGCCGCCGAGCGCAAGCTCGACGGTTTCCTGACTGCTGTCGACGGGGACTTGCGGCGCGTTCATCATTACTCGAAATTGATCGGCTCGGGCTTCTCGGTCGGACGACCCTCGGTGTTCCAGACCTCGAAGCCACCGGCCATCGAAATCAGGTCGCTGTAGCCGATCTTCTGCAACTGCACGGTCGACAGCGCGGCGCGGCCGCTGGTGCGGCAATAGATCAGGTAGGGCTTGCCCTTGTCGGCACATTCGCCGACGGTGCCGATCTTGAACTCGAGCACGCCGCGCGGAATGTTGATCGCACCCGGCAGATGGCCGGCGGCATATTCGTCGTACTCACGCACGTCAATGATGGTGCGCTTGGTCATCAGCGCCTGTGCCTCGGCGGTCGATACTTCCTTGATCTGGGACTTGGCTTCGACGACGAGGTCGTGGGGGGTAAGGGCCATGGCTCTCTCCGGAAACATTAGAAAACGCTAATTATGGTCCCGGGCGCGCCTTGCCGCAAGCTGAACAACCCAAAGTCGCCGTAGCGCCGGCGCCGACTCAGACCACTCCCTGCCACAACCTGCCACCCAGCGCCGCGGCATTGAACAGGCCCCACACGCCGAAAGAAAGAACGATCAAGCCCGAAACCAGACGCAGCGCACGTCCCTGAATGGCGCTGCGAAAGCGCACCAGCAGCAGCCCGGCAAGCAGCAGATTGGGCAGCGTGCCGAGTCCGAACGCCAGCATGATGGCGGCGCCCTTTGCGGCACTGCCCGACAGCAGCGTCATCGTCAGGACGCTATACACCAATCCGCAAGGCAGCCAGCCCCAAAGCATGCCGAGCGGAAAAGCCTGGGCCACGCCGCGCACCGGAAGGAAGCGCCTGGTCGAAGGTTGCACCCGCCGCCATAGCCGTTGGCCGGCACGCTCGACAAAGGCCAGGGTCTGCGTCAATCCGGTGAGGTAGAGGCCGAGCGCCACCATCATCATATTGGCGCCGACATACAGGATCATCTGGACCGGCAGCCAGTTGTCGAGCAGCAACCCGAGGCTGCCGACTGCGCCCATCAAGGCGCCGGCGACTGCATAGCTGGAGATGCGGCCGAGGTTGTAGGCCAGGTGAAGCGGCAAGGTCGAGACCGGCTTTGCCGCGGAGCGCGGCGTCTGCAGGCTCAGCGCCGACACGATGCCGCCGCACATGCCGGCGCAATGCACGCCGCCGAGCAGGCCGATCAGGAATACCGCGAGGAAACCGCCGTCAGGCACCGCGGCTCGTCAGATGACTTTGGAATAACGGACACGCTCGCGGTCGGTGCGCAGATAGCGGTCGAAGGCCATGGCGATGCCGCGCACCAGCAGGCGGCCGCGCGGCAGGACGCTGATCCACTGGTCGTCGATGGACAGCAGGCCGCCGGCTTCCATTTCCTTCAGGTCCGCCAGTTCGTCGGCGAAATAGGACTTGAAATCGATCAGGTGGGCGATTTCGATGGATTCGATGGAAAGTTCGAAGTGGCACATCAGGGCCTGGATGATGCTGCGGCGCAGGAGGTCGTCGGCGTTCAGCTCGATGCCGCGGAAAACCGGCAGCACGCCCTGGTCGAGGCGGTCGTAGTACTCATCCAGCGTACGCACATTCTGGCAGTAGCTCGGCCCCACCTTGCCGATGGCGGACACGCCGAAGGCCATCAGGTCGGCTTCGGCATGCGTCGAATAACCCTGGAAGTTGCGATGCAGGCGGCCCTGACGCTGCGCCACGGCGAGCTCATCGTCCGGCTTGGCGAAATGGTCCATGCCGATGAACACGTAACCCGCCTCGGTCAGCCGGCGGATTGCCAGTTGCAGTATCTGCAGGCGCGCATCCGGCGAGGGCAGATCGGCTTCGTTGATGCGTCGCTGCGGCTTGGCCAGGGCAGGCAGGTGCGCGTAGTTGTAGATCGACAGGCGATCCGGATCGAGCTTGAGAACCTCGTCCAGCGTGTGGTTGAAGCTGATCACGTTCTGCTTGGGCAGACCGTAGATCAGATCCACCGAGATGCCCTTGAAACCGAACTCGCGCGCCGAATCGATGACCAGTTTGGTCTCTTCGAGGCTCTGCACGCGATTCACGGCCACCTGCACCTCGGGCGAAAAATCCTGCACGCCGACACTCATGCGGTTGAAGCCCAGCTCGCCGAGCAGCTTCACCGTTTCGCGATCGACCTTGCGCGGATCGACCTCGATCGAATACTCGCCGCCGGGCAGCAAACGGAAATGCTTGCGGATGATGTCCATCAAGCGCCGCATTTCGTCGTTGGAAAGGAAGGTCGGCGTGCCGCCGCCGAAGTGCAACTGGACCACATCGCGGCTGCCGTCCAGCGCCGCTTCCTGCATGGCGATTTCCTTGCCCAGGTACTTGATGTACTTGGCGGAGCGCCCATGGTCCTTGGTGATGATCTTGTTGCAGGCGCAGTAGTAGCAGATGGTGTTGCAGAAGGGGATGTGGACGTATAATGAGAGCGGTTTGCCTATACCTCCCACCGTTCTCTGTCCGAGCCAGCGCACGTAGTCATCCGCGCCAAATGCCTCGACGAAACGGTCGGCAGTCGGATAGGACGTGTATCGTGGTCCATTGACGTCGAAGCGACGAATGACCTGCGGGTCGAAAATCAGTTCCTGATAGTTCATTGGCGGAAAGTGTGGGAAATACGGCAGGCGCGATACATTTGCGCGAGCATGCAGAATGCCGCAATCGCCCGGAACTCGGGTTGACACAGATCAAAGGGGTACCCCTCGCCGGGTAATGCAAGCAGCGTGCATGCAAACGTCAAACAGAATGTGATCCCGATCACCGCTCCAGGCCTCAAGGTTGCCTGCTCGCAGTGCAACCTGCGCGAGCTGTGCCTGCCCTTCGGTCTTTCGGAAAACGACATGGGCCGCCTCGACAACCTGATCGGCGGCGGGCGCAAGTTGAAGCGCGGTCAGCACCTGTATCGCGCCGGCGACGCGTTCGAGTCGATCTTCGCCGTCAAGGCCGGATTCTTCAAGACCGACGTGCTGACCGAAGACGGGCGCGATCAGGTGACCGGCTTCCAGATGGCCGGCGAAATCCTCGGCATGGACGGCATCAGCACCGAGGTACACACCTGCAACGCCGTGGCGCTGGAAGACAGCGAAGTCTGCCTGATCCCGTTCACCGAACTGGAAATGCTTTCCAGCGAGATCCATTCCCTGCAGCATCACCTGCACAAGGTCATGAGCCGCGAAATCGTGCGCGACCATGGCGTCATGATGCTGCTCGGCACGATGCGCGCCGAAGAGCGGCTGGCCGCCTTCCTGCTCAACCTGTCACAGCGCTTCACCGCGCGCGGCTATTCCCCGGCCGAGTTTCACCTGCGCATGACGCGCGAGGAAATCGGTTCCTATCTCGGCCTCAAGCTGGAAACCGTGAGCCGAGCCTTCTCGCGCTTCCAGGACGAGGGCCTGATCTCGGTGCAGCAAAAGCACATCCGGATTCTCGACATCCCGCGGCTCAAGGCCCTGCTGGCGCCGCCCGATGGACGTATCGGCTGATTCAGAACAGCACTGCCAGGAAGCCCGCCGGATTGCGCGTCAGGGCTACCGAGACGATCCAGCCGAATACCGCCATCGCCGCCAGCCAGCAAACGATGCGCATCCTCAGCGTACTGGCATCCCGCAGCGCCAGGGCGCCAAGGATGATGTAGGCAATCACGCCCAGCACCTTAGCCGTCACCCAGCCGGCGACAAACGGGTACTGCTCCGACATGAACGCCAGCGACAGCGCCGCCGCAAGCAGGACGGTGTCATTGACGTGGGGCAGCACCTTGATCCAGCGCGCGTTCAACAACGGCGAAGCGCGCACCATCAGCAGGCCGCGCAGGAAGAACCCCGCCAGGCTCAGGCTCACGCTGATGAGATGGATGTATTTGACCACGGCGTACATCGCCGCTAGCCCCCTTTCCCGTCCTCGCGCGGTCGCCAGAAGGCCGGCGCATAGCGAGCGGCCCACAGGGCGAAGGCGCCCAGCCACAACAGTGACGACAGCCACATCAGCGAGTACGCACCGGGCAGATCCGGCAATTCACTGAGCACGCGTACGACCGCTGCCGCCTGCATCATGCAGAACGCCCGCCACATTGCATTGTCCGCTGCCACCGGCCGGCCGGAATGGCCCAGGGTAACGCGCGACGCCATGCCCAGCAGCATCGAGGCGAAAAAGCCGAGGGTCAGCGCATGCAGCGGCGCCTGACCAAGAAAACCCGGGGCCAGATCTTTCGCCAGGCTCTGCAAGGCCGACAGGGCAAAGGCCGGAGCCAGCCAGGCGAACGCCAGATGCAGGACCGCCAGCATCCGGTTCTGCATCGCCGCACGGCTCCACCACAGCCATGTCAGGCGTCCCGCCACCAGCATGGCCGGCGCATCGACCAGCCAGAGCCAGCGCCCCTGTTCGAGCACCGCCAGCGTGCCGTGCGCCACGCTGAACGCCAGCAGGGCCCGCAATGCCCACACGGGTCGGTGCACCACATAGCCGCGTACCGCCGACGAGGTGAAGAAGGGCAGCATGCGATGCGCCACGGTCAAAAATACCGGCAGCAGGAAGCCCCACACTGCCAGTGAGCTTCCCAGGCGCACCCACAGCAGCGTCCCGCCCGCGGCGAAGACCGCAAAGGCGCCCAGCCCGGCCGCGCCAAGCCAGGCTGCCAGTGCCACGAAAGCAATGTGCTCGCGATCGCTCGCTCGATGCCGGGCAATTCGGGTCAAGGTCAGAGCCACGGCAATCCACCCGGCCAGCGCCACCGAGAGGCCCGCGACCAGCACCTGGGGCAACATCAAGGCCACCCAGACCAGCAGCCAGCCGCCGGCCAGCAAGGAAAAAGCGGGCAGGAAATCGCGCTGCGACAACTCGCCCACCCCTTGCCAGCGCGGTCCGGCGGTAAGGATGAAGCCGAAGATGAAAAACGGAAACACCCCACAGGAAACCAGCAAGGCATGCAGCGCGAATGGCGGAAACAGCATCAGCAAAGGCCAGGCCGGAACGGCCCAAAGGCCTGCGTAGCGCCCGCCCACTTCGATCGACCAGAACGCCATGACCGCCAGCGCCTGAACGGTACCCGACAGGAACATGACACGATGCGGAGCCGCAAAAAATACGGGAAGATTCATCAGGATTGCCGCCACCGGGGCGAGGCATGGTAAGGTTCCATTGATAAACCTAGAGTACCCCGATGCAAGAGACCATGCACGAAACCAAGCTCGATATTCCCCAGATTCTTTCCCGTCTTCCGCTGTTCCAGGAACTGGTTCCGGAGCAGATTGCCGTGCTTGAAGCGGCGTGTCGCGAGCGCCGACTCGCAAAGGGCGAGATGCTGTTCCAGAAAGGTGACCCTCCCAAGGGGTTTTTCGTCGTTGTGTTCGGCCAGATCAAACTCGCTTTTCCTTCCTCGCAAGGGAATGAAAAAGTGGTGCAGATTCTCGGACCGCGGCAAAGCTTCGGCGAGGCCGTCATGTTCATGGACCGCCCCTACCCGCTGTTTGCCGAAGGCCTGGTAGACAGCCTGTTGCTGCATATCGGCAGCACTACCGTGTTCGAACTCCTGGAACGGGACCCGCTGTTTGCCCGGCGCATGCTGGCAGGCCTCTCGATGCGCCTGCATTCCCTGGTGCATGACGTCGAAACCTATTCCCTGCGCTCCTCCGCGCAGCGCGTGGTCGGCTACCTGCTGCAACATTGCCCGCAGCAGGACGGGCCCTGCGAGGGCAGCTTCAATATTTCGCTGCCTACCTCGAAACAGGTGATCGCCTCGCGCCTGAATCTGACGCCCGAAACCCTGTCGCGGATTTTTCACGATCTATCAACCGACGGGCTGATCAATGTGAGCGGGAAGCAAATCACGATCAACGATGTAAAGCGGTTGCGCGAATTTGATCTCTGAAGGTCCGGTAACGCCTGATCGCTCCCAGCAGGTTCCAGCCCAGCCAGGCAAACGAAGCGGCAAAGGCCACTCCGGCCAGCCGGGTCAACCCGGGCAGCCAGACTGCGGCCAGCAACAGTACGAGCGCGAGCACATGCAAACGCAACTGACCGGTCATCGCCTCGGCCGGGATCATCTTTTTCATGTTGGGGACCGCCGATATCGGGGCGCCCAGCCGCTGCAGATGCAGCCAGTTCAGAAAAGGCACGATCTTGTACATCATGCCGGTGATGGCCGACACAAAAACGCCGGCGAATGCGAGCATGCCCAGCCAGACCACGAATCTCGGATCGGCCCCCAGTTCAGGGCGCACGAAAATGATCGCGCCGGAAATCGAGAATGCCAGCATCGACAGCATCGCAACGCGAAAGTAGAGCGAAGTTGCATCATGGATTTTCCTGCGCCGCGTGTACTGCAGCCACAGGGTGATCCCCGCATAGGAGGCCAGAAGCAACAGCAAGGGCAGCACAATCGCCATCGACCAGCGCACATCCTCGATAAACAGCCGGGATGACCAGCCCAGCAGCAACAACAGCAGCAAAGGCCCGAACCAGCGAGTGAACGACATTGGATAGGGCCGCGTCAGCTGGAACATCGGAACGACATGGTAGGACACCCCAGCCAGCAGCATCAGCGCCCAGCCGCCCAGGCCCCATGCCAGATGGATGTTGGTCAATTCGATGATCGGCACGGCGAGGCCATGCGCCAACGCCTCCGCCAGAAGCGAACCGAGCAGCACGGTGACCGCCAATCCCCCGATCGCAATGCGCATCGCCCACAAGGTCATGCCGGTGGCCGGCGTCTGCCACAGCGCCAGCGCGACCACCACCACGAAACCGCCCAGCGCCAGCAAGAACAATGGAACAGCCACGGTGAACAAGCTCGGGCGGCTGAACAGCAAACCCGCAACCAGCAGTATGGTGGCCAGCAGCAGCAGGGGTTGCACCGTATTCGCGACCAGCTTCGGGCGCCAGACATTGCCGCCCACTGCAACGGGTATGAACTGGAACATTGCCCCGCACATGGCCTGAAGCATGAAGCCCAGGGCGACCAGGTGGGTCAGCGCCAGGGCCTCCGGCGTCCATCTTGAAACCAGCACATCGCCGCCCGACCAGGCCAGGAGAATTCCGGCCAGCGCGCCAAACCAGGGGGCCGCGAAAAAAAAGCGGTAGGGCACCGAAATGGGAGGCGCCTGATCGAAGGAAAGGCTGGGGTGCATCCGATCGGCGTCTTCAGGCGGACTGCTTGCGAATCCGGATCTCGCGCGTGCCGTCGGAGCAAAGGTCTTCGCTCCAGGCGTAGCCGTTCTTTTTCAGAATACTGAACAGCGGATGCGGCTGGCAATACAACAGCAGCAATATGTTGTCCCCCTCGCCGAGGCGATCCAGCGCCTCCAGAGTCAATTCCATCGGCTCCGGCGGTTGCAGTTCGCGGCCATCGATGACGTGTTCGGTCATGACGCCTTCAAGCGTTCGACCACGGAAGAGCCCACGTCCGACGAACCCAGTGCGTTATCGCACATGGGATAGAGGATGTTCTCCTCCTTCATGTTGTGCTGCTGCATCAGGATCAGCAGGGTCTCAGCGGCGCCGCTGAATGCATCCGCGTCACGGGACGTCAGGGCATCCTTCATCTGCGCCAGCAGATCGCGCATCTGGCGATGTTCGCCGCGCATGACCTCGGTGGGGCCCGAAGTCATTCCGGTCGCCGTCTCGAAGGCGGGGAAGAGAACTTCCTCCTCGGTTCCGAAATGGGTTTCGAGCTGGTCGACCAGAAGCGTGAAGGCCTTCGCGCCAGCCTCCCAGTCGCCGTTGGCACACGCATCCTCGGCACTGGCGAAAATCTCGTCGCAGTGCTTGTGGTGCTGGAAAAGCGGGGAAGTAATCGACATGACGGCAAACTCCATCTGAACAGCAGCCAATTCTGGACATTGCCCCATCCGATAACATTGACCGCCGTCAAGAGTGCCGCTTATTCAGGGATCAAATACCCCTATGATTTATCCGGGCATCCGGATATCGCCGCGCTGAAGAATCCGCGCGACGAGCACGGTCAGCAAGGAATCACGGTTCAAGCACATAGGTGCCGGGTGCGTCGGTCAATGCAGGGAATTTCTCCGTGGCGACGGGTGGGGCCGCAACCAGTTTTCCCGACTGCGGCTTGAGCCAGGCCATCCAGTCCTCCCACCAGCTGCCATGGTGAAGTTCGGCCCGCTCGTGCCAGTCTTCCGACGTATCGTGCCGTTCAACATTGCCCACTCGGTAATCGCGCTTGGGCGGATTCACGACCGGATTCACTATACCCAGAATGTGACCCGAGCTTGACAGCACATAGCGGCGTGAACCGGCGACGAAGTTGTTGATGCGAAAAGTCTGGCGCCAAGGCGCGATGTGATCGTCCTCCGCGGACACGGCATAGAGCGGCTGGGAAATCCGCCCGAGATCTATGTTCTCGCCCGCCAGATTCAGCACATCCTTCTTGATCAAGGAGTTCTCCAGATACAAGTTGCGCAAGTACCAACTGTGCATCGCCGCCGGCATCCGCGTCGCATCCATGTTCCAGAACAGCACATCGAACGGCGGCGGCGCCTCGCCAAACAGGTAGCCGCGCACCACGTAATGCCAGACCAGGCTGTTCGAGCGCAGCAGACGGAATGCCGACGCCATCTCCTTGCCATCGAGATAACCCTTTTCCGCCATCGACTTTTCCAGCCATTTGATGCTGCTCTCGTCGAGAAACACTTCGATGTCGCCCGGCTTGTGATAATCCACCAATGTGGTCAGCAGCGTGATCGTTTCCACCGGCACATTCTTTTTGGAATAGCGGGCGTTGGCCCATGCCATCCAGGTTGCCAGCGCCGCGCCGCCTATGCAGTAGCCAACCGCATGCACCTTCGCCGAACCGGAAATGCCGCGGGCTGTTTCAATGATCTGGCCGATGCCTTCCATCAGGTAGTCATCGAAGGTCACATCCCGCATGTCTGCCGTCGGATTCTTCCAGCTGGTGATATAGACGTCGTGGCCCTGATCGACCAGAAACTTCACCATGCTCTTCCTGGCGTTCAGATCGAGAATGTAGAACTTGTTGATCCATGGCGTGACGATGACCATGGGGGTTTCAAAAACCTTTTCCCTGGTCGGCGTGTAGTGAATGACCTCCAGCAGCCTGTTGCGAAACACCACTTTGCCCGGCGTGGTTCCCAGGTCCTTGCCAACGACAAAATCGGTCGGGCGCGCCATCTGCACATCGCCCGCCTGAAAATCGGTCACGAAGTTGTTGAAGCCCTTGAGCAGGCTCTCGCCGCGAGTTTCCATGGCCTTCTGCATCGCCGACGGATTGGTCAGCAGGAAGTTGGTCGGCGCAACGGCATTCAGCCACTTACGCCACCAGAATGCGGCACGACGTCGGTCACGATTCGACAACCCCGGCGTGTCGTAGAGCATGTCCTGTACCTGGTGGGTCATCATCAGGTACCACTCCTTGACAATATCCCAACTCGCCGAGTCGCTCCAGACCGGATCGGAGAACCGTGTGTCGTCAGGGTTCGGCGACACCACATCCTTGCTTGGCATCCCCAGTGCGCGGTGCCATGAGTGCGTCTGCAACTCCCACAGCGTGGTCGCAAACTGCGTAAGCGTTTCCGACATCTCCTGCGGATGGGACAACCAGGCCAGCTGCGCGTGCATCAGCGGGGTCGCCATGCCAATCGGATCAATCCTGGCTTCGACCGCCTGATTTACCGCGCGCCATGCGGCCTGGGGGGTTGGGGGCAATTTGGTCTGTTTGGTCGTGCTCATGGCGGGTCTCTCC
>Ga0208229_1000434_pt1 | contig 10920 bp, 8 predicted proteins | sample LakMenEpi22Aug11_FD_150725 | JGI IMG/M metagenome (GOLD analysis project Ga0208229, IMG submission 150725) | Freshwater microbial communities from Lake Mendota, WI - 22AUG2011 deep hole epilimnion (SPAdes) | ecosystem: Environmental > Aquatic > Freshwater > Lake > Epilimnion/Euphotic zone ... | reverse complement strand
CTCAGGGGCAACTGGATCAGTGGCATAGAAACGTTGGACGCCCCAAGGGTTGGTCCTTCCGACTCACAGCCTTATTTCACCACGGAAAATGCGGCGCATAATCGGTTTTTCCTGATACCATTAGCCCTTATTCTGTTGGGGATATTTTTCCATTTCTACCGAGCTCCTAAAGATGCTTTTGTCCTTCTTTTAGCCTTTTTATTCACAGGAATTGCCATTTTGGTTTACTTGAATCAAAAGCCTTTTGAACCTCGTGAGCGGGATTACGCATATTCTGGCTCTTTTTATTTTTTCAGCATGTGGATGGCTTTTGGGGTTTATGCCCTTTACGATTTTGTTACCAACTTGGACAAGAAAGCCCTGCTGAAATTGGGGTATTTTCTTGGGGGAGGACTGGTTGTTTGTTTAGCCCTTGGGTACGGTGGTGCTTGGCTTTTCTCGGCACTTATTATCGCTTTAATGATTGGAATAAGTTACGGCCTTGGAAGAATGAAACAACCAAAACTATCCCTAGGGGTGATTTCGGTGATCGGGATGATCGCTCCGTTGCTCATGGGATTTCAAGGGTGGGATGACCACGACCGCAGTGGAAAAACTTCCGCGAGAGATCTTGCTTACAACTATTTAAACTCTTGCAAGAAGAACGGGATCCTTTTCACAAACGGCGACAACGATACCTTTCCTTTATGGTATTTACAAGAAGTGGAGGGTAAACGAACCGATGTGCGCGTTTGCAATCTGTCCCTTATGGGAACAGATTGGTATACCAATCAAATGAAGTTGAAAGCCTATGAATCCGACGCCCTGCCTATAAAATTCAGGGAGGATCAGATTTTAATGTATTCCGGTAATACGGACCAAGTTTATTTCATTTCCTTAGCCGAAATGGCATCCATGGGTGCTCCAGACGATTTGATGAAGCGGGTGATTAACCTTCGCTTAAAGACCAACCGAACCAAGGCAGCACAAACCGTGGCTTATTTTAATGCCAATTTAAACTTGTTGCGTTCAGCATTTACGGCGTCAAAACCAGAAAGTCAAGCCGCGTTAAATAAAACGTTAAACATGCTTTCTAGTGCTGATACATCCAACCTTACCAATACCCTGTTGGAGAAATTCCGCGGGATCAACCTTCTCTTTGATCGCATTCGGTCTGGAGACATTACCTTGGATCAAAATTCAGCGCAAAAAGTACAACAGCTTATATCCGATCTGGAAAAACCTTGGTCAACGGTTGATCTAACGGAGGCAATGGCCTTCGTGCGAGATGACAACAACCATATCGTATCGGAAGACGGAAACACCACCAGTTTTTTCCCTTCCAATACGTTCAGCTTAAAAGTAAACAAGAAGAATCTAGTTGCCTCCGGAGTTGTTGATCAAAAGGAATTGGATCGTTGTGCCAACGAAATCGTGTTTGGCTTTAAAGAAGAACAAGACCCCTATTTGACCCGCGATGAAGTAATGATGATGGAAGTGGTTGCCAACAACGATTGGAAACGAGGAATATACTTCTCAAGCAACCGTGGGTCTTCCTTTTCATTAGCGCTTTTATCCTATGGTTGGATTAAACAAGTGGGAATGGCTTATGTGCTCACGCCTCTTGACGCAATGCGAAATGGACAGCCGAATTTTTATCACCTACGAGAAATGTACAAGAACATTACCTCCGTATATCAATACGGCGATATGGCGAATCCGAATGTGTTAACGGACTATTATGCCCGAAGGCACACCCAGCAGTTCCGGGCGAATTTCCTTTTACTAGCGGAACAACTCTACCTGGATAACAACCGAAGCAAAGCCATCAAGGTCCTAGATCAATCGCTTGCGGTAATGCCCGCAGAAAACGTCATTGATATGGGAGAGGTGCACGGTTGCGACCCAATGAACATGTTGAGTTACAATGCTAAAAACCAATCCTATTCGTATATGGATCAACAGGTTCGGGCAAAATGCAGTGGAAACCTAAACGAACATGTACAATTATACTATTTATGCAAGGCCAATAGCAAGGGTGAGAAATTAGGTAACATCGTATTAGACCAATACGAAAGCATCCTTAAGTTTTATCAAAATACCTCCGCCAGTATTTGTACGAAACTCGACAACTCAGGGGAGCTTTTCGCAGTAGCAGATGGCCTGTTCAAAATGTATTCAACCTTACAAGACTCTACCGTCAATAAGGCAGATTCAAAATTCGGTAAACGATTGATGAAGGACATACAACTGATTTATAAAACCATTCTCCCAAAACTATCGGCAGAACTTATTCGATTGGGCAACGAGAACGGTGAACCTGTTGCGAGCGATGTTGGAAATTATAGCCAACAATACGGTTCTTTAAATCAAAACTTGGAAGCCATTGGGCAACATTATGGATACTTAGAAAGGCCTCCTTTGCCCACCAACCTCACCAATGAAAGCCCGTCGAATCTACCGATGCTGCCCGGACAGTAGTTATGAAGTGGGTTAAAATGCGGCTTCTACGTTTTTTATTCCCGCATTGGATTTGGAAAAATACAGCATCTGAAGGGGTAGCCATTACGCTTGATGACGGGCCGCATCCCGTAGCGACACCCATTGCCTTGGCGGTTTTAAGAACACATGGAATAAAAGCGGTTTTCTTTTGCACGGGATCCAATGCAGAGAAATACCCACATCTATTCCAACAAATCCTAACAGAAGGACACACGGTTGGCAACCACACTCATTTGCACGAAAACGGATGGTTTACGAAAACCCATGATTATTTAGCGTCCATTGACCGTTGTGCAGAGGTTTTTCAAAGCCGTTTGTTCAGGCCTCCATATGGCAAGCCTTCGCTCTATTCATCCCGAGGAATCCTTATGCGCGGTTATACTACTGTGATGTGGTCTTGGCTCAGCTATGATTATAGCGCAGCAATGACGAGGGAAAGGTTTCAGCAGCAATTGGCAAAAATTTCACCTGGCGACATCCTTGTTTTCCATGACAACGAAAAAACCTCTCAGAAAATAGGCGATTTTTTAGAAATGACCATTGCCAATTTAAGGGCTCGCCAAATAACCATAGAACCGTTGAGCATTCCATGAAAAGTTCCCGCAGTAAAACCCTTTTAGTGCTTTTATCCGTCTATATTCTAATGCAGTTCTGCTGGTGGGGATACCTGCTTCTGCAAAGTAATTCAGAAAAAATGTTGATGGTTTTCGGCGAAGGAACCGTATTTCTAGCCATGCTGTTTTTGGGGATTTGGAGATTATCCAAAAGCATCCAACAAGAATTATCCTTACATAAACGTCAAAGTAACTTTCTGCTTTCCGTTACCCACGAACTTAAAACACCGTTAGCCAGCGTTCAATTAATCCTACAAACCATGTTAAGGAGGTCCTTTGAACAAGATCAAATAAAAGAATTCACCGAGAAAGCTTTGGAGGAAAACAAAAAATCTCAAGAACTCATTGAGCATATTTTGCAGGCATCAGGACTCGAACAAAAAGCCCTTAACGTACATCTTAACTCTTTCTCAGCGGAGGACTTCCTAAATGGATTTGTTCAGCTTTTTCCTGAATCAAAATACAATATAACCTGGAAAAACCCTCAAAATGCCCGCTTTTTATGCGACATCAACATGCTTACATTTATTTTAAAAAACCTTATCGAAAACAGTTTCAAATACGGCGCAAAGCAAGTTGAGGTGGAATTTTCGAGCAACTCAAAGCACGTAGAAATCAAGGTAAGTGATAACGGAATCGGTGTTTTGGAGGTCGACAGGCCATATATTTTCGATAAGTTTTACCGATCGGGGGATGATAAAATTCGAGACCGTAGCGGTACGGGATTAGGCTTATACATTGCCCGAGAAATGGCCTTGCTTCAGGGAGGTCAAATTAATTATCAGCCGTTAACCGAAGGGGCCTGCTTCATTGTATCTTTGCCTCATGGTAAATAAAACTGCACTTATAATTTTGGATGGATGGGGGATTGGGGACCGTTCTCGGTCAGATGCAATTTACCAAGCAAACACTCCTTTCATGGACCAACTCATTGCGAACAATCCATCCACCACTCTTACCACCCACGGTGAGGCGGTTGGGTTGCCAAACGGGCAGATGGGAAATTCTGAAGTTGGACACTTAAACCTTGGGGCAGGGCGGGTGGTGTACCAAGAACTTTCGCGCATTAACCGTTCCATTGAGAATGGCAGTTTCTTCGGCAATCAAGTACTTCTTGATGCTTTAAATTATGCGAAAGAGAATAACTCTAAGGTTCACTTACTAGGATTGGTGTCTCATGGAGGAGTACACAGCGCTTATGAGCACCTTGAGGCGTTGATTCAACTTTGCTCGATCGTAGGCACACCAAGAACGTTTATTCACGCGATTACGGATGGACGTGACTGCAGCCCTAAAACTGCACTGAACGACCTTCGAAAATTACGTGACCTCGAAAATGAAACGCTTCAGCTATCCACGGTAATCGGTCGATATTATGCGATGGATCGCGATAATCGTTGGGAACGCATCGCAAAAGCGTATGACTTATTGGTTCGCGGAAAGGGTGAAAAGACCATGAACCCACTGGAACTCATTGAACAATACTATCAGCAAGGAATCACCGATGAGTTTCTGCCCGGGTTAGTGGTAAATCCCGCGGGAATCATTGAAGAAGGAGACGTTGTGATTAGTTTCAATTTCCGGACCGATCGTCCCCGTGAAATAACCCAAGCCTTAACCCAGAAAGCCTTCCCTGAGTTTGGCATGGAGCCTTTGCGGTTAAAATACCTTACCATGACCCCCTACGACGCAACCTTTGAAAACGTCCAAGTAATTTTTGATAAAGATGCACTAAACCAAACCCTTGGAGAAACGCTTTCTAATGCGGGAGTGTCCCAGGTTAGAATTGCCGAAACAGAAAAATACCCGCATGTCACCTATTTTTTCAATGGCGGTCGAGAAATCCCTTTTCCATTGGAACATCGAATCATGGTGCCTTCACCGAAGGTAGCGACATATGATTTACAACCCGAGATGAGCGCTCCTGAAGTAACAAATCAGCTCCTGTCTTACGTTAACGAGCGTTTCCCAGATTTTATCTGCCTAAACTATGCCAATCCAGATATGGTAGGACACACTGGCAATTATGAGGCCATTGTAAAGGCCGTTGAAACCATCGACCGAGAATTAGAACGATTGGTGTCCAACTTGGTTTCCAATGATTACAGCCTAATAATCTTAGCGGATCATGGAAATGCGGACCTTGCGGAAAATCCCGATGGCAGTCCTAACACGGCTCATAGCTTGAATCCCGTTCCCTGCATTCTAGTCAACCGTTCGTTTAAGGAAATAAACCCTGGTGTTTTAGCCGACATAGCGCCAACCCTTCTTGAAATCATGGGTTTACCCATTCCAATCGAAATGACAGGAACTTCACTCATTAAAAAAGGGGCCTAAGCCCCTCTCATTATTTAATGCCAAGAATTTGTTTCGCTTGAGCGTCGTTTGGATCAAGGTCGTAAACAATTTGGAAGTATTCTTTTGCTTTGGTGGCATCCTTTTCAGCAGAGGCTCCGTAATATCCTCCTAAATATCTCGCGGACTCAATGACCATTTTTTTGTTCGTGTCTTTTTTTCGATCCTCTCCAACCACAATTTCTAAAACTTTCGCATAATAGGGTTTTGCTAACCAAAGTGCATTCGTTGGGTCCATTTGAAAATTACAACGCCCTCTCCACATGTAGGCGGGAGCATAACTGGAAGACATAACTGCCACCTTCGCAAACAAGGTATCTGCTTCTTTAAAATTCTTGGGGCCCGAAAAATAACATTGCCCAAGATTGTAAACCTCTTGCAGTGTAAGCTCAACCACCGACTGACGCTTCAAATAGGTTTCAATCGCTTTATCGTATTTTTTCATTTTGTAATACATTCTCGCCATTTCGGAAGATAAATCTTTCATCGCGGTTTCATTCAACAACATGGATTTTTCCCACTCTAATAGCCCCAAGGAGTCTTTCCCTAATTTCATGAGAATAGACCCTTTTGTCTTGTAATCCAAGTAATTAACCTCCTCTTGTTTGGCAATGCTAAAGAATCGATTACTTGCCTCAAGAGCTAGTTGCGACGCATTTTCCGGCTCCTGACATTCCAAATAAGACTTCGCTAGGATTCTTTCGGTGAACACATTAACTAACCCTTCGTTGTTTACGCCTAATACTACATCAATGGCTTCGCAATATTGCTTCGCAACATACAAGGCACTTGCATAGCGGTAACGGGAATCAATGTTATTATTCAACGCCAAATATTTTTTCCAATCTTGTATAGCTAAATTCATTTTATTAAACCTCATCAACATTTCTGCACGTTCTCGATAAGCGGGGGCAAATGTTGAGTCAATCGCGATGGCCTCTTTATAAATTCTATTCGCTTCTTGTTCGTTCTCCGCTGCTTGATAAATGTTACCAACGCGCAGTTTACCTCGTGGAGACTTAGGATTAATTTCCAATACCTTGTTATAACTTTTAATGGCCTCGTTCGCGTTAAGTGCTGTATTGTTCGTTAAGGCCACTTTTTTAGCTTGTTCATACAAGGCATCCCCCTGCAATAAATAATTGTCCTCATTGCCAGGGTCTTTTTCGATGGCTTCCAACAACAAGGTAAGCGCTTGATCCAAATCTTTTATTTCTGACTTAATATAACCCTCAGCAGCACCTCTTAAAACTTCGCATCTGTTAGCCAGTAATTTTTTTCCTTTCGTTAATTCAAGCGCCTTATTTAATTCAGCTTGAGCTGCCGCTTTCTCTCCTTTAATCCAAAGCGACCTAAACTTTCCAACCAACGGCATTGGATTGATGTTGTCCACCTCGTATCCTTTGTTCCAAGTTAACACAGCAGAATCAATTTCACCTTTTTTGAAATAACAATCTCCAAAATAATAGTATGCGTTTCCATTATTTGGCGTTGCAGCAACTAATCGCTTGAAGTCGCGAAGCGCTTCAGGATAACGTTCATTGTTCGTTTTCTTAATCGCATCACTCAGGGTTTGTCCGAATAATGTTAGGGCTGAAGCAATGAATAACGCGGTGAATGTAAACTGTCTCATAAGATTGTTTTTACGATGATTCTATCAATAAGATTGCCAAAGTTAATTTGGATTTAGGATAACTCAAAAGAAAGCAGCAATTAATTCGTGGTAAACTGTATTAATCGCACGGGGGCTTTGGCTGGCACTAATTCCGATTTTTGAACCAACAATTGACCTTTTTCTCCAAGCATGAAAATAACAAATCCTGTATTTAATCCTGCCCGTCTTCCCTTATTAATTAACCACATTTCTCGATGCAGAGGGTATTCCCGGGTCCAAATAGTCCCTGCATAGGGTTGAAATCCTTGCTCTCCTGTTTTATTCGAAACATGCAATACCTTAATGTCATCCAAAAAATTCATTACCTCTATATCCTCTTGGTCCGAAATCCAATTCACTCCAATAAATCCCATGGCATTAGGGTTACTTTTCACATAGTTAATCACTTCTTCATTCGACTTCAAAGCATAAACCGAAGAAGAAAGTTGTTTTTTCTCTGAAAGATTGACCAGAAAATTAAAATTGGCGGAATTGACCCGATCGAAGACCATTTTTACCGGGTTGCCGGAATTAGGCCACTTGGCTCCGTCTTTGGACAACCAAGACTTCAGTTGTTCAACGGAAACCACTGTATCCTTATTGGAAGGGTGCACAATCAACGCTACAGCGTCGTATGCCAACAAATCGCTTTTTACTTCTACATTTCGGGATTTCAAAAAAGCTTTCTCTTTCTTGGTGAAATCCCGAGAAATGCACACCGTTTTAACCTTGTTTGCAAAAAAGCCATCAATTATTTGGCCCTCAGACAAATACATGGCCTTAATTGAAGCTTTAGGAAATTGGCTTTCAAAAGTGTAAATGCTCGTCTCAAACAAGGGACGATAAGAATCCTCAACAAAAATAGTCGCCTGCCCTCTTCCATGCGCATCTGTTTGATAGGCCAACGGATTCTCGTGGGTTTCACAAGAATTCAGGACACAAAGCATGAGGCCTAAACAATAAAAACTAACGCTCTTCTTCATGGTTTTCTTTAAGTGTTTTAATTGACCGAAGCAACCTAAAAGTACCATACGCGCACAATACCGAAATTAAAAACCATCTTTTCCAACCGAAAAGCCCCGGGATTGCTTCCGAAAAGGCCAAATACCCTGCCAGTCCGAATGCCGCTAAAAACACCAAGGACCCTAAAAATACATGGATGATTCTAAAGTTCATATTGCAAAAAAAAATCCCCAAATGAATTTGGGGATAATGCTTTTAATCTATGGGTTTTAATTAACTTCAAATTTGATAGGAAGGGTAACCCAAGTTCGAACGGCTCTACCTCCATTCTTACCCGCGGTCCAAGGTGGCATTTTTTCAACAACTTGAACTGCGGCTTTATCGCAAGCCTTACATCCGGCCAAAGGACCCGCAACCGAAACATTGGAAACCCTGCCATCCTTTTCGACGACAAACCGAACGGTAACGCGGCCCTTAATTCCTAAATCAATCGCCTCTTGAGGATAATCAATGTTCTCGTTGATAAATTTAGCCATTTCCGCTGCCCCACCAGGATAATCCGCTTCTTCTTCTACGAACGTCTCAATCGGCTCGGGCTTATCTTCAATTTCCTTGGGCTTATCATCGTTGGGTTGAGGAGGATCAAAATTCTCATCGCTACCGTCTTGGGTCTTATCCCCAGCTTTGGTGTCTTCTAACTGATCTTGCGTTGGAACGGGGTCCGTTACGGGATCGTCTTCAATAACCGGAGGAATGAAAGCCGTCATTTTTTCCAAGGGTGGTGGAGGGGGCGTGGTAGGAGGAGGAGGAGGTAAGTCTTCCGGCGGTGGCTGTACCGTCCATGTTTTGTCGCTACCTTTAGGGGCGTCTACCTCTTCTTTTGGTAAATTACGAACAATAAAAAGAATCAATGCTCCTAAAGCGAACGTAAGAAGCATCCCAAGCATGATCAATGTTAGGCGCTTATTGTAACTTTTGCGTAATTGGTATGCTCCGTATTCTTTATTTCGGTGCTCAAACACCAGGTCATTTCTGTCAGTAGAAGTAACTAACCAACCTTTCGCTGAGACATAGCTAAACAACGAATATATCGAAACTAAACCAACAACTACCCAAACAAACATTAGTTCCATAACCTTACTTTTTTAATTCGGTTTCTAATAATTTTAACTCGGCAGGAAGCATTGGAACGGGAGCAATTACTCCAATTTCGGCAATCTTAACCTCATCAATTAAGTCAATGAAGTTTTTACAAAGGGCTTTATCATCCGTTTTCACTAACACTTTTAACGCCTCAGGTTTTCCTTTCAATTGTTCCATTTCTCGCGTGTAAGTGGTATCTGCCATTTGTTTTGCTTTAACTTTCTTAACCAATCCTTCCTTTCTTAAAAGAACGTAAGAGTTAAGATCGGCTAACACCTTTCGGAGACCGGATGCACTGAAATCTGTAGCGGTCAATTTTGTAGGACCGTCTTTTCCTGGCCGATCTGCCGGATAAAACTCCCCGGTGTAGTAAAATATTTTGTCCTCAGACAAAAGGAAGGTAATTCCATTATTCAATTTGGGGGCGTCCTTAGGAACGGGCTCATCGATTTTGGCTGGATATGCCAAACTCATGACTTTTGGTTTGCTAAAAGTAGAGGTTAATACGAAAAATGTTAAAAGCAAGAATGCTAAATCCACCATGGGAGTCATATCCACTCGGGTTGAAGCCTTCTTAGCGCGTTTCTTTCCTTTTTTGTCGTGTCCTCCACCACCGCCTTCTGCTATTTCTGCCATGGTTTCTTTTAATTATTGGGATTAAACTCAGAGGATGTTACAAAACTTAAATTATTGAGATTCAATTCTCGAAAAACGTCAATAACTTCTTCTGCTTTTTTATAAATAGCCTTACCATCCGCACGAATGATAAATTTTGGTTTAAAGTCATTGGCTTCAGGAGACAATCCTCGACGTTTCGCTTCATTATAGGCCGTTTGGCCGGAATTGAGTGCTGCTACGTTGCTGTAGGAAATCCAATTTTTCAATTGATTGTCCAATGAATCCAATGGAACCCCTTTGGTTTGAAAGTCTTTTCGGCTGTCTCCGGATAAATCTAAATACGCCGGAAGTTCTTTCATTGAACATCCAAAGGTGGACATTAAAGCAAACTTTTCGACTTGTTCCTCCGTGAGGGAAACTTTGTATAGACCCATCATATTTGTGAGGGCCTCTTTACGGGCTTCGGCTCCAGTCAAATTGAAATACACTTTTCCATCGGACGCAACGGTAACCATGATCATGTTTTCAGGTATAACCTTATCGCTAATACTCGAAGGGGTTTCAACGGTAACGGGCTCACTCGGTCGAAAAGATGCCGCCAACATGAAGAATGTAACCAAAAGGAAGGCCAAATCCACCATGGGCGTCATGTCAATCGCCGGCGAACTTTTAGGTATTTTTAATTTAGGCATAACTTTCGTTATTTCTTACCTTAATTTTTAGACGAAAAGTCTTGCACAATGGTAAAGCTCGCCTCATCGATGCTGTAAGTCATGGAATCGATTTGGGTTGAAAAAACATTGTACATAATGATGGCAATCGTTGACGCTGTAATACCGAACGCGGTATTGATAAGTGCCTCCGATATACCTGTTGCCAACGCGGCAGTGTCAGGAGAACCATGAGACATTGCAGCAAAGGAGCGGATCATTCCCAATACCGTTCCAATCAACCCAACCAAGGTAGCAATGGTTGCGCAAGTAGAAAGAACGGTTAGGTTCTTTGAAAGCATGGGAAGTTCAAGCGCAGTGGCTTCTTCCAATTCTTTCTTAAGGGTCTCCAACTTTTGCTCTTTATCCATACCTTGATCCG
>Ga0208229_1000430_pt1 | contig 11004 bp, 8 predicted proteins | sample LakMenEpi22Aug11_FD_150725 | JGI IMG/M metagenome (GOLD analysis project Ga0208229, IMG submission 150725) | Freshwater microbial communities from Lake Mendota, WI - 22AUG2011 deep hole epilimnion (SPAdes) | ecosystem: Environmental > Aquatic > Freshwater > Lake > Epilimnion/Euphotic zone ... | reverse complement strand
TGGCGGGAAAATGCCCGGGATTTGTCCAAATCGCCCGTCGTATTTTTAATTGGTAAATCACAAGGATTATGACCTTTCAAGAACAAATTCTGCAAGGAATTCCTAGTACCTTGCCCATCCATCCGGGATACGATGTGTCCATCAATCATGCTCCGAAGCGGAAAGAAATCTTGACAAAGGAGGAGAAAAAACTAGCGATTCGCAACGCGTTAAGGTATTTTCCTTCGGAACTTCATGCCGAGTTGGCGATAGAATTTGCTCAAGAATTAAGGGAATACGGAAGAATTTACATGTACCGTTTTAGGCCGACCTATGCTATGAACGCTCGTCCTTTGGACGAATATCCTGGCAAAAGCATGGAGGCAAAGGCCATCATGCTCATGATCCAAAATAATCTAGACCCTGCGGTTGCTCAGCACCCGCATGAACTCATTACCTATGGAGGAAACGGAGCCGTATTTCAACATTGGGGGCAGTACCTACTGACCATGCGTTATTTGGCGGAAATGACCGATGAACAAACCTTGGTAATGTATTCAGGACATCCGATGGGCTTATTTCCTTCGCACCGCAATGCGCCCCGAGTGGTGGTCACTAATGGAATGATGATTCCCAATTATAGCCGGCCCGATGATTGGGAAAAATTCAATGCATTGGGAGTTACACAGTATGGGCAGATGACGGCCGGTTCGTACATGTACATCGGTCCTCAAGGAATTGTGCATGGCACCACGATTACGGTGTTAAATGCGCTCCGAAGGTTTGCCAAAAGCTCGAAAAATCCGGGGGTTAAGTTATTTGTTACCGCAGGACTAGGAGGGATGAGTGGAGCTCAACCCAAGGCAGGGAATATTGCTGGCGTAGTGAGCGTAACGGCCGAGATTAATCCGAAAGCCGTGGCCACAAGGCATTCGCAAGGTTGGGTGGATGAGGTGATTGCTAACATGAATCAACTTTGCCAACGCGTAAAACAGGCTTTGGGACAGAATGAGGTGGTTTCCATTGCCTATTTAGGAAATGTAGTTGAAGTTTGGGAGGGTTTTGAAAAGGAAGGGATTTTTGTGGATTTAGGTTCAGACCAAACCTCCCTGCACAATCCTTTTGCAGGGGGATATTATCCGGCAGGATTGTCCTATGAGGAATCCAATGACATGATGGCCAATGCCCCTGAGGAATTTAAGCAAAGGGTCTACGAATCCTTGCGCCGGCATGTTGAAAGCGTTAACCGTCATACCCGCAATGGAACCTATTTTTTTGATTACGGAAATGCTTTTTTGCTTGAGGCTTCGCGCGCTGGAGCAGAAGTAATGGATGAAAAAGGGTTGGATTTTAAATATCCGTCGTACGTTCAGGATATTTTAGGTCCGTTTTGCTTCGATTACGGTTTTGGACCCTTTCGTTGGGTGTGTGCCTCAGGAAAAACGTCGGATCTTGATGCCACCGATCGCATTGCCAAGGAAGTGATGGAGGAAATGTTGAAAGGAGCACCGGAAGAAATAAAACTCCAGTTAATGGACAACCTGCAGTGGATTGAAAAAGCAAAAGAAAACCAAATGGTGGTGGGATCACAGGCAAGGATTTTATACGCGGATGCCGAAGGAAGAATGCGCATCGCAGCGGCATTCAATGAGGCCATTGCTCGCGGAGAAATTGGCCTGGTAATTTTAGGACGAGACCATCATGACGTTTCAGGCACCGATTCACCATACCGAGAAACCAGCAACATTTACGACGGGTCAAGGTTTACTGCGGATATGGCAATTCAAAACGTTATTGGTGATAGTTTCCGTGGTGCCACGTGGGTTTCCATTCACAACGGAGGTGGAGTAGGATGGGGCGAGGTCATCAACGGAGGGTTTGGTATGCTATTGGACGGATCTGAAAGGGCTCGTACCAATCTGTCGATGATGCTTCATTGGGATGTTAACAACGGAATTGCACGAAGAAATTGGGCCCGTAATCCGAACGCGCGCTTTGCGATTGAGAGGGCAATGGAACAAGAGCCCTTGCTGAAAGTCACGTTGCCCTCGACCGTTGACGACGCGTTGCTGGAGTGTCTTTTTTAGGCGGAATTCTAATTCCAGCTACCAAGCGGAGGGTATAAAAATATTGGTCGTAGCGCAAGCTTTGATAGCGGATGGATTTATTATCGAAATGTGCGGCCAATAGTAAAAACCGTTGATCGCTCGAATAGCCTCCCACAAATCGAATATCATACCGAGGTGCAAGGCCTAAAAAACCGTTCAGGTTATCGGACAGCACAAAGAACTTGGATTGGATAACGGGACCAATCCCTGCCCACCCGGAAAATTGCCATCGGTTGATTCTGTTGGCATAGGCATAGCCCGGAATCACACCGAAGTCTAATGAAGAGAAGGCACTTGAACCCGTTTTTGAATGGTTGACGTCGATAAGGGCATCAGGGATAATGGAATTTTTATCGTTGGTGATTCCAAAAAAATTGAGGGTTCCCTTCAAATACCAAGTATGTACTTCCCCATTGAAATGTGCTCGTTTTCCTTGCAATGCGTTCATTTTGAAATCGTCGTGGTTGAAATACCAAAGGTTTACCGAAAGATTTAGCGACCCAAGGTTGGGCATGATATCGTTAGGATTAGCCTCGGTAAAAGCTGAATCGTACTTCAGGGCGTTTTTAATGGCATATCCCGTATTAATCCTAAAGTCAAAGTCGGTATAAAGGCGTTTAAAATTATAATCAAAGCCGAGGGAAAACTGCTGGGTTCTTCCAAAACGCGCCTCGTTTCTAAAGCCTGGCATTACTGGAAAAGCTAAGCGTAAACTGAACCATTTGTAGGCATAAGCTAACCCCAGGATGGGTTTAAAATTATTTTTATACTTCAGTGAGCGAATTTCAGAAGTAAAGGGGTAATAAAGGTTGAAGGGAGCCGGATTGATTCCTATATCCGTATATAGTACGTGCTGATCCTTGAAATCTACAATATTGTAGGTCTTTTGTGACCAAGAGTGATTCCATATCAGTAAAACGAAAGGAAAGATGTATAAATTTCGCACAAAAACCTGTACGTCACCTTGCAGCCTTGGGTTGCATTATATCTTCAAAATTTCTTGATGGTTTTATCGTAAATTTGTTCAGTGAAAAAATTGTACAAGTTTCTACTGAATACCTTACCGAGGCCTCTTCTCATCCGAATGAGTTATATCTTCAAGCTTATTGCGCCAATGATTTATCGTGGCAATAAGGTGGAGTGTCCGGTATGCGACAAGTCTTTTTCTAAGTTTTTATCCTACGGTTCGTCGGTAGCACACCGTGAAAATGTGCTGTGCCCCTACGATTTAACCTTGGAGCGTCACCGTTTAATGTGGTTGTACCTGCGCGATCATTCTACGTTTTTTAACGAACCCAGTCTATCCGTACTGCATATGGCACCGGAACAGTGCTTTCTACCGAAGTTTAAGCAACAGAAGAATTTAACGTATTTAACCGCCGATATTGAGTCCCCGATTGCCGACATGCATTTTGATTTGCATCATATACCTTTGGATTCCGATCGCTTTGATGTGGTGTTTTGCAACCATGTCATGGAGCATGTAGAGAATCCCCACCAATGCTTGCTGGAGATTTTTCGTGTAATGAAGTCAGGTGCTTGGGCAATTATGCAGGTACCTCAGGACATGTCCCGCGAAACCACCTTGGAGGATTCTACAATCGTCACACCGGAAGAACGGGAAAAGCATTATTGGCAAAAAGACCATGTTCGTTTATTCGGACGGGATTATCCCGACTATTTGAGGAAGGCAGGTTTTGAAGTGGAAGAATTTTGGCTCAAAGAGCATCTTGAACCTTCGGTTTTTGAACGTTTTCGCATTTCCTCTGAGGAGGTGTTGTACATCGCTAAGAAAAAATGAGTTATCGGACGCAAAATGAATATAAAATCATGAAAAACGTACTTTCTGCCCTTTTAATGGCGATTTGTGCCTTGGTGCAAGCCCAAACGGATCTTTTCTTACACATCAAATCAACCTTTGCGGGTCAACCTTTGCAGCTGCAAACGAATGTTCCTACATTGAACGGTCAAGTCGTGAACATTGACCATTTTAATTATTACCTATCGGACCTTGTTCTGTATCACGACGGAGGAAATACAACTTTAGTAAGTCCCACCGTCATGGTATTTACCCCGGATGTACAAGGTTATTATTTAGGTAATTACAGTGTGCAACAACTGGACAGTATCCGTTTTATGGTGGGCGTTCCTCCTCGTTTTAATACCCAACAAGGTGCTGAAGCGCAAGACATTTCTTCGTTTCCTTTGTCACATCCCTTGAGTTTTCAATCTCCAAGCATGTACTGGGGTTGGCAGTTTGGATACATGCACATGGTGGTTGGCGGCAATGCCGATTCCGACAACAATCAGCAAACGGATGCTTACTTTGAATTTCACAACCTTGGCGATCACAACCAACGATTGGTTCAAATGCCCATTATTGCTACTCAAACTACCATGGAGCAACAGGATGTATATTTAGAGTGCCGCCTCGATCAGTGGTTGCATAATATGCCGCTGGGCACCGTAGGAGTGCTTCACGGAGAAACGGGACTCAACGATTCGATTATGGCCAATGTCAACACCTTTTCGGTATTTACCCAACCTCAAAGCGCTGGACTAATTGAAGGTAAACCCATGAAGTTTTATACCCATGAGAACACCGTTTTTATTGAAAACATGGGGGTAGAAAGGATGGAAGTTTATGACGTAATGGGGCGTAAGATTCAAGAGGTCAAGTGGATGGATTCACAGGTTAAGTCTCCTCTTGAGGTAAAGGATGGCGTTTATACCCTAACCCTTTATGGTCCCAATAATTCGCTCATTGGTTCACGAAGATGCAGGATCACTCAACCATGACGGTACGCCTGTTTTTAGGGGCAATCATGTTGTTAATAATGAATGCATGCGAGCCGTCAGAAAAGTTTATCGCCAATGTTCCTTTCCCTGCCGATAATCCGACCACCGAAGATAAGATTGCTCTGGGTCGGGCTTTGTTTTTCGACACACGTCTTTCAAAAGACGGAAGTGTTTCGTGTGCCAGCTGCCATAGGCCGGAATTTGCATTTACCGATAGAAAACCGTTAGCGCAAGGAATTGGAGGTAATTTAGCAGAACGAAACGCCCCCACCTTATTAAACAGTGCTTTTTTGCAAACAGTCATGTTTGACGCCCATTTAAAAACCCTAGAGTTACAGGTGATTGTCCCCATTCAGGAGCCAACGGAAATGGGACATAACATGAAAGAACTCATTCCGAAATTACGCGAAATTCCGGAGTATCAAAAGGCAGCGAAGTCTTTGTTTAACCGTGATTTTGATGCTTGGGTTTTAACGCGCAGTATCGCCGCTTTTGAGCGAAGTTTACTCTCCTTGAACAACCGCTATGACCGTTATGTTAAAGGTCATAAAAAGGCAATGAACGAACAAGAAGTGGAAGGTATGAAGCTGTTCAATGCGTTGTATTGCGTTGAATGCCATCCCGCACCTTACTTCACCAATTTTAAAGCAGAGAACAATGGTCTTTATACTACCTATGAAAAAGACAAAGGCAGGTTTCGGATTAATTTGGACAGTGCTGACATCGGGTTCTTTAAAACGCCGACCTTGCGCAACATTGCATTAACTTTTCCTTACATGCATGATGGTTCTTTGAGCACTTTGGAGGATGTACTAAATCATTATGCACAAGGAGGAAAACACCCCAAAGGACAAAGCAAATCGATTGAATCTATCAACCTTTCGCAGCTTCAAAAGCAACAACTGATCGCTTTTTTAGGAGCCCTTACCGACACCAGTTACATGAAAAAATTCCCAAAAAATGCGCGTTGAGACTATTGAAAAATTATTCAACGCAGCGGTTAAGCGAATTACTTGGAAGGACGTTGAACTTGGACTTCTTACGCTGAAAGAAGGTCAGGGTCAGATGCTTTTCACCACCAACCTGGCGGAATATTCCATGCCTGTTCCTGATAAGCACAAGGAATTTGAACGAATAGAGCTGTATTTTCTGTTACCCGAATATTGGAACTCGGACATCAACGACCCCTTATTTGAATGGGCATTGGATACACTGGTGGCCATAAAGCATTACTTAAACCAAGGTCAATGGGCTATCAACGGCCATACTTTTTCCTTGAAAAATGTTCCTGAAAGCCGTTTCAAATCGAGTGGATTTGATGCTCTTTTACTTACTGAGCCCATTTCACTGGAGATCTTACAGCATCCCGTTGATTCTCCCAATGGACCAGTATATTTTAGAGCTCTAATCCCAATCTACATGCGTGAAAAAGATTACAAGGTGGCACGAGGAATTCAAAAGCTCAGGGGGAAATTCCTGGACAAAGGGATGAATGAAAAATGGGATGAATTCAGGATATCAGCGGTAAAATCAAGGATCTTATTTTGGAGGTAAAACGTCAAAAGGTGCAGTGGTCAGCAGTTGCACTTCTTTTAGTCAACATGATTTATGGTGCAAGCCATGTATTAGCGAAAGGGGTTATGCCGCAATACCTAAGTCCTACTGTTTTCATTGGATTTAGGGTATTTGGTGCTTTGTTGTTGTTTTGGGGTTTTTCCTTTTTTATCCATAGAATTCCGATTGAACGCAATGACCTTCCGAGATTAATTGCATGTGGTCTCTTTGGGATAACCGTGAATCAATTACTTTTTTTTCAGGGACTTAACGCCTCTTCTCCAATGAATGCAGGGATCATTATGGCTATTAATCCGATTATGGTTGCGGTGCTTTCATTTTTTTGGCTTGGTGAACGGTTGGTGCTTAAGCAATGGTTTGGAATCCTAATTGGATCAATTGGGGCAACAGCATTAACGGTCTATGGTTCCAGCACTTTTGAGGCACGGCTGGGAGATTGGTTACTTTTTGGAAATTCGTTGAGTTACGCCGTTTACTTAATTTTAGTAAAACCCCTCATGGCGAAATATCCTCCGATTCAAGTTATCACTTGGGTTTTTACGTTTGGTAGCATTTTTCTTTTGATGTACCCGCCACTGTATTTCGACTTGGCTGAAACATCCTTTAATGGCATTCCAACAGAAGCTTGGTTGAAAATTATATTTGTAGTGGTTGCCGTTACTTTTATAACCTACTTGTTAACGGTGATTGGGCTTAAATATCTTAGTTCAACGATTGCATCGGTATTTATTTATGTACAACCCATTTTTGTGGTTGGTTTTACGTTTCTTTTTGCAGCCATCGGTTGGTCCGACGATTATACCCGTTCCATCAATAAAACATCACTGGGACTCATGTTGTTGGTTTTTACAGGAGTGTACTTAACTTCAAAAGCTCAAAAAAGGTAAACCATGAAATTTTTAACGCTACTTTTTATCTTCTCTCTTTCCGTTTTTGCCTTTTCTCAAAAATCCGTTTTGGATCACAAGGCTTATTTCCGCTGGAATAAACTTGAGAAAGTAAAATTATCCAACCAAGGTTCTTGGCTTACTTTTGAAGTTCAACCCCTTCGCGGAGACGGTTATTTGCATTGGATCAATCTTTCTTTGGGAACCAGGGATTCCATGTTTGCAGCAAAAGATCTTCAAATAACCGAATCGGGATCCTTAATGGCTTGGCGACGAACTGCGGGTTATGATACCTTGAGAACCTGTGAGTTGAATAAATTGGATAAAAAGAAATGGCCAAAAGATACGATGGTGGTATATAATTCCATCAAGGACACCCTGAGGAAAGAACCACAGGTTAAACGATTTCAAGTGGCAGAATCTGCCGATTATTTGGCATTTTTAAAAGAACAAAACGATAAACCACAAGCCTCGGTAGTGGAAGCCCCAAAGAAATGTTGGTTGCACAAGAAAAAAAAACCAACAGAGCAAGTTAAAGAAATCAAGACCGATGGAACAACCTTGGTTTTGGAGAACTGGGATTCTCGCCTGTTTCGGGTGAATAATGTAACCGATTTCCTCATGTCAAGGCAAGGGAACTTAGCTTACCTTACCCAAGAAAAGGGTAAGCGAGACACTTCAAGTTTATGGGTACTTTCCCCTGATACCCTTTTACCCATCGAGGTGCTTCATCAGCAATTAAGCATTAAAAACCTTCAATGGAATAAAGATGGAACCGTTCTGGCTTTTCTCTATTCTTCAGATACGAACAAAGTAAAGCTGTATGAATTGGGCGTCTATTCCTTGCTCTTGGATTCGTTATTTACTTTCGGTGATTCAACTACCACAAATGGCTTCGGTTTTAAAGGGATCAATGATAAGGTTCAACCTGTCTTTTTCGATCATTTACCCTATTTGAAATTTACGCTTAGCGATCGAACGGTTCATCAAAAAGACACCTTGTTGGAATCCGAAAAAGTTCGCTTGGATCTTTGGTCTCCAAGCGATCTAACCCTACAACCTCAGCAATTACTCGAAATCAAGGACGGCGATAGATCAGGTAACATTGTTGCCATGGATTTGCGTGATTTTTCGGTTAGCACGTGGTGCCCAGATTCCCTACGTGGTGCTTTCAACGTGCATCGACATAGCCATTTTACCTTGGTATTCGATGATCGCCCTTACGCCATTCAAGCGCAATGGAAAAATCCTAATTTGAGCGATGTATATCGCTTGGACCTGAGTACCGGAGAACGATTGCTGCTCAAGAAAGCACTGGCGTATGATGGCCATCTGTCCAATGACGGGAATTCCTTTACGTATTTTGATCCGATTAAGAAAAACCATTATCTCCTGGCCATTGACCAAGGGATGAAGGAACATTGCATGAGTTGTTCAGTTAAAGAACCTTGGGAAGAAGACCTCAACGGTCAACCCATGGATCCTGGTCCTGCAGCAAGCTATGGGTTCAATAAGGATGGATCGTTATATTATTATGGGTCCAGAGATAACATTTATGAGTTTGATTTAAGTACAAAACAAAATCGCTGTTTGACTTGCAACCATGAGAAAAATTTGGATTGGGAATGGGTAAAATGGAATCCCGATTCAACCAATGTCTCATGGAACAACGGCTATTTTCAATCAAGAAACCGTGCTACAAAAAGAACGACCCTTTGGAAGGCCAGTCCGTCATTTATACTTGAAATGGTGGATAGGGGTGATTTCAAAGTACTGTCTTATACCAAAGCAAAAGATACCTCCATATATGTATTGCGCAGAATGCGGGTAGATCAATTTCCGGATATCGAGGTTGGTGGAAATGTGAGTGCATTCAAAAGGATTTCATGGGCTAACCCACAGCAGTCAGAATACCTCTGGCCAACCGCTGAACTGATCCGTTGGAAAAGCTATCAAGGATTTGATCTTGAAGGAATTGTTTATAAGCCAGAGAACTACGATCCGGCTAAAAAATATCCGCTGTTGGTCTATTATTATGAACTCAACGGCGATAATTTACACAACTATCGAAGTCCAGCCCCCACCGCCAGCACCATTAATCCCACAGAATATGCCTCGGCTGGATACCTTGTTTTCATTCCCGATATTCGATATAAGCCCGGGTATCCCGCCAAAGGGGCGTTCGATTGCATCATGAGCGGAACCGACTACCTGCTTAACAATTATTCGATCGATTCTACCCGCATGGGCTTGCAAGGTCAAAGCTGGGGAGGATATCAAACGGCCCAACTCATCACGATGACGAACCGATTTAAAGCGGCTATGGCTGGTGCTCCCGTGAGCAATATGTTCTCAGCATACGGGGGAATACGATGGGGGAGTGGCTTGAACCGTCAATTCCAATACGAATCTACCCAAAGTAGAATTGGAGCCACCATTTGGGAACGTCCCGATTTGTACATCGAAAATTCTCCGCTGTTTCACCTGCCAAAAGTAAATACCCCCTTGCTTGTTATGGCAAATGACAAAGACGGAGCCGTGCCTTGGTATCAAGGCATTGAATTGTATACCGGCCTAAGACGATTGGGAAAACCTTGCTGGATGCTGAATTACAACGACGACGATCACAACCTTACTCGCCTACCCAACAAAATGGATTTAAGCATTAGAATGCGCCAATTTTTCGACTTTTACCTCAACAACGGTCTTGAACCTTTGTGGATGAAGGAAGGAATTGATGCCCGAGAAAAAGGAAAAACCTTCAAGTATTAATTCCAGAATCACTAATTTCATCCCCATGGAATTCTTAGAAAATTATATTGACGGAACCTACCAAGCTCCTTCGAGCGGTTTATATTTGGACAACGTCAATCCTTCAACAGGTCAGGTTTACTCAAAAATTCCGCTTTCGGGAGAGCAAGATTTAGCCCAAGCGGTGGATGCCGCAGAACGGGCCTTCCCCCTTTGGTCCAACATGTCCGCAAATGAGCGAAGCGCTGTTTTGCTGCGACTCGCTGCTGGTATTGAAGCACGCATGGGAGAATTCGTTCAAGCGGAATCTCTGGACAACGGGAAACCCGAGAAATTAGCGGCGCACGTGGATATTCCAAGAGCAGTTTCCAATTTTCATTTTTTCGCAACAGCCATCGAGCATTTTGCTTCGGAATCGCATTACATGGAAAAGGTTGGGATTAATTTCACAACCCGCCGACCAATAGGCATTGTTGGCTGTATTTCACCGTGGAATTTACCCCTGTACCTCTTTTCATGGAAAATTGCTCCAGCCCTGGCCGCAGGAAATTGTGTGATTGCAAAACCCAGTGAGATAACTCCCTACACGGCTTCGTTGCTCGGAAAAATAGCAAATGAAGCAGGCGTGCCTCCGGGAGTGTTGAACATTCTTCACGGTACTGGTCCGGAAATCGGCAACGCCATCGTGGCGCATCCGAAAATCAAGGCCATTTCTTTTACCGGGGGAACAGCAACCGGTCAACACATCGCACGAGTCGCGGCACCCATGTTTAAAAAATTGAGTTTGGAGCTCGGAGGTAAAAACCCAACGGTAATTTTCCCCGACGTAGATATCGAAGCTACGGTTAAAGAGGTCTTTCGTTCTTCGTTTTCTAACCAGGGCCAAATCTGCCTTTGCGGTTCGA
>Ga0208229_1000429_pt1 | contig 11025 bp, 7 predicted proteins | sample LakMenEpi22Aug11_FD_150725 | JGI IMG/M metagenome (GOLD analysis project Ga0208229, IMG submission 150725) | Freshwater microbial communities from Lake Mendota, WI - 22AUG2011 deep hole epilimnion (SPAdes) | ecosystem: Environmental > Aquatic > Freshwater > Lake > Epilimnion/Euphotic zone ... | reverse complement strand
TCCCTCAACCGCCGTACCGTTAATGGTGTAGTTGATGATCAATGTGTCATTGGATTGAGCCTCCGGACGGGTGAAAATAAAATCAGCATAAGTACAGCCCTCAACAATGGTGGTGTCTCCAGAGACGGTAGCAACGGCAACACTAACGGCTGCGGATGAAAAAGAACCGGCTTCGAGAAAAACACCGGAGTCATAGGCTTGATCAAATACATTTGCAATCGCAAACTTGATGTGATAGGTTTGATTGCACTGAACCGAAGCAGAGGCGGTGAGTTTTACCGTCGTTCCGTCGTATTCAATCGCATCTCCATAGGTGTCTTGGGGAAACTCGTTGTATACATAGTATTGCGTATTGGTTACCCAATTCACGTTGTTGATGGTTACAGGAGTTCCTCCAGGTATCACAGCAATGTTATCTCCTCCGTTAGGAAACCCCGCTAGAGGGTAGGGTCCTGAAATTCCGGGGCCCCATAGAAAAATACCGAAAGCGTCGTTGAAATTTGAAGGAGAGAATTCCGTGTATTCATCCGAACCAAACATGTAATTAAAAATGAGGGTGTCTCCAGCTGGAATAAAATCGAATTCTAGGATAACTCCATTGGTTACATTTCCATTAGCAATGGCATTAAGTTCAGGATCGGTATCTACCAGTTGCGAGTTTCCTGGGTTCGTTGTGCTCCCGCCGATGTTCGGCCCCATGGCACCCATTGCGTCTCCCGTTGTCAAAACCATACCGCTGGACATGGGAAAAGTACCGTTGGTGTTGGTGAAATAAGCAATGTTTCCAAAGGGGGTATTAGCAAGTCCGGGAACCCCGTTAATGGTAATATTGGAAGCCACTACTCCCGCGCCCAATAAAACATTGCTCACCAATTGTTGGGGTGTTTGCGTGGGGGAAACATTAATAGGCTGAGCAAAAGCAAGGACCGTGCTAAAAATAAAAGAGAGGAGAAGTAGGCAATTTCGCATGCGTAAACGTTTAGGTAATGACCCCAAACCTTCCCTAAAAGTTGCACCGAGTTTAGGTTTGAGCGTTTAACAAATTTATACTAAATTCGATGAAAAACCAATTTCCTTTAAACCATGCAAAAGACCCAAGAATACCTTCAACATAACTTTGATCGATTCACCAACGAATTGCTTGACTTGCTACGAATTCCCTCCGTATCCGCCGATCCAAACTATCAAAAGGAAGTTTTTCGTTGCGCAGAATCCGTGGCAATGCACCTCGAAAAAATTGGAATAGAAGACGTTGAAATCATTACGACCAACGGACATCCTATCGTTTTCGGTCAAAAGATCATCAACCCTGATCTTCCTACGATTTTAGTATACGGCCACTACGACGTTCAGCCTGCGGACCCTTTGGATTTATGGCATAGCCCTCCGTTTGAGCCGCTTATTAAACCTACGGAAATTCACCCTGAAGGGGCCATTTTTGCGCGCGGTGCTTGCGACGACAAAGGACAGTTCTTCATGCACGTAAAGGCGGTTGAATCGATGTTATCCTGTGGAGAGCTTCCCTGCAACGTCAAATTCATGATTGAAGGCGAGGAAGAAATCGGCAGTGAAAATTTGGGTTTTTTTGTCAAAAAACATCAATCCAAATTAGCGGCCGATATTATTCTTGTTTCCGACACGGGAATGCTGGCCAACGACGTCCCATCGGTAACCACGGGATTGAGAGGGCTTAGCTATGTGGAAGTGGAGGTTACTGGTCCCAACCGAGATTTACATTCCGGTTTATACGGCGGCTGCGTGAAAAACCCCATCAATGCGCTTTGCGAAATGATCGCGTCCTTGCATGATGACCAAGGAAAAATAACGGTGGAAGGTTTTTATGACAGCGTGCTTGAAATTTCTCGTGCTGATCGAGATGCTATGGCCAAGGCTCCATTCTCAGAAGAGGCCTACAAGAAAGCCTTGGATATCGATACCACCTTTGGTGAGGCGGGGTACACGACCCCCGAAAGGGGGGCAATTCGTCCCACCTTGGATGTCAACGGTATGTGGGGAGGTTATACCGGAGAAGGAGCAAAAACCGTCATTGCCTCCCAAGCTTTCGCTAAAATTTCCATGCGTTTAGTGCCCAACCAAGATCCTGAAGAAATCACCCAGCTTTTTCAGCAACATTTTGAAAAAATCGCACCTGTTGGCGTGCGAGTGAAGGTTACTCCACATCACGGAGGACAGCCCGCCGTGACACCGCTGGATTCAATCGGTTACAAGGCCGCAGCCATGGCGTATCAAGATACGTTTGGAAAGGTCGCTATTCCTGTTCGAAGCGGAGGAAGCATTCCCATTATAGCCATGTTTGAACAGGAACTGGGTTTAAAAACGATCCTCATGGGATTTGGTCTGGACAGCGATGCGATTCACTCGCCCAATGAACATTATGGTTTATACAATTATCGCATGGGAATAAAAACGATTCCTTACTTTTACAAGCACTTTGTTGAATTAAGTAATTCCTAGATTTTGCTATCTCAAGATTCCCCTAAAAAACTGTTCTTGCTCGACGCATATGCGCTCATTTACCGCGCATATTTTGCCTTTGCGAAGAATCCGCGGGTCAATTCTAAAGGCCAAAACACCAGTGCGGCCTTCGGTTTCTCAAATGTCCTAATCGATGTCATTAAAACGGAAAAGCCTACGCATTTGGCGGTGGTTTTTGATCCGCCAGGAGGGAGCGAACACCGTCAAGCGGAGTTTGAGGCCTACAAAGCGCAACGCGAAGAGATGCCCGAAGATATCCGCAGCATGATTGGGCCGATCAAAGATATCGTTCGAGCTTTTAACATTCCGATGATTGAAATGGCGGGACACGAGGCCGATGATGTGATTGGCTCCATGGCAAAAATCGCAGAACAACGCGGATACCTTACCTACATGATGACTCCTGATAAGGATTACGGTCAATTGGTAAGTGACCGCACCTTCATCTACAAGCCCGGACGAGGGGGAAATCCTCCAGAGATCCTCGGGGTATCAGAAGTATGCGAAAAATTCGAAGTGCAAAATCCGTTGCAAGTCATCGATATTCTAGGGCTGTGGGGAGATGCCTCGGACAACATCCCTGGTATCCCAGGAATTGGTGAAAAAACGGCCAAAACACTCATCGCCAAATACGGAAGCGTAGAATCGTTAATTGAGCACGCCCACGAACTCAAAGGAAAGCAGCAAGAAAACGTCGTTGCCTTTGCCGAACAAGGACGCATCTCCAAAATGTTGGCCACCATCCTCATCGATCTTGACGTTCCTTTCGACGAGGAACACCTCACCATATGCCCTCCTAATCCGGAAGCCGTACGCGAAATCTTTACCCAACTGGAATTTAGAAATTTGATGATGAAGGTCTTGGGCGAGGAACTTCAGATAACATCGACGGCTAAACCCAATCCAAGCGGTCAGTTGGATTTATTTTCTTCAGTTGAGGAACAAGAAACTGCTGAAATCGCTCCCAACACTTCCTTCAAAAACATCGAAACCGAAGCGCCATCCTACCACCTCATTACCACGGAACAAGAGCGAAAAGAGTTGTTCGAATTGTTGTCGGAATATCCCACCCTTTGCTTCGATACCGAAACCACCGGAACGGATTCGTTGAATGATTTACTGGTGGGGGTATCTTTTGCGGTCAATGCGAAAGAAGCCTTCTATGTTCCCGTTCCCTTGGATCGAGATCAAGCGATGGCGATTCTTGAGGTATTCCAACCGCTGTTCCAGCACCCGAACATTGAAAAAGTGGGACACAACACGAAATTTGACCTTCAGGTATTAGGGCGATATGGTCTCCACCTTGAAGGGCCACTGTTCGACACCATGGTAGCCCAATACTTGATCAATCCCGAGGCAAAACAAGGGATGGACTTTATGGCGCAGTATTATTTAGGTTACCAACCCATTTCCATTGAAAGCTTGATTGGAAAAAAAGGAAAGGGACAGGGAAACATGGGGGAATTAGCTCCGGAAGAAATTTATCAATACGCTTGCGAAGATGCGGATATTACGCTTCAATTGAGGAATTTATTGGTGCAGGAAATTGAAAAACCCCATTTAAAAGAGCTGTTCTATTCGATGGAGATGCCCTTAATTCAGGTCTTATCCAAAATGGAGGAAGAAGGAATTGCCATTGATGTACCTGCCTTAAAATCGTATTCTATTGAGCTTCAAGAAACCTTAGTGCGTTTGCACGATGAGATCATCGCTGACGTTGGGGTGCCTTTCAATGTTGACTCCCCAAAACAGCTGGGAGAAATCCTTTTTGATCATTTAAAAATCAGCAGCAAGGCAAAAAAAACGAAAACGGGTCAATACGCAACGTCAGAGGAAGTTTTGCAAAAACACGAGCACGACCATCCCATCATCCCAAAACTGTTGGAATACCGCCAATTGCGAAAATTGAAAAGCACTTACGTGGATCCCTTGCCCGAACTTTGCAGCCCAAGGGATGGTAGAATCCATACAAGTTTCATGCAAACGGTAACCGCTACAGGCCGCTTAAGTTCGAACAATCCCAACTTGCAGAACATCCCTATTAGAACGGCGAAAGGAAGGGAAATACGAAGGGCATTTGTTGCTCGTGGGCCGGAATTTAAAATTATGTCCGTCGACTATTCGCAAATCGAGCTTCGAATTATTGCCGCACTGAGCGAAGACCCATCAATGATTAAGGCCTTCAAGGAAGGATTAGATATCCACGCAGCGACAGCAGCAACAGTATACAAGGTTCCCATTGGGGAAGTAAGCCGAGAACAACGAAGTGCTGCCAAAGCGGTTAATTTTGGAATCATTTACGGACAATCCGCTTTTGGTTTGGCTCAAAACTTGGGGATTTCAAGAACCGAAGCGAAGGGCATCATAGATGCTTATTTCGAGCAATTTGGGACGATCAAATCCTACATGGACCACGTAATCGCGTTTGCGCGTGAACATGGATACGTTGAAACCATCATGAAGCGCCGACGCTATTTGCCCGATATTAACTCCGCGAACGCCATGGTACGGGGTTATGCCGAACGAAACGCCATCAATGCCCCTATACAAGGGTCGGCGGCAGATATCATCAAAATGGCGATGATCGCAGTGGAAAAGGCGATGAAAGCGCATTCCTTGCAATCAAAAATGATCTTACAGGTGCACGATGAATTGTTGTTCGACGTGCATCTTTCCGAACAGGAAGCCATGAAGGCTCTGGTGAAAGAGGCCATGGAAAGCGCTGTGAATTTGGCTGTGCCCATGGTTGTGGAGATGGAAATCGCAAATAATTGGTTAGAAGCACATTGATGATGAAAAACTCCTTTCTTTTTTTCGCATTGGTTGGTTTAATGGCGGCATGCAAAAAACCACTGTGGGATTATCGTTCCAAGTATGTAGGAACGTATGACGTAGTCTCGTACAACTCAAATTGGGTTATGGGACAAGGGTATCAATACGATACCACGCATTACAGCGTTAAAGTTAGGCGTTCCGAAGAACGCTATTACGTTGAATTCGTTAGCCAGAATGGCTCAACTCCTTACCTGATAGAAACCGACGGAACCCTTCATTTCGAAAGCCCCGATTGGCATTACCAAGCTAACGGATCATTCACGGACAAGAACCATTTTGAACTAACGGGAGGATATTATGGCCTGGGAGGGGGCAATTCCTTTGAAGCTCATGGCACTAAAAAATAATGCTATATGTTAAAAAAACGTGGCGTAGCCATTTTGGGTTCCACAGGATCCATTGGAACACAAGCCTTGGAGGTGATAGAGGCCTATCCAGAATTATTTGATTTACAAGTAATTACTGCGGGAAACAATGCAGACTTATTAATTGAACAAGCGCGCAAGTTTAACCCAAATATGGTGGTGATTGTAGACGAAACGCAATACACGAAAGTAAAAGAAGCGTTATGGAATGAAGACATTCATGTCTACTGCGGAAAAGAATCCTTGTGCCAGGTGGTGCAATCTACCGAAGTGGATGTCGTGCTAACCGCTTTAGTTGGCTATGCAGGACTGCAGCCCACAATTGCAGCCATTGAGGCAAAAAAGGATATTGCATTGGCCAATAAAGAAACCTTGGTCGTGGCGGGAGCATTAATTACGGCATTGGCTCGAAAACACGGCATCAACATATACCCGGTGGATTCTGAACACTCGGCTATATTTCAATGCTTGCCGGGGGAGCAAATCAACCCCATTGAAAAAATCTATTTAACTGCATCCGGCGGTCCTTTCCGTGGGTTTACGGAAGAGCAATTGAAAAAAGTAACCAAGGCACAAGCGTTAAAACACCCCAATTGGTCCATGGGCGCAAAAATTACCATTGATTCTGCCTCCATGATGAATAAGGGCTTAGAAGTCATTGAGGCCAAATGGTTGTTCAACTTGAAAGCGGAGCAGATTGATGTTATCGTTCATCCGCAAAGTATCGTGCATTCGTTGGTTCAGTTCGAAGATGGCAGCATGAAAGCACAGCTGGGCTTGCCCGACATGAAATTACCGATCCAATATGCCCTTACCTATCCGCAGCGCTTAAAAACGGATTACCCTCGTTTCAACTTCATGGATTATCCGCAGCTTACTTTTGAGAAAGCGGACGCTAAAACGTTTAAAAACCTTGCATTGGCCTATAAAGCCATGGAATTAGGCGGGAATATTGCCTGTGCGTTGAATGCGGCAAATGAAGTAACGGTACAAGCCTTTCTAGAAGAGCGCATTTCATTTTTGGATATCGCTTTAATCAATGAATCGGTCATGGAAAAAACAACGCTCATTGACTCATTGTCCTTGGAAGATTACATGGCAACCGACCGAGAAGCACGAGAACAAGCCAAGGCCTTAATTCAATAAAATTCGCAAATATCATATGAAAATTGCGCTTATGAATCGCTATTCGTTGTTTTTATTTACAATGTGTGCCCTTGTATTCACAGCGTGCAACCCCGTCACGGTTATTCATGTTCAAAATCATTGGCCTTACTGCGGCGGTAAATTACCCAACCCAAATGAAGCAAACGGCAAATACGAAGGGTTTTCAAATCACGCATTTCAAATCACCGAAGGGGGAAAGAAAAAAATCATTCACACTGATGAATTTGGATACTGGAAAGGTCGCTTGGATATCACCCAAGAATTTACCCTTATCGACTTGGACAAAACATGTTCTTTAGAGGAGCTTATGCTTAAATACCCGCTTCCAACGACCCAAGGTCCAAACGAAAAGCCGATGTATGCGTATTTAACTTCCGAAGAATGGTTTGGGCGCTGTTCGCCGGATTATGTGAGCATCGGAGCGCTATGCAGTAAGGAAAATATTGCGAGAAATGGAAAGATTGACACACTGCGCATTTCCATTGAACGCACCTGTTTTACCGGAACGAATCCAATCATCAAATACATCGGGCCTAAGCCGAGGTAAGCAACATTTCCGAAGAAACGTATTCTTTTTCCAAAAAATAGTCGATTATCGCCTCTTTGAGCAGGTGTTTTTGCTCTTTTTCTTCCAAAGACGGCAAGGGCTGGAGGAGGTTGAAATGCGGCCAATTCTGTTCGTCACGGTGCGAGAACTCGTAGTATCCTGCAGGAGTAAGCAAGGTACATATTGCCACGTGCATGAGATCCATTTTTTCTTGCTTAGAATAATTTCTAAAGCCAAAGCCTGCTTCGTTTAAGCCCACCAAATAAATCAAGGCGGTGAGATCCAGGTCCATTTCAAAGGTTGGTTTCAAAAAATCTATCAACTTTTGAAAGCGCAGTTCGGTATCAAAGTCCATGATGCAAAGGTAGGAAAGCAAATGAAAAAAGGGGCCGAAGCCCCTTTTAATTCATTAAAAATCCGATGTTATTCTACGATTACTCGTTGGGTAAATAACCCTTTGTTTGTCGAAACGGAAACCAAATACAGTCCATGGTTCAAGCCTGCAACACTCACTGAAGTGGAGGCACCGTTAACCGCAATCGACTGAACCATACGTCCATTTATATCGTAAATTGCTACCGCCTGAATTTCTGATTTCGCAGAAACGTTGACTGAAGTTGTGGCCGGATTTGGAGCGATAACGATTCCATTTTCGTTCAATTCGTCGATGTTAGCAGGACAGTCCGTGCAGCTTTGCCAACAAACTACGCTCAAGGTAGAATCCGTTGATACCGTACCCGCACGATTGGTGAATCCTCCGTTGGTTACGGTACACGGCTCCCCTCCAGCAAATTGCTCAGAAAATGCCCATCCATCAACGGTGAATTTGTATTCAATATTACCCGCTGCTAATGGAGCGGTTACTTCCCAAATTCCATCCATATCAACATCCGCCATTGGGGTGCATGAACCACACCAGTTGTTAAAGGTTCCGTTTAAGAAAACGCCTGCTGCCGTGGAACCTCCACCTGCAACATAGTCATTCATGTTCACACGGAATGTTATATCGTTCGTACAAACGTCGCACGAATTAAAACAAACGGCAGGAAGGGCAACATCGTTTGCCACCAAGTGGTAGCGGTTGTTGAATCCATCATTCACTTGATCCACGCACGGCTCAGTTCCGTTGAAATTCTCTTGATCATTCCAACCGTCAACGGTGAATTTGTATTCGATACCTCCTGGGTTCAAGGGCAAAGTTACCTCCCAAAGAGACCCTGAAACGTTGGTCATTGGATTGCACGAACCGCACCAGTTATTGAATGATCCGTTAACAAACACCCCGTTTCCAACATTTCCAGCTCCCGTGTACTGAGCCATATCAACTCGGAACGTAACATTATAGTTAGCAACCGGGATTAATTGCGTGCGGTTGTATACAAATCTCCAGTATCCAGGACCAAAATTGATGTCTAAGGTCATGGTGTTTCCACCGTTGCTTAAGGTTGTTAAATACGTAATCGTGTCCGCTGCATTCAATGGATTATTGATTTCTGCACCGTTAATTACTTTTGCCAAGCCCATGTGAGCACCTAAACCGTAAACCGACAGCGTGTTGTTTGCACCATCGTAGGAATAGGTCATGGAAGGATTCGCTCCGTTGTGTGGCGCTACAGGAGTACCGCATGCGTCTGGATTTGCACCCTGCCATCCCTCTAACCACGTTTGCCCATCCATATAGTGCATCATGGTACCATTCGCATTAAACGTAATGGAGTCATCAAAAAGACACGCTCTGGTCGTTAAATCTCCAACAGAATTTGACCACCAAGAAATGTCGCCCAAGGCAGGGCCTACTCCTAAGGCACCTGCCTGTGGAGCTAATTTCCACGTTCCAACAATTTGAGCATTGAATGCCATTGGAAGTAAAAGAAGAAGTAATAATTTTTTCATAATTAAATAAATTTAAAGTTGCGTGGGGTAAATATAGTAATTTTTACAATAAGCCTAAAATAATTGAAATTATTTAAGTATCAAGGGCTTAATAATTCAATTGATTACAACCTTGCCCTTCATTGATCCAATGGTATACGTAAAGGTTCCAGGCTCAAACACCCATTCTCCGGATTGATTGACCAACATTAAGTCGGTCTTGTTCAACACAAAGTGCACGGTAACACTTTTTCCTGCAGGAATTTTCACCTTTTGAAAGCATTTTAATTGTTCGCCCGCTGGGACCATGCTTGCGATCTCGTCCCCAACATACAATTGAACCACCTCATCTATTTCGCGATGGCCTTTATTTATCACATCTACGGAAATTTCCCAGGGCGAATTCTCGCTCAATACCTCATTGCTTTTCAAATGCTCATAGCTTACCTCACCATAATGCAAACCAAATCCAAAAGGCCATTCCGGATTGAAGGCGTTAAAATCGCCAACATTGGAACGATCAACGCTTCGGGGACGATCATAGAACTCCATGACCCCGTCGTATTTAGGATACGTGTAGGGCAATTTACCGCTAAAATTCGCTTCACCCGAGATGAGCTCTACCAAGGCTTCCGCCCCATAATCTCCAGGCAAATAACATTGTACAACCGCTGCCGCTTGGTCAACGATATCGCGGATAATGCGCGGTCGACCCTCCACTAACAGCAGGATGACCCGCTTCTTTTTGGCGTAAGCCATTTTTGCCAATTCCAACTGCTTTGAATCAAGGTTCAACGAACGAAGGTCTCCGGGTTTTTCCGTGGAGGGTAATTCCCCCAGGCACAAAACCACCGTCTCTACTTCGTCTAATTTCTTGATGTAGTCTTCTAGGGAAACAAATCGCGATTGTTCGACTTCACGCTCTTTAAACAACTCTACTCCTTTGGAAAAAATACAGTTCGTGCCGTATTTATCTTGAAACGCTTGAACAATGGTCTTACATCCTTGGGTATTGAATGAGGTATCCATACCTTGCCATGTATGGGTCCACGCGCCATTGAGGAAAATCAAATTGTCCGAGGTGGGTCCAGCCACTAAGAATTTGGCCGATGCATTCAACGGTAGAATGTCGTTGTTCTTTAAAAGTGTTATGGATTCCAACGCTGCCGTCTTGGCCGCCAATTTGTGTTGAGCAGAACCAAAAGCTGTATATTGATTCAAGGAAGGTTGGACTTTGTTCATTAAGCCTACCGCTTGTTTGGTGCTACTAATCCGATTTACGGCATCGTTCAAGCGATCCAATGAAATCTTCCCTTCGTTAACCGATTGAATCATGGATTCACAATAGAACTTATAATCGGGAGAAAGAGGAACCATGCTCATATCAACCCCTGCATTGAAGGCCTGTTCATAGGCCGTTTTCAAGTCCGGTGCTACGCGATGTACCGTATGCAACATGTTGAAATCTTCCCAATCCGATACGGCAAAACCACGGAAACGCCAATCATCCTTCAGAGTATGCTGTATCAATGCTTGGTTAACATGACCAGGCACCCCGTTTACGGTTCCGCTATTGATCATCACGGTGTGGGCGCCCGCATCCACAGCAGCTTTAAACGAAGGCAAATAGTACTCCTTCATGTATTTATCAGGAATCCATGCCGGAGTTCTATCCCGACCGCTCATCGAAGCGCTATATCCAACAAAATGTTTCATGCAAGCTAAAACATGGAGGGAATCGAT
>Ga0208229_1000427_pt1 | contig 11050 bp, 18 predicted proteins | sample LakMenEpi22Aug11_FD_150725 | JGI IMG/M metagenome (GOLD analysis project Ga0208229, IMG submission 150725) | Freshwater microbial communities from Lake Mendota, WI - 22AUG2011 deep hole epilimnion (SPAdes) | ecosystem: Environmental > Aquatic > Freshwater > Lake > Epilimnion/Euphotic zone ... | reverse complement strand
AACGGAGAGGGTGGGATTCGAACCCACGGACCCTTGCGGGTCGCCGGTTTTCAAGACCGGAGCCATCAACCACTCGACCACCTCTCCAGACGGCCAACACAACCCAAAAGGCGTGCCCGGCTATTTTGCCATGGAACCTGGCTGAGGGGGGCTCTGTGTGGCGTTTAAAGTGGCTTTCAAAGGGTTTTGGTTTGATGGCCAGGAGCCGCCAACGAGACCGGCATGCGCTCACCATTCAGCAGATCTTTCAGCTGCTGGCTTGTCTGAATGGAGTGGTGTTGGCGTCGTTGCTACTCTCCGCCTGGCAATTGCTGCATGATCAGACATCCAGTGTCCAGCATGCCGCTACCACCATCTTTCTGGCGCTGCTGCTGGTGGTTGGCCTGGTCATTTCCTACCGCATCGTTGCGTTGAGGGTGATCAGACCCCTCGGCCGGCTAGTGCGCCAGTCTGACAACCTGGCTTTCGATCACTCCCTCGATCGCATACTTCTGGATATTGAGGGCAATGATGAGATTGCCCGCTTGGCGCATGCCTTCAATGGCGTTCTCCTTCGTCAGCGCGAAGCGATCCAAGAGCTGGATGCTGCGAATAGCCGGCTGCGTGAAGTGAATCAGCAGATTGATGATTCGATCCGCTATGCAGCCCTTCTGCAAAAATCCATTCTTCCCGATCGTCAGCTGAATGAGCGCTTTGGTGAGGACTATTTCGTGCTCTGGCAACCTCGCGACCTTGTGGGTGGAGATTTTTACGTTTACCACGGTGAGGCTTCTCGTTGCATTGCCGGTGTTGCCGACTGTGCCGGCCACGGTGTATCTGGTGCGATGATGACCATGCTGGCTCGGGCTGGACTCGACCGCTCCATCCAGCAGGTTGGTATGGAATCGCCTGCCCAGGTGCTTCAGGCCATCAATGCCTCCATGCACGGAGTACTCGGTGAAGCCCAGATCACCCGGGCGATGGCCACATCGATGGATGCGGGGCTGGTGTTCCTGGATCTTGAGCGGCGGATTCTGCGCTTCGCTGGAGCACGGATTTCCCTGTACTGGAGTGATGGTCGATCGGTTTGTATGGCTCGGGCCGATAACCGACCTCTGTGGGACCGCCGCGCCGGTACTTATAGTGACCATTCGATCCCACTGGCCAGTGAATATACTTACTATCTCGCCACCGATGGCATCATCGATCAAGCCGGAGGTGAGGATGGTTTCGGCCTAGGCACGGAACGGTTCGAGCGCTGGTTGCTGGACCATGCCGCCAAGCCCCTGGATCAACAGCAGCAGGCGTTCCGTGATTCCCTGGCCGCGTTCATGGGCGGCCATCCCCAGCGCGATGACATCACCATTTTTTCATTCCGCGTGCCCTGATTGCCGATCGCTTGCACTTGTTGCTAGTTTTAGGGGAGTAGGTCGGGGCGATGTCCTCAACATTCACCACCCATCGAAGTTTGGCTTCCCTGCGGGACTTCTTCTCTGCTGAGCGTATCCTCATCTGCTTCAACGGGCCGATTTCGCGGACGTTGATCAGTGAGATTGGACTAGCCCTGAAGGAGCATATCCAGTCCACCCGCCAGTGCATGTCATCGGCTATGGATGTGTTCAGCGCCTATATTGAAATGAGCCAGAACATCCGTCATTACACCGCTGCCCAGGGTTATGGTGAGCCTGAGGCAACGGCCACGGTGGTGATCGCAGAGTCAGCCCAGGGAAGCTATGTCGTCTCAGCAGGCAATGTTGTGGAACATGCTGATGGCCAACGGCTGCTCGAGAGGGTCAGCCAGTTGGCTTCGTTGGACAAGGCCGAATTGAAGTCCCTCTACAAGGAGCAACTGCGTCGTCCCCGCGATGAGCAGCAATCTTCTGGTGCCGGCCTGGGGTTGATCGAGATCGCCCGTAAAACAACGGCACCCCTGGAATGTAGCCTCGACCCCCTGGAGGCTGGTAGGGCATTCTTCACCCTTCGGGCCACGATCTGATCCGCCATGACCCAGCACAACTCGATCCAGGTTGGCCCAGGGACGAATCTCAGCGTTGCTGCTACGCAGTCCACCCCTGCGATTCAGGCGAGTTGGGATTCCGGTTTGCTGCAGATGTCGGGTGAGTCGTATCCGGAGAACACCTACGAGCTGTTTTCCGAAGTGATTGCCTGGGTTGACGCTTTTCTCACGGAAACAGCCTTGCCCCTCCGGCTTGAGCTGCATCTCAACTACCTCAACACCAGCAGTATCCGGGCCATGATCGATGTCTTCGATCGTTTGCAAATGGCCTTTGCTGACGGTCGCGATCTGGCTGTGATCTGGTTGTACGACAGCCGCAACCCTCGTTCGGCTGAGTTGGGTGAGGAATTCCGGGAAGACTATACCTTCAGCTTCACGATCACCGCTGCTCCGTTTGTTGAATAGTGCCGATGAACCCATTCCGCCCCTGGGGGCCGGAGGATGAGCTTGAGCAACGGGTCGCCCAGCTGCTAGCGGATGAGCGCTATCAGGACCATCCCTTGCGCGACGCACTGGCGGCCATTCAGGAGCGGATGGAACAGCAAGTTCTTCGGCTGGAGCGAATCACCCAGATTTCAGATCGCTACCAGACCGATGTGCAGGAACGGGTGCAACACGTTTCCCAGCGGTACGACCTGCAGATCCGCAAGCTTGAGAAGGTGATCCGCATCTCTGATCGCTATCAGGTGATGCTCAACGACCTCAACAAGGCGCTGAAGAAAGCGTCCACCCACGACCAACTCACCGGTCTGCCCAACCGCCGGCTGATTGTGGACCGCTGTCGTCGTGAGGATCACCGCACCCAGCGGGACAACACCACCTACTCCCTGCTGGCTATGGATGTGGATCGTTTTAAGACAATCAACGACACCCACGGCCATGAAGCCGGAGACAAGGTGCTGGTTGTTCTGGCTCAGGCTCTGCAACAGGGCCTGCGGGATTACGACTGCTGTGCGCGCTGGGGTGGGGAGGAATTCCTGGCGCTGCTGGCGGGTGCGGATCTGGCCACGGCGCAGTTGGTGGCCCAACGCATGTTGGACACCGTGCGCGGGCTGAACGTGGACCTGCCGGCTGGTGCGGTGCACCCGCGGGTGAGTATCGGTGTGGCTGAACACCTGGCCGGTGAGGATTACACCGAGGTGTACCGCAGGGCAGACCGCGCTCTGCTGGCAGCTAAATCCTCAGGGCGAGACCGCTTCATGGTGGCTGAGCAGCCGGCCAGCCTTCCCGGCGCCACCAGCCCGCCGAGATCGTGAAGCCGGCTCCGCTACCGCGCCAGGCCCGGTGTGTCGATCGGGCCGCGCCCCTTCCTTTCGGCCTAGGGGGCGGCGAGTGCCTCCACCCCACCCACACCGCCACCACGGTGTGGCTGCAGAGCGGCCCCTTTCCGGACACCATGGAGCTGCTGAACTGAGCCCGCCTCCACCAAGCGGACCACGGCCTCGGCGATTTTCTCCGGGGTCGCCGCCGAGGGTTTTCGCTGGCGCCATCGATGGTCTCTGGCCTGCCTACGTGGTGATCATTGGCCTGAGGCCAGAAGCGGCAGCGGGAGCTGATCAGGGCACGCCCGTGCCGCCGAGCCTTAGTAGTAGCGCTGCGGGTTCTGGCGAATGGCCAGCTGCACCTCCAGCAGGAAGAACACCAGCCCGAGGATCAGGAACACCATCGCCAGCACGAACACCGGCACCACGATCACCGCCAGATCCAGGGCCGCCACCGCGCTGATGAACAGCACGGCCACCACGCCGGCAACCAGAAGCGCCGTGATGCCGGTGAGCAGGAACACCGGGGCCACCGACAGCTGAATGGCGCGGGCCAGACCGGTTACGGACGCGTTCGGATCCACCGCTCACCACCAGCAATTCACCAACTTTCCCATACCCGTACGAGTTCAGGCAGGCACTCTTTGTCGTGCACCAGGGTTCCTGCAGATCCCCTTTCCATCCATCCCTGGGCGGATCCACCGAGCTCCGCGATTTCAGACCACCTCGCTTCATTTCACAGTGATTCCAAGGTGGCCACCAGCTCGGCGAACCGGGGCCGGCTCGCCGCAACTGGCGCCATACAGCGGAGTTGCAGTGCTTGTAACGATGGCAGGAGCAGGTGATGGCCGGGTTCAAGGCGCTCCAGCAATTCGCCCAGCAAACAGCCGAAGGCGCGCACCTCCAGCGCCTCGAATGGATTGGTGCCTTCACTTGCCTGAGGGGGGTAGAAGGAGGCCGCCCCGAAGTCGCCCAAGTAGCAGCCGCCCTCGGGGCGATACAGCACGTTGTGCGCATAGAAATCCCCGTGCAAAATTCCACGGGCGTGCAGGTGCGCGCCAACAGCAGCCAGGCCCCTCGCCAGATCCAGCACCAAGTCCAGGGAGAAACGCTGGCCGTCGTCGTAGATGTCCCTGGTGCAGGACGCCAGGCTGGGCGGGCCTGCCAGATTCCGAAATCCCGGGTCGACCCACGGCATCACCAGGCCGCTGGTGCCGGCTGGGTGCCCGCTGAGTTCGCCCATCACCCCGATCAAGTGCGGGTGATTGCCCGCCGCCAAACAGGCCGCAAGTTCTTCCGCTGGCAACCCGTCACTGGTGACCGCCCCCTTGAAGAGTTTCACCGCCACGGGATGGCCGGCTTCCTGCGGTGACGGCTGCCAGTGCGCCTTGTGGATCACTCCCGAGGCGCCTTCGCCGAGTTGTTCAGCCAACACCAGATCCCCCCAATGGAGGCGGTCCGCGCTTGAACGCGGGGCGTGGGGCAGCGCGGAAACCGGATTGCCGCCAAAGGCCAACCAGGTGAGCCGGGGCAGGTGCAGCAGCCACTCCGGCAACGCCTGGAACCGGTTGGCCGCAATCCGCAGCAGCTCAAGGTTGACGCAGCCGCGCATCGCCTCCGGCAACTCGGCCAGTTGATTGCCGGCCAGCATCAGTTTCTGCAGGCGCGCACAGGTGCCGATGGAGTCGGGAAGTACCGAAATCTGATTGTCCGTGAGGATCAACCAGCGCAAGCCGGGGGAAAGGGCGGCAGGCGCCACCTCCTGGATGGCGTTCGCCTTGAACCCGACCATCTCCAGCTGAACGCAGGAGGACAGCACCTCGGGCAGCCGGGTAAAGCGATTCTCCGAGCAGAAGATCACCCGTAACTTGCCCAGCCGCGGCAAGTCGTCTGGGAGTTCGGATAACAGGTTGCCCGAGAGATTGAGAACCTCCAGGGTGTCGGCCAGCTCGAAGATCTCCCGCGGAAAGTCCTCCAGGCCACAGGAGAGATCCAGCCGCGTGATCCCCTTCAGCGCACCGGAGCGCAGGGCGTCAAGGGTGGCGGTGGGTGTGGTCATGGGTGGGATGGCAGGCCTGGTCAGCGGGGAAGGAGCAAACGGTACGGGGTCCCCCGATCCGCTGCCGCAGCCCCGAATGTCCAACACGCCGTTGGACGATTGAACGAATCGAGCAAGCACCCGTTGCGTCGACAGCCCGATGGCGGGGTTGCCGTCAAGCTACAGCTTGCGGACACCGGTGCCTTCGCTGAAATCGAGTGTCCTGAAGTCGGCCCAGACAATCCAGGAAGCCATCGAAGGCCTTGGCCACGAGCTGATCGAGATGGTCCATCTCGCTGGTAGCAGCTGGTGTGGTGGTCATGGCAACACCTCCAGCCGAAGGAGCTGGGCGGCCTGATTCAGCCGACGGTCGTAGCTGGCGAAGAGAACGGTCTGTTCGGCGTTGACATGGAGTTCATGGGCTGCGGCCAGCTGCACCCAGCCGTTTCCACCAATGGCTGGCTGATTTCAACAATGGTGAAGGTCTTCCAGCATTGGATCAGGTGCTGCCGAGCCTGTTCGAGATCTTCGTCGCAGACTGGGTCTTCCCGTTGGAGATGAGCCAGGGCAGCCATTGTTTCGGCCCAGCTGATTCGGCAGACCCCGATGGCCTCGACAGTGGTGCTGACCTGCTGCATCTGATCCGATTGATCTTCGTCAACGAGCAACTTCATCAGTGCACTGGTGTCACAGAAGAGGATCACCAGCTCAACCCCGATCCTCAATCACGATCTCACTCAGCAGCTTTCCCTTCCCCCGCAGCTTGACGGGTGGGGGCAGGTTGGGCTTCTGACCGTTCCAGCTGATCAATCCCGCATCAATCGCTTTTTGCAGCGGGCCGGTTATCTCTGAGTCCGCTGGCTTCACAGCGGTGATGCGGGCGATGGGCTTGCGATGGGAGGTGACCTCCACCACCTCACCGGCCTGCACCCGGCCGAGCCATGCGGAGAGGTGGGTCTTGAGATCCCGCACCGACACCTGGCTTGCGACTACTTCAGGCATGTCGACCCTTCCATTTGTGACTACTTTAGTTCCCTCCCACCACGGAGAGATCGCTGGAGGGGCGGGCTGTTGCGCTCATGGGGCCAGTTGGGCGTGGGTGGCCGGCCGGGCCTTGCCTGTTTCAGCGGCGCGCATCCTGCAGCGGGCAGCCATAGGAAACGAACGCCGCATCGGCACTGACCAGGGTGAAGGGGCCGCTGATGGCCCAGAGCAAGGCATGGGTATCGAGCAGCAGGTGCATCACCCCTGCTCGAACAGCTCGGCGATCAGGGGGTTGGCGGCATCGATGGAGTCGGGCGCCACGAACTGCCCCCGGGCGATGCCCAACCGGCGGGGCCGCGCCGGCTCCTGCAGGCCGGTGAGCCGCGCCACGGGGCGGCCGTTGCGGGCGATCACCACCGTGGCTTCGCCGCCGGTTTCGATCTCCTCCACCAGCCGCGAGAGGTGGGTCTTGGCCTCGAGCATGTTCACCACACGGCTCGGGCCCGTGCTCTGACCAGGGCTGGGACGGGACACCATGGCTGCCCACGGCTCGACCAGACCAGACTAGACCAGCAGGCCCTGAGTCAGTCCCCTGGCCACGGTGGGGGGCCGATGCAGGATCGAACGAACCCCACCGAAGATCAGGCGCTCGCAATCACATGCCCCTGAACAGGGGTAGGGATCAGAAACGCAAAGTCCTTGTCCGTGGTCAGCAGGACGGCCTGGGCGGCAACGGCCGTTGCCGCAATCCACAGGTCTTTCTTGCCCATGGTTCTTGCCCCTTGGGGATGGGCGCGGGCATGGAGATCCAGCTGCACATAGGCATCAATCACGGACGGATGGTTGATGTTCACGATCGTGAGCGAGCGGAAGGCCGTGTCCAGGGCCTGGCGTTTGGCTGCTCCCCAGTTCCCAGCTTGCGCTAGCACCCGAGCCTCAGCAAGGCTCACCACACTCACCAGCGGGCGTGGCTGGCAGTGAATCAAATCAAAGGTTTGCTGTATTCGCTGACCCAGAGCCTTCCCCCGCACCAGATGGAGAATCACGCTGGTGTCGAGGAGATAGGGCCTGCCGGCACCTGCCGCTGCCGTCATCGAATGGCGGCGAGGGCCGTGATCAGCTCGTCGTCGGTTTCATCACCGGGCCAGGTGCCGAAGAAGGAGGCGACACCGGATCCCGGCTCTTGCGCTGCTGGGGTGAAGACGGGCATGGAACCCCACGCTCTGGGCGTTTCGCTGAACAACTCATCGGCCCCATGGGCCGGTTGGATCTGGCTGATGGCGATCTGCTGGATGCGCCCCGAAGGTCGGAACTCAGCGACGCCGGCCACCACCACCCGCTGACCAAAGAGAGCCCTCAGGTCTTCTGTGGTGACGCCGGAGGGCAGCCGGGCCTGGATCTTTTCGCCGTCATCACTGAGCAAGGTGACAGACGGTCTGGTGGAGGAGATGGTGTCGAGCCTGCCGGTGAAGCGGATGGTCTGGGGGAGAGGGGTCTGCAGCACCAACTCTTCCAGCAAGGGAATGTCGGAAGCGTGCAAGGTCACGGTGGGCCCTTCGGCATCCACGGACCCGAGGCTGATGCCTGTGAAGGCTCCACTGGGCACGCGGGCGAAGCGAAGGCACCCTTCCAACAGAGACCGATCGGCCCTCAGGGTTGGGCGATCCCCCTGCTGAATCTCCTGCAGAACGGCGGCAAACAGATCAAGGGCAGTGCTGGCTGGCGGTGCCAGGGGCTCATCAGGCTGCAACAGGCTGATCTGCCCTGAAGCGCCAAAGACTTCAGGAGCGGCCTCCTCCAGCGTGGGCGCCTCGATCTCCAGCACGGCAGAGCCAGCATGCAAGCCCGTGATCACCTGGCTGGTGCAGGCCTCCAACCAGCGGGGTCTTGGACCCGGCGGATTGCTGATGCCCTCCACCTGATAGCGCAGCGCCAGGCGCGCGCCTTCCATGAGGGCAGCGAGCAGCTCGGCCAGCTGATCGCCGCTGATGCGGAGCTGCGCACCGTCTCCGCCTTCCAGTACCAGCCGATGTCGCTTCAAGCTGAAGGCCCTACATCCAACGATTGGGTTTCACCGTAGGTCGCTGGGGGAGTATCGGCACCAGTGGAATCACGGAACCCAACCTGGGTGGCCGCCACGGCTCAGAGCTCGCCGATGAATGGCTTGTGCAGCAGGGACTTCTTCAGCTCTGCCGGGGCGGAGAGTTTGCTTTCGTCGAGGTAAGCGAGGCATTGGGTTTCCTCAACTGCGAGATTCAGGCCTGCTGGGTGTCGGCATAGACACTCGCATCCCGCTCGGGATAGCTCACGTAGAAGTGCTCGAAGATCGCGTTGCACTTCTGTTGATACAGCTCCGGTGTGTAGGCGCGCGGGAGGCCCAGGTCGAGCGCATCTTCGATTGCCAGTTTGAGCTGGGCGCGGGAGGCTGCCTTGGCGCGCCAGTTGAGCACCAGCAGGGCTTTCACCTGCTCCAGTAGCTCCCGGGCCACGGCCTTCACCTTGCTGCGCTCGGCGTCGCTGAGGACGGGGGCTGGTTTGAGCAGGATGTCGAAGAGTGTGAGCTCTTCTTCGCTGAGGTTTTCGCGGATGTGGCGCTGCTGTTCGCTGCTGAGGCTGGCTGGTGCGATCGATTTCCTACGCCCTTGTCGCAGGTTGTCGAACATGCGCATTTAGGTGGGTCCCTTAACGCTCCAGATCAGAAGCGGGGAGATAAATGAAGCTATTTCAAACAACCTCTGGTCCCGTCTTCTGTATCTGGATGTTGGACGGTCAATATACACTTACGCCGAATAGGCAAGTAGTCTCTGCCCTGTCAGAAATCGCGTGCAGAATGAGCAGCAGCGCTACTTACTCTTTTGCGAAGTGCTCCCTTTTGCCCCCTGCCCCTTGGGCGTGATCTCAGGCTTAGGTGTTTTAGGCCCCTGACCTGCGGCCCCACGCTGAACGTGGCCTTCATCAAGCCTGATCTGCTTTCCTGGGTTGTCCGACATGGGTGTAGTGAGGAGCAACTGTCCCGATCTTACTTGGAATAATCCTGGTTTGCGGCGTGGGCTTGATCATCTTCTGGAGCTGGTGCCAAAGTTGGTGTTTCGATTGAAAGCACACCCTTGGGCCGCTCTAGGTATAAATAATCAGTTTGATAAAGAAAAGACCCATCAACATTAGAATATACAGATACATCAAGAAGAATTAGCTCTCGCTGCTCATCATTGGCATCCGACCAAGCATGAACGTAGCCATAGTAGAATACATTTGTCGAATGGTCCCTCACGACCAACCATTCGCCCTTGTTGTTTAGCTGTTCTGATGATAAAAATGCGGCCATTATCCCATCATCACCGTATCTATCGGATGCCTTGAGAAAGCGTGCAAGTTTTGTGAGTAATTTGTAGTACCATGCATATGACCAGCCAAAAGCGACGACAATGCTCGCAGTTGTTGCCGCCACAATTTCCCAAAAGAGAATCGAGTTGGTTTTGCTGCTGATGGATCCAATAAGACGGTCAAGTGGGCCAACTATTGATATTCTTCCTCCAGTTATGTTTGCAAGTATCAGGTAGAAGCCACTCAGTAATGCATATGAGAGAATGGAAAGCAGGAAGATCTGAAGCAGCGAGTCAAGCTGAGTTCCTTTTCTTTTTGTTGTGATTTTGCAAATGATTAGATATGCCACGATCCCGGGCATTCCTAATAGCATGAGGCGAAGCGTCACCTCTGTTACTTCCATCTCCCTCCAGGTTGCCGATGCTAGCCAAGTATAGCCGGGCTATGTAGGGCAAGCATCATGAAGATGAGTAAACGCAACTGGCCCCGAATCAATCGGAGGAACAACCATGTCAAGGCCTTGATCCGCCCAACGATTATGGATAGATCGTGCGCAGCCACGATCTTATCCGAAGTTGAACAAGCCGGCAACGCTAAGGCCCAACGCCTACTGCAGAACAATCAGGCCACTTTTCAGCTTTGCTTTAGCTTCTGCCCTAGGAGAAATGGCCTCCAGATGGGGGTACAGGCTCGTCGAGCTATTGAGCTCTCTACCTTAGGCGCGCAGGCGGGCCAGCAGGTCAGTTCTTGTTGAGAACGGACCATGATTGTCTGCGTTTGCTACCCGCTACGGTCTATTTACCTGCACGCGCTGCTCGATTCATGCTGGCGCTGGCTTGATCTCTCTTACCCTCACGGCGACGATCTCCATCACACCGCCGCAATGCGGGCAACGTATCGGTGGCTTGGGGTGTGGCTGCCAAGGTTCTGGCAACACGACCCGCAGCAACAGTTGCACCAGCTGCAGCAGCTTCTGGCTGTTGCCATGCAGCAGGCCATAGTCTCGGGCGCGCCGGAAGCGCTTGGGCAGCACATGCCGTAGCAGCATCCACAGGAAGTCCGCCCCAGACACGCTCTGGATCTGTTCCGCACCGCTGTTGTCGCGGATGCGAAAGGTGATCAGTCCATTGCGATCACTGAGGATGTCCTTCTCGGGGAGTACACCGCGGTAGAGATAGCGCCCCAGATACACCAGCGCCTTGTTGCCACTGCCGACAGACTTGCAATGCACCACCCAATCCCTTGGAATCGTTGCCTGCACGCGCAAACCGGCCCTGCGCATGCCGTCGAGCCATTTGGCGCGGAACACCTTGGCCAGGTTGGCGGCCGGGAAGAGATAGCCCCTCTTGTCAGGCGACAGCGAAAACTGGTCCGGAGGCGACACGAAAACTGGTCCACCCCGTGGAGCGAGCCAGGCAGGACGACAAGGTCAGTGGATGCACGCCA
>Ga0208229_1000424_pt1 | contig 11077 bp, 11 predicted proteins | sample LakMenEpi22Aug11_FD_150725 | JGI IMG/M metagenome (GOLD analysis project Ga0208229, IMG submission 150725) | Freshwater microbial communities from Lake Mendota, WI - 22AUG2011 deep hole epilimnion (SPAdes) | ecosystem: Environmental > Aquatic > Freshwater > Lake > Epilimnion/Euphotic zone ... | reverse complement strand
CCGCCAGCACCAGCGCGTTCTTTTCGCCACGCGGAGTGGGCACCACCATGATCAGCTCATTGACGCCCGCCACCTTGGCCGGCAGGGCGTTCATCAATACCGAACTGGGATAGGCCGCCTTGCCGCCCGGCACGTAAAGGCCGACGCGATCCAGCGCCGTAACCTTCTGCCCGAGTCGAGTGCCGTCGGCCTCGGTGAAGCTCCACGACTCGAGCTTCTGCCGCTCGTGGTAGTCGCTGACCCGCTTCGCCGCGGCTTCAAGCGCGGAGCGCTGGGCCGCCGGCAGGCCATCCAGCGCCCGTCGCAATTCGCTTCTCGGCAGTTCGAGTTCGGCCATGGTGCCGGCATCGAGCTGGTCGAAGCGGCGCGTGAATTCGAGCACCGCCGCATCGCCTTCCGTGCGCACGCGCTTGAGAATTTCGGCCACCGTCTGTTCGATGGCGTCGTCGGTCGAATGATCGAAATGCAGCAGGGCATCGAGTGTCGCGGCAAAACCGGAGTCGGCGCTGGAGAGACGGCGAATCATCGAATGGCGCCTTCGATCGCGGCGATGACGGGCTGCAGCAGTTCGCGCTTCATCTTCAGCGCGGCCTGATTCACCACCAGACGCGAGGAAATGTTCATGATCTCCTCGACCTCGACCAGCTTGTTGGCCTTCAGCGTCGCGCCGCTTGACACCAGATCGACGATGGCCTCGGCCAAACCGGCCAGCGGGGCCAGTTCCATCGAGCCATACAGCTTGATCAGGTCGACATGCACTCCCTTGGCGGCAAAGTGTTCGCGCGCCACGGCGATGTACTTGGTGGCAATGCGCAGGCGCGCGCCGCTGCGCACCGCGGCGGCGTAGTCGAAACCGACCGGGGCCGCGACGCACATGCGACATTTGGCAATGTTCAGATCCAGCGGCTGGTAGAGCCCGACGCCGCCGTGTTCCAGCAACACATCCTTGCCGGCGATGCCCAGATCGGCCGCGCCGTATTGCACATAGGTTGGCACATCCGAGGCACGCACAATCACTACGCGGACATCGGCGCGATTGGTGCCGATGATCAGCTTGCGCGACTTTTCGGGATCTTCGGCCGGCACGATGCCCGCCGCCGCCAGCAGCGGCAGGGTTTCCTCGAAGATGCGGCCCTTGGAGAGGGCGATGGTGATTCCGCTCATGAACCTATTTTACCCGGCGAATGTTGGCGCCCAAAGCGGCCAGTTTCTGCTCCAGCCCCTCGTAGCCCCGGTCGAGATGATAGATGCGCTCGATCAGCGTCTCGCCCTGCGCCACCAGGCCGGCGATGACCAGGCTGGCCGAGGCGCGCAGGTCGGTGGCCATCACCGTGGCGCCGTCGAGCTTTTCGCGGCCGGTAACAAAGGCCGTATTGCCGTCGATCTTGATGTCGGCGCCAAGCCGGATCAGTTCCACGGCGTGCATGAAGCGGTTCTCGAAAATCGTTTCGCGCATCACGGCGGTGCCCTCGGCCACGGCGTTGATCGCCATGAACTGGGCCTGCATGTCGGTGGGAAAAGCCGGATAGGGCGCGGTGCGGATGCTCACCGCCGTGAGTCGGCGCGGCGCCTTGAGGCGGATCGCATCGCGCTCGGCAACGACTTCGCAGCCGGTGTCCATCAGCTTGTCGATCACGGCATCGAGGCAGCTTGCCGAGGCTCCGGTGAGGCGGATGTCGCCCCCCGTAGCGGCCGCAGCACAGAGATAGGTACCCGTCTCGATGCGGTCGGGCATGATGCGATGCGTGGCGCCGTGCAGGGCATCCACGCCCTGGATGCGGATCACGTCGCCACCGGCGCCGGAAATGCGCGCGCCCATGGCGACCAGGCAATTGGCCAGGTCGACCACTTCCGGCTCGCGCGCGGCGTTCTCGATCACGGTTTCGCCCTGCGCCAGGCAGGCCGCCATCATCAGGTTCTCGGTGCCGGTCACGGTCACCATGTCGGTGAACAGGCGGGCGCCCTTGAGCCGCGTGGCGCGGGCATGGACATAGCCCTGCTCGACATTGACTTCGGCACCCATCGCGGTCAGGCCCTTGATGTGCTGATCCACCGGCCGTGCGCCGATGGCGCAGCCGCCCGGCAGCGAAACCCGCGCTTCGCCGGCGCGTGCCACCAGCGGTCCCAGCACCAGGATCGAGGCACGCATGGTTTTCACCATTTCGTAGGGCGCGACGGCATTGTCGAGGCCCGAAGCGTCCAGCGTCACCGTGTCCCCAGCGCCGACTTTGCTGGCTTCGCGCGCCACCTTGACGCCCATCTGCGCCAGCAGCTTCAACATGGTGCCGATGTCGTTCAGGTGCGGCACATTGGTGAAGGTCACCGGCTCGCGGGTCAGCAGCGCGGCGCACAGCAGAGGCAGGGCGGCGTTCTTCGCCCCTGAGATGGCCACTTCACCGGAAAGCGGAATGCCTCCCGCGATCAGCAGCTTATCCATTGGCTTTCCATTCCTCCGGCGTCAGGGTCTGCATCGACAGGGCATGCAATTCGCCCGAATCGAAACGCGCCTTGAGAATGGCATTGATCCGCTGCTGGCGCTTGACGCGGTTGAGGCCGGCAAACTCGGCGCTGACGATGACGGCGGCGAAATGGTGGCCGTCGCCCTCGACGGAAAGATGCTCGCAGGGCAAGCCGGCGGAAATCCAGGTTTCGATTTGTTTTGGATCAAGCATGGTGTGACTCCTCAGGCGCGCAGCTTGTAGCCACGCTTCAGCAGATTCAGGGTGAATGTGGCCAGCAGCGCCAGGCACGCGCTGACCACGGCAAGGCTGAGCCACGGCGACGCATCGGAAACACCGAAAAAGCCATGGCGAAAGCCGTCGATCATGTAGAAAACCGGGTTCCAGTGCGACACCTGCTGCCAGAAAGTCGGCAATGAATTGACAGAGTAGAACACGCCGGAAAGAAACGTGAGCGGCATGATCAGGAAGTTCTGGAAGGCGGCGAGCTGGTCGAATTTGTCGGCCCAGATACCGGCGATCACGCCGAGGCTGCCGAGAATGGCGCCGCCCATAAGCGCGAAGACCAGAATCCACCAGGGCTCGGCAAACGTCAGTGGCGCGAACCAGAAAGTGGCCAGCAGGACGCCCGCGCCGACGACCAGGCCCCGTACCACCGACGCCAGCACATAGGCGGCGAAAAACTCCAGGTAGGAAATCGGCGGCAGCAGGACAAAAACGATGTTGCCCGTCACCTTGGACTGGATCAGCGAGGACGAGGAATTGGCAAAGGCGTTCTGTAAAACCGACATCATCACCAGCCCCGGGATCAGGAATGCGGTGTAGGCGACGCCATGCACCTTTACGTGCCCCTCCAGCACATGGGAAAAGATCAGCAGGTAGAGCAGCGCCGTCAGCACCGGCGCGGCGACCGTCTGCGAGGCCACTTTCCAGAAGCGCAGTACTTCCTTGTACAGAAGGGTTGAAAAGCCGCCGCTCATCTCAGCTCAGTTGCCCTTGTTGCGACCCTTGCATGACCCGGACAAAAACCTCCTCCAGATCGGGCTTGCCGATTTCAAGATCGTCGATCCGGCAGCCTGCGGCGCGAATTTTCGTCAGCATCGGCTCGACTTCTTCAAAGCCGTCAAAGGGCAAGGACCACCATCCGCCATTCTGGGCGGCATCGCGAACGAGTTCGACCGGCATCGCGCCGTCGGTGCGCAAGCGCAGGCTGTGGGCAGAGAAGCGGCGCAGCAGATTCACCGTGGTATCGAGGGCAACCACGCGGCCGGCCTTGAGCATCGCAATGCGTGTGCACAGATTCTCGGCTTCCTCAAGATAGTGCGTGGTCAGCACGATGGTGTGTCCCGCTTCGTTGAGCTGCCGGATGAAAGCCCACAAAGTCTGCCGCAACTCGACATCGACGCCGGCGGTCGGTTCGTCGAGCACGATCACCGGCGGACGATGCACCAGCGCCTGCGCCACCAGCACCCGGCGCTTCATGCCGCCGGACAGCATGCGCATGTTGGCGTTGGCCTTGGACGTGAGACCCAGTTTCTCCAGTATCTCGTCGATCCAGGCGTCGTTGTCGCCGATGCCGAAATAGCCGGACTGGATTTTCAGCGACTCGCGCACCGTGAAAAAAGGATCGAATACCAGTTCCTGCGGTACGACTCCAAGATGACGCCGCGCCACGCGATAGTCCGACTGCACGTCGTGCCCCATCACCGAAAGGCTGCCGGAATCGGCCCGAACCAGGCCGGCAAGCGCCGAGATCAGGGTGGTCTTGCCGGCGCCATTGGGGCCCAGCAGCCCGAAAAACTCGCCCTGCCGGACCTCAAGATCGACCCGGTCCAGTGCCTGGGTACTGCCAAAACACTTTGAGACCTGCTGAATGCGGATCGCAGCGGACATGAACGTGACCAACCCGAAGGCTGCGTCAGGGCTGCGGAAGGAGGTCGGCAACGCCGTAGACGGCGGCGAGGCTCAGCAGATTCTGCGGCGGGTTCAGAAGGCGCAAGGTTTTGCCGCCGGCCTTCGCTGCGCGCATCCAGCCGAAGACCACGGCAAGGCAGGAGGAGTCCATCTCGGTGACGGCGGCGAGATCGAATGCGGCGGCATTCGACGCGATCGCTGCTTCACCTTCGGCAAGCAGTGCGGCAGCGCCCGACATGGTCATCGGGCCTGACACTTCGACGTGATCACCCGTGATGCGGATCATGGTCTGCCGCCGGGCCGCCCCAAGGCGGACCCTTCAGGAGTCTGCGAGCAACGCGAGCCGAAATCACCCCTTTTCCCGGAAAAGGGGATGGGGGAAAAGTCGTTCATTTCTTTACCGAGGTCGCCTCGCCGGACTTGTTCTTTGCCTGGAGGGACTTGATCAGGCCGTCAATACCGTTGTTGCGTACTTCGGAAGCGAAGGACTCGCGGTAATTGGTGACCAGGCTGATGCCGCCAACCTCGATGTCATAGACCTTCCAGGCGGTCCCGGACTTTTCCAGGAAGTAGTCCAGTTCGATGTTCTTGCCGGCACCCGCCTGCTTGATCTCGGTGCGGACACGGACGTCGGTCTCGCCAGCCTTGAGCGTGAAGGGTTTGAAATTGACGGTCTGGTTCTTGTACTCGGTCAGCGCCTTGGAATAGGTGCGCACCAGCAGGAGGCGAAACTCGTCGGTCAGCACCTTCTGCTGCGCCGGAGTGGTCTGGCGCCAGTCCCGCGCCATCGCCAGTTGCGTCATGCGCGTGAAGTTGAAGTGCGGCAGCACCTTGGCATCAACCAGTTCGATGGCCTTTTTGGTGTTGCCGGACTGGATGTCCTTGTCCTTGCGGACAATGTCCAGCACCTCGTTGGTAACGTTCTTGACGAGCACGTCGGGGGCGACTTCCTGCGCCATCGCCGTCGTGGCGATGAGCAGGCCGCTGAAGAATGCAAACAGGGATTTCATTCTGGATTTCCTGAGATTACTGGTATTGGGCCACATGCGCCCGCGGGGATACTAATTCGCTACGGCCGGTTCCGTGCTGGCCACCAGGACGGATGCGGGCGTTGCTTCGGCCCGCGGCTCGCCGGCTTGCGCTTCGGCGCTGGCCGCCGGATCCGCCGACTCAGCATTCGCCTCCACTTCCCGCGGCGGATTGCCGTCGTGAATCAGGTTGCGGCGGCGCTGCAGATAGGCGTCGCGCATGTACGAATACTTGTCCAGCGCGGCTTCCTCGATGACCTTGTCGGCCGGCAGCAGATTGGCCCGGTCGTTCACCAGGCGCAGAGCCAGTGCGATATCGCGGGTCCGCTCCGGATTGTGGTTCGCCACCGGATCGGTCGCAACATCGAGCACCAGGCCGACGGTGTCGCGGACGGTGCGCGAGCCGAATACCGGAATCACCACATAGGCGCCATTGCCGACACCCCAGCGACCAAAGGTCTGGCCGAAATCCTCTTCATGCTTTTCGAGCCCGGCATCCGATGCGAAGTCGATCACGCCCAGCAAGCCCACGGTGCTGTTGATCACTACCCGGCCCAGATCGCTGAATGCCTCCGGCACCTTGCCCTGCAACAGGTTATTCACGCCGATGAAGAGGTCTTCGATGTTGCTGAAGAAATTGGTGACGCCCGTCTTGATCGGTGAAGGCAGCACGTGGTCGTAGCCCTTGGCGACCGGCTTGATGATCGCCGAATCGAGCCCTTCGTTGAAGGCGAACATGGCGCGATTGAAGCCCTCGATCGGATCCTTGGGATTTCCCGAGGTGGCGCACCCGGTCAACAAGCCAACGGCTGCAATGGCCATGGCGACGGATTTGATGCGGGCAGGGAAGGTGGTCTTCATTCTTCTCGGGTACCTGTTAACTACTTTTTGCTCTTGTCGCCATCCTCGGCGGCCTTGTTGAACATGAACTGGCTGATCAGCTTTTCCAGAACCACAGCCGACTGGGTCTTCTTGATCGTATCCCCGGGTTTCAGCATTTCCGTGTCGCCACCCACTTCGAATCCTATGTACTGCTCGCCCAGCAAACCCGACGTGTTGATCGTCGCGAAGGTATCGCGCGGGAACTTGTAACGCGCATCGAGCTGGATGGTGACCACGCCGAGATAGGCCTCGGGATCGAAGCGAATCTCCGTCACGCGTCCCACCACGACGCCGGCGCTCTTGACCGCGCCGCGCACCTTCAGGCCGCCGATGTTATCAAATTTGGCGTGGATTGCATAAGTCTCCCCGCTGCTGGACGATGCCAGGTTGCCCACTTTGAGGGCAAGAAACAACAGTGCGCCCAATCCGACGGCGACGAAAAATCCGACCCAGAGGTCAAGTGTAGTACGGCTCATGTCATGTCCCTGTAAACATGAAGGCGGTGAGAATGAAGTCGGCGGCCAGAATGGCCAGCGACGATGTTACAACGGTACGCGTGGTCGCCCCGGAAACGCCCTCGGCGGTCGGCTCGGCATCGTAGCCTTCGAATACGGCGACCCAGCTGACGATGACACCGAAGACACAGCTTTTGATGACGCCGTTGAGGATGTCCTCGCGAAAATCGACGGATGCCTGCATCTGCGACCAGAACGAGCCCTCGTCGACGCCGATCAGTTGCACGCCGACCAGATAGCCGCCAAAGATGCCCATCGCGGAAAACAGCGCGGCCAGCAGGGGCATTGAAATCACCCCGCCCCAGAAACGCGGCGCCACGACACGGGCAATCGGATCGACGGCCATCATTTCCATGGCGGAAAGCTGCTCGGTCGCCTTCATCATGCCGATTTCGGCGGTCATTGCCGAACCGGCACGACTGGCAAACAGCAGGGCCGCAACCACCGGACCCAGTTCACGGACCAGAGACAATGAGACCAGAACGCCCAGCGCCTCGGTAGAACCGTAGCGCGCCAGGGTGTCATAGCCCTGCAAGCCGAGCACCATGCCGACAAACAGGCCCGAGACCAGAATGATGATCAGGCTCAGGACGCCGGTGAAGTAGATTTCCCGGATGGTCAGATGGATGCGCCGCAACGACGTACCCGAATACATCAGGATGGCCAGAAAGAAGCGGCTGGCATAACCGAGCCGCCAGATGCGCCCGGTAAACTGCTGCCCCAGCCTGCGCAGGCCCCGCGCCAGACCGTTATCCACGACGCACCGCGCCTTCCATCAATTCTTCGCCATAGGGGCGGGAAGGATACTGGAAAGGCACCGGACCATCGGCCTCGCCCCAGATGAACTGATGCACATAGGGCACCGTGGAATGCTTCATCTCCTCGGCCGTGCCTTCCGCGACAATCTTTCCTTCGGAGACGAAATAGACATAATCGACGATTTTCAATGACTCCTGTACATCATGGGTGACGACGATCGAACTGGCGCCCAGCGCGTCGGTCAGCTTGCGGATCAATTCGCCGACGATGGACAGCGAAATCGGATCGAGGCCGGCAAAAGGCTCGTCGTACATGATCAGCATCGGATCCAGCGCTATCGCACGCGCCAGGGCAACCCGACGGGCCATGCCGCCGGAAAGTTCCGCCGGCATCAGGTCATGTGCGCCGCGCAAGCCCACCGCATGCAGTTTCATCATGACCAGATCGCGAATCAGGGCTTCCGGCAGGTTGGTGTGCTCACGCATCTGAAAGGCAATGTTGTCATACACCGACATGTCGGTAAACAGGGCGCCAAACTGGAACAGCATGCCCATGCGCCGACGCAGGCCGTACAAACCATCGGAACCCAGCTCGTGCACCACCTGTCCGCCGACCCTCACCTCGCCTGAAGTCGGCTTCAGCTGGCCGCCGATCAGGCGCAGGGTTGTGGTCTTGCCGCAGCCCGAACTCCCCATCACGGCCACAACCTTGCCGCGTGGAATCGTCATGTTGATTCCGGTAAGTATCGGCCGGCTGTCGTACGTGAAGTTCAGATCGCGGATTTCGACAAGAGATTCCTGAGACATGTCCACACCGGGAACCCCGGTCAAATTCACAGCGGATAATTTTAGCAGAATCGGATGGTCCGACGCTTGGCCGCAGCGGGTGAAGAACGGGGTAAACGCCATCCACAACTGAAATTGGGCGCTCCCACTTTCCGCTATGATGCCCGAATTGACTCAACCAACCCCCGCCTCGCCCCATCCTTGACCTCATCCGACAGCAAAATCGAGTTGCTGATCGTCGACGATGACCCGCTGATCGCCGACGCACTGGGCTATTTTCTCGGCCGTGACTACGCCGTAAGCACCGCATCGACGCGCAGCGAGGCGATCGAATTGCTGCGCGGCGGGAAAGCCGCCCCTGCCCTGGCATTGATCGACCTCGGCCTGCCGCCCACGCCCCATCGTCCGGATGAAGGTTTCGCCCTGATCGCCGACATCCTCGCCCATGCGCCGGAAACCCGGATCGTGGTGCTGTCCGGCCAGAGCGACGAGCTTAATGCGCGTCATGCGCGAGCGCTCGGCGCAACCGAGTTCGTGGCCAAGCCGGCGGATCCGGAATACCTGCGCAAGCTGATCCGCCGCGTGTTGTCTTTTAGAGACACGTCGCCGGAGATGGATGACGGCCTCATCGGCGACAGCGCCCCGCTGCAGAAATTGCGGGCCCAGCTCAGGCAGTTCGCACGTTCGCCCTTCCCGGTGCTGATCGAAGGCGAGTCGGGCAGCGGCAAGGAACTTGCCGCCGCGGCCCTGCACCGGCTCTCCGAGCGCGCCGCGAAGCCGTATCTGGCGCTCAACTGCGCCGCGATCTCGCCCAGCCTGGTGGAAGCCACGCTGTTCGGCCACAGCAAGGGGGCATTCACCGGCGCCAGCGGCCCGCGAATGGGTTATTTCGAGGACGCGTCGGATGGAACGCTGTTTCTCGATGAAATCGGCGAACTTCCCCTCGACCTGCAGCCAAAACTCCTGCGCGTGCTTGAAAACGGCGAATTCCAGCGCATCGGCGAGACCCAGGCGCGCCACTCGGCCGCGCGCATCGTCACGGCAACCAACCGCGACCTGAAGAAAGAAGTTCGCGAAGGGCGCTTCCGCGCCGACCTGTACCACCGGCTGTCGGTATTCACGATCGCCATACCGCCGCTGCGGGATCTCGGCGACGATCGCATCCGCCTGCTCGAACACTTTCGTTCGGTCTACGCGGCACAGGCCAACCTGCCGCGCTTCTGGCTCACCACGGAAGCGACGGAACGCCTGCTGGCCTACCGGTTCCCGGGAAATGTCCGTGAATTGCGCAATATCGCGATTCGCCTGACGACCAAGTTTGCCGGCGAGGAGGTCGGCATCAAGGAGCTCGAAGCCGAACTGGATCCCGGCAATGAGACCCATGCAATCGGCGTCCCGCCAGCGCCGACTCTGATGGCCGGCGATGAACTCGTATCGATTGCCCTGAGCGATATCCAGAACCACCGCGACTTCAACCTCGACGCCACCCTGCGGCGCTGGGAAGAAGCCTACATCGAAGCCGCGCAGCAGGTCGCCCATGGCAATATGAGCCAGGCAGCGCGACTGCTCGGCATAAACCGCACCACGCTTTACAATCGCATCGACACGCTGGCCCGGGAAAGCGCGGCTTCTGTGAAGGCCAACGCCGGCTTGAGTGGCGTCAAGCAAAGCGGCCGCAACTGAAAGCGCGCCAACCCGCAGCAATGAGAGACCGGACTGCCTGACCGACACCATGTACCTGGACCACTTCGGACTTAGCGAGGCACCTTTCCGCATCACGCCCCATACCGACTTTTTCTTTGACGGGGCCAATCGCGGCGCGACGCTTGACGCACTGATCTATGCCGTTACCCACGACGAAGGCATCGTCAAGGTCAGCGGCGAAGTCGGCAGCGGCAAGACCATGCTCTGCCGCGTGCTGATGGAACGCCTGCCGGAAAACGTCACCATCATCTATCTGGCCAATCCGTCGCTGTCGCGTGATGACATCCTCTATGCGATCGCCGACGAACTGCGCCTCAACGTTCCCGACAACGCACGCTCTTCCGTGGTGTTGCGCGCCTTGCAGGACCACCTGATCAAGTCCTTCGGCGAAGGCCGGCAGGTCGTGGTGCTGATCGACGAAGCGCATGCCATGCCGGCGGAAACCCTGGAAGAAATCCGTCTGCTGTCGAACCTCGAGGCCAACCGCAACAAGCTGCTGCAACTGGTGCTGTTCGGCCAGCCGGAACTGAACGACATTCTTGCCCGCCCGGACATGCGGCAACTGAAGGAACGCATCACCCACAACTTCGGCCTGGAGCCGCTGGTGCGCGACGACATCGCCCACTACCTCGACTTCCGCATGCGCGCCGCGGGCTACAAGGGCCCCAGCGTGTTCTCGCCGCCGGCCTTGAAGATGATCGCGCAAAGCTCGCTCGGCCTGACCCGCCGGATCAACATCCTCGCCGACAAGAGCCTGCTTGCGGCCTTTTCCGCGGGCAGCCACCAGATTGGCACCAGGGAGATACAAGCTGCCATTCGGGACTGCGAATTCAGCGAAGCAACCTACGGCGGCAGGGGAACGAAAAAGCCGCGGACACTCTGGCTTGCCGCCCTGCTCGGCCTGGCCGCCCTGGCGGGAATCGCCTGGCTGCTGACCGCATCGCACAACGATCCAGCCATTCCCGCAACGCCCGCGATCACACCGATAGCACCGGCTGCGCCTGCGGCCGCAGTGGTCGCCTCTGCCGCGC
>Ga0208229_1000423_pt1 | contig 11099 bp, 11 predicted proteins | sample LakMenEpi22Aug11_FD_150725 | JGI IMG/M metagenome (GOLD analysis project Ga0208229, IMG submission 150725) | Freshwater microbial communities from Lake Mendota, WI - 22AUG2011 deep hole epilimnion (SPAdes) | ecosystem: Environmental > Aquatic > Freshwater > Lake > Epilimnion/Euphotic zone ... | reverse complement strand
AGGTCTGACGACTCTGACGAGTATCAGACTCCGTCAGAGGGGATGATTTACTTATTACAACCCATTATATCACTCCTCCATCTCCACGACCCGCTCCACGGTACCGTCTTCGAAGATGAACAGCATGAGGGTATTTTTGCGACGAGGAATGGTTTTGCCGTTGAGGTCGGTGATGTTAACCAGCTTTTTGGCATTGGTCCCCAATTCATCGATGCCGGTGAAGTTCAAGGTAAGGTTTAAGGTGATGGTACTGTCGCATCCATTGGCAGCGGTAAGGGTTTGGGTGTAGGTTCCGCTTTGGGTGTAGGTTTGACCGTTCAGTGTGTAGGAATCTAAGGACGTTTCGGAAAGCGTGCTAGCCGAATTCTCCAAAACCGTAACTACCACCGTGTCTATTCCTGTGCAGCCGAGAGAATCTTGAGCCGTTAATACGTAAGAATTGCTTTGTGTTGGCGCAAAAGCCTGACCATCCACCACGTTGTTGTTCCATTGGTAATTGCTACCTCCCGAACCGCTTAAGGTAACATTATCTCCCGCGCAAATGCTTTGGTCTCCGCCGGCTGAAATGGACTGGCTCAAGCTGTTGAGTTGTGCTTGGTACAAATCCTGAATTTCACACTCCGTAAGGGTGCGGTTCCAGATTCCGATGTCGTCGGTTTTACCGGATAAAAATCCAGAAATCCATGGCCCCACGAACGCACCTACTGAAATCGGATATGGATTGGTTAAAGGAGAGCCAATTAATGTACTCGAACTCATTAAATTTCCATTAATATACATTTGAAATAACCCAGTTAAATTATTGTATCTAACAACAATACTTTCCCAAGAATGTAAACTGAAATTGTTATTTGAAGCACAATAAATTTGACCACCAATTCCGAGACTCGAAGAATAAACTCCATAAGGGTTCCCTTGTGGATTATTTTGTATTTTAACTCCTTCATCTGAACCCCCACCCCACATCGGAGTTCCAATAATGTAGTCTTCATCGTTATTCTGTCCAAAAACCGAACAACGAACCCAAATAGAAATACTAAATGAGGAATTGGATAAACCTAACTGATTAATTGTTGCTATGGAAATATAATCATTCACCCCATCAAAACTGTACGCCTGATTCGCATTCCCAAACCGGTCGGTGGCGAGAGTTGCCCCATTCACCGTTCCATTATTTCCATTTCCGCTTTCATCGTTGGCGTTGCCGTTAAAGGGCCACCAGCCTACCAAACCGTTTTGGGGAACGTAGTTGGGAATTTGGGAAAAGGCGTTTAAACTTAGAAGGAAAGCGATTAAAGTAAGTAGTGTTTTTTTCATGGGTTTTGACTTTACATCAAAAATATGGAAAAACTTTAATTTTTCAACCGTTTTTGTTTATTTTTTCAAACGTTTATGCTTAGTAAGATTCCACAAGAAATGAGGAATTTCGCCGTATGGAGGACTTGCACATTGGCGAAAAGATCAAAAAAGTATTGGAATCCAAAGGAATTACCGTAACCGAATTCGCCAAACGCATCAATAAATCGAGGGAAAACATTTATTCCATTTTCACGCGAAAAACCATTGATACGGGGCTGCTTCAAAGCATTTCCAAAGTACTGGACTATGACTTTTTCATGCACCTCAGCAGCACCCATTACGCGCTACGGGAAGAACTTCAAATGCTCAAAGAAGAAAACCGGCTGTTGAAAGATTACAACAAGCTGTTGAAGAAGGTTAAGAAGTAGTGAAGGTTCTAGGTGCGCCCTTCGATACGTCCTTCGGACACTACCCAGAGTTTTAATCAAGCATTCAACACCCCTCTAGAGATGACAATTTTCTGTACCTCCGAGGTTCCTTCGTAAATCTGGGTGATTTTTGCATCGCGCATTAAGCGTTCAACATGGTATTCTTTCACGAATCCGTAGCCGCCGTGGATTTGTACCGCCTCTACCGTTTGCTCCATCGCCACTTTCGACGCGTACAATTTCGCCATTGCACTCGATTGGTCGTAGTTTCGTCCTTGGTCTTTGTCCACCGCAGATTTGTATACCAACATCCGGGCTGCTTCAACTTCCGTTGCCATGTCGGCAATCTTGAACGCAATGGCTTGATGCTTGTAGATTTCTTTTCCAAAGGCCTGACGCTCTTTTGAATAGGCTACGGAAAGTTCCAACGCTCCGGCAGCAATACCTAAAGCTTGGGCTGCAATTCCGATCCGACCACCACTCAATACCTTCATGGCAAACTTGAATCCGAAGCCATCTTCGCCGATGCGGTTTTCTTTTGGAACCTTAACATCGTTGAACAACAAGGTATGCGTATCGCTTCCTCGGATTCCCATTTTATCTTCTTTGGCACCCACCACAAAGCCTTCCATGCCTCGCTCGATGATGAACGCGTTGATGCCTTTGTGCCCCAACTCAACGTTGGTCTGAGCGATCACTAAGTAAATGGAAGCGGAAGAACCGTTGGTAATCCAGTTTTTAGTTCCGTTCAATAGGTAATAATCTCCATGGTCAATGGCCGTGGTTCGCTGCGACGTAGCATCCGACCCTGCTTCCGGCTCTGACAAGCAAAACGCACCGATTTTCTCTCCTTTGGCCAACGGAACTAAGTACTTTTTCTTTTGTTCCTCAGTCCCATATTTCTCTAGGCCCCAACAAACCAGTGAATTGTTCACCGACATGCACACCGAAGTAGAAGCATCCACTTTCGAGATTTCTTCCATCGCTAATACATAGGACAAGGTATCCATGCCAGAACCTCCATATTTCGGATCAACCATCATTCCCATAAAACCTAACTCCCCCAATTGCTTCACTTCCTCGGCGGGAAATCGCTGCGCGTTGTCGCGTTCGATCACTCCGGGTTTTAATACGTTTTGGGCAAAATCTCTCGCTGCTTCCTTTACGGCTAAATGCTCTTCGGTCAATTCAAAATGCATGGGATGTAAATTTGATTGTTAATTTTACAAAAGTAAGGTATTTTTCCATTGATTAAATTACATTCCAACGAGGAAAAAAGAATTATTGGCCTCATGTCTGGCACCTCGCTGGACGGCCTAGATATCGCTTGCGTGGTTTTTCCTAACAAACCCACGAACCATGCTTTTCACCTCGAACATGCGCAAACCGTTCCCCTTCCCCAGGACCTCTTATTGGAACTCGAAAACATCGAGGAACTGAGTGCGCGGGCAGTCTTTCATTTGAACCAAAAATTAGGACTTTTCTACGCTCACTCGGTGAACGCCTTTCTTTCAAAATTCGGCATAACTCCCAATTCAGTAGATGCTATTGCCTCCCACGGTCAAACCGTCTTCCACCAACCGGAACAAGGTTTTACCGTTCAACTCGGTTGCGGTGCAACCCTCGCTTTTGGGACCGGAATTCCGGTAATCAATGACTTTCGTTCCTTGGATGTGGCCGCAGGCGGGCAGGGCGCTCCGCTCGTTCCACTCGGGGATCAAGCCTTATTCGGCCACGAAGCCGATGCCTTTCTGAACATTGGGGGTTTTGCCAACATCAGCTTTCAGAAAAACGGGAAGGTCCTGGCCTACGACATTTGCCCAGGAAACCTACCGTTGAACCGTTTTGCAAAAGTCCTTGGAAAAGCCTACGATGCCGGTGGAGAAATTGCCTCGAAACATGCAGCAGATTCAAGCTTGCTTAACGCCTTAAACCAGCTTCCATATTACGCATTGGAGGGTCCAAAATCGTTGGGAACCGAATGGTTAGAAAACCAATTTTATCCGTGTTTTCCGCAAAATATTACGGCAGGAACAGCCATAGCGACCGTAACGCAACACCTCTCCGAGCAACTGGCCAGAACCCTTGAAAAACATGAACTTCAAAGCGTTTACGTTACGGGAGGAGGAGCCCTGAACACGTACTTAATGGAAGAGCTGAAAAAGCGGTACGCAGGAAACGTGGTGATTCCATCCACTCAACTTTTGGAATTCAAGGAAGCCATCGTCTTTGCATTTTTGGGAAAACGGTTCCTCGAGCAAGAATACAACTGCTTGTCCTCCGTTACCGGGGCCAAGGAAAACGTATGCGGTGGAGCCCTACATTTACCGCGGTAATAGGTTATCCACAGCAAAGCCTTGAGAATAAAAACGAAGTTTACCCTTTCCCTTTGGACCAACAGGTATTTTTGTTGCAACTGAATTTATGGAAATCGTTTTAGTCGCATTATTTCTTTTGGGGTATTTGGTCATCTCCACCGAACACGTACACCGCATTGATAAGATGATCCCCGCCTTGCTCATGATGGTCCTTGCCTGGGGCTTACTCTTCATGTCGCCATTCGCCATGGAACAGTGGTTGAATCCTTCCAACGAAGTGCTTACAACAATGACCGGGAATTCAGAAGCGCGCGTGTCCTTGATGCAAGCGACGCTCATGCACCACTTAGGAAAAACCGCTGAAATCCTCATGTTCCTCATCGGGGCAATGACCTTGGTGGAGCTGATCGATCATTTCGACGGATTCAAAGCGGTATTACCGCTGATCAAGACCCGTAAAAAATATGCTCTTTTATGGGTAATATGCCTAATCACATTTTTTCTTTCAGCCATCATTGACAACCTCACCACCACCTTGGTGATGATTGCGGTATATCGAAAATTGGTCCACAAAGCGGAAGATCGATTATGGTACGCGGGCTTTGTTGTCATTGCTGCCAACGCGGGTGGAGCTTGGTCGCCGATTGGAGACGTTACTACCACGATGCTGTGGATTGGTCAAAAAATCAGCATTGCCCCATTGATGATTGAAACATTTTTACCCTCGCTTCTTTGCATGGTTGTTCCCCTCGTCATCGCCCGATGGTTACCCGTTTTCCAAGGAGCATTAACCGTACCTGAAGAAAAGGGTAATAGCAAAGGAAGAACGGAACTGTTATTGGGAATTGGGTTCTTTTTACTGGTGCCGGTTCTCAAAGCGGTGGTGCACCTGCCTCCTTACATGGGCATGCTTTTCGCACTTGGTTTGTTTGCGTTGTACGCGGAATGGAAATCGAACCGTACTTTCAAACTCACGGAATTCAACGAAGAGCAAAAACCGTATAGTCCAACGATGAAATCCTTGGAAAAAGTTGAGCTACCAACCATCCTGTTCTTCTTAGGCATTTTACTTACCGTAGCCGCCCTCGAATCGATGGGTATGATTTTACAGTTGGGTCAATCCGTTCAAGAGGCAGGCATTTGCACGTCCGTTTTCATGGGAATCCTCGGTATTGCCTCAGCCATTATCGACAATGTGCCTTTGGTTGCCGGAGCTATGGGCATGTTTCCTTTTCCAATGGACCATGAGGCTTGGCACTTACTTGCTTACACCGCCGGAACGGGAGGGTCCATTTTGATCATTGGCTCCGCCGCTGGAGTGGTTGCGATGGGGATGGAAAAAATTTCATTCACCTGGTATTTAAAACGCATTGCGCCCTTGGCTTTCTTGGGTTATACCGTTGGTTATTTGTTAATGATGTTGAACTTGTAACTTTTTTTCGCTTTTTACGATATAAACGCACATGACAACAAGCACATCCACCCATTTGGGCTATTTCGATAGCCTTCCACAAGAGAAACGAAAAAGTGCGGCAATCTCCGCAGGATTGATTGCCTCATTGTGTTTATTGCTTTTTCTCATCAAATATACCACTCCCGATCCCCCACCCGTAGCGCATCTTATGGTGGAAGATGAGATTCTTGATGCCATTTCAGTGGAAGACCTCCTCATTTCGGATGGAGGATCCGCCAAAGGCGGAGGAACACCCGCCAACGACGAGCGTTCTGAACCCATGCAGCAAAGCGAACAGGTATTAACGGCAAAAGGCCAAGAGCCCATGGAAAACGGAAAATCCAACCACAGCGTTGGAAGCAATCCCAACAATCCTTCGAGTGCGCCATACAAAGCCAACAATCCCTTTGGGGATGGAGGGAACGGAGGAGGAAAAGGCGGTGGAAACGGTCCGTTTGACGGAAATGGCAAAGGAACCGGAGGAGAGGGCGACGGAGAGGGCGACGGATTTGGAAGCGGCAAGGAACGGATCCGAAACAACGATCCTGTACTTCCAAAATACAATACGGATGTTGACTTAAAAATACATTTAAAACTTACCGTATCGGGAGATGGGAATGTAACGAATGCCGTATTTATTAAGAGTAAAAGTACTACGACCGACCAAACCATCATCAGCGATGTCATCCGTCAAGTTATTCGTCAGGTTAAGTATAACAAAGATGCCAATGGAAGGGTTTCATATTGTTTTCTGACCGTAAAAGTAAATGCTCAATAACTACTCCGAGGCGATAACCTGGTTATTCCAACAATTTCCATCGTATCAAAACATCGGTGCTGCGGCTTACAAGCCCGGATTAGCGAATACCCAGCACTTGTTGGAAATCTTAGGGAATCCCGAGAACAACCTTCGGTTCATTCATGTCGCTGGAACCAACGGTAAGGGTTCAACCTGCGCATTTACGGCCAGTTTTCTGCAACAAAAGGGTTACCGTGTTGGATTGTTCACCTCACCGCATTTAGTGGATTTCCGCGAACGAATTCGCATTAATGGTCGCCCAATACCCGAAGAACAAGTCACCGATTTCTGCAACACTGTGGTTCAATTTGGCGTAGATCTTTCCTTTTTCGAAATCACCCTTGGGATGGCCTTGGTTTATTTTGAGCAGGAGGGCTGCGAATATGTGGTGCTTGAAACGGGCATGGGTGGGAGGCTGGACGCTACCAATGTCGTCACTCCCCTCGTCTCCGTAATTACAAATATTGGCTTGGACCACCAAGCATTTTTAGGAAATAGCCTACCTGAAATTGCAGGAGAAAAAGCCGGAATCATCAAGCAGGGGGTTCCCGTTATTTGCGGAGAAGAGCGACTTGAACTTCAAGAAGTATTTCGCTCGAAAGCAGCAAACCTCAATGCCCCGATGCAATTCCAACATCGCAATGTCCATACAACCTATGATGAACTCCCCCTTTACCAGCGTAACAATGCGGCTCTTGCAGTCGAAACATTGGGCATATTAAACATTCCAACAGAGTCGCTCGACCCGATTTCCACATGGAAAAACCTGTTTTTGGACACCGGATTCCTCGGAAGATTAACTCCCTCAATACAATTCCCCAAGCTGTATTACGATGCATCGCACAATGCCGCGGGAATGGAAGCTACGTTGAAAGCCATGAGGTCCATGGGTGCCGAAAAAATAACCATAGTTTTTGGCGCTTCCAATGATAAAAACTTGGCGCATTTGACACAGGCTAAGGTAGACCAATGGGTATTTTGTGAATTTTCGAACGCCCGAAGTTATCGTGGAAAGCACTTACAAGAAACCGTTGAAAAATTGTCCTTAACGCAGGTGCATTTTGCAGCCGATGTTAATCAAGGCATCGAAAAGGCGCTCAAATTGCGGCAAGAAGATTCGACCATTCTCGTGACCGGAAGTTTCTTTTTACTGAGCGATTGCCATGAAATCCGCCGGATGCTCCTTCAAGGAGACCAATGAACCACTTTTTTCGTTTCAAAAAATTCCTGCGCATAGAAATGTGCCAACGGGAACTCTTGAACTGTCCCTTTCACCCCTTTCAATTCGTCCGATAAATCCCCTCCCTTTAAGTACAGAATTCCTTTTGATAAACCATTATATCCTTTTCCATGCACAATTTTATCCTTCACCCAATCGATGAACACGGGCATGGCAGTAACCGCACGAGACACGACAAAGTCAAAGCGGCTATTCAACTGTTCTGCACGCACGTGATGGGCCTCCACATTCTTTAATCCCAGAGCATGAGCAACCTCGTTGACCACTTTAATTTTTTTACCGATGGAATCCACCAAAACGAAGCGGGTTTCGGGAAAGAGAATGGCTAAAGGGATGCCGGGAAAGCCTCCTCCTGTTCCAACATCTAAAATCCGTTCCTCCGGCTGAAAAGGATATACTTTGGCGATTCCGAGGGAATGGAGAACATGTCGTTCGTAAAAATTCTCCAAATCTTTTCGGGAAATCACATTGATTTGTTCGTTCCAAAGCGCATACAAGCCCTTCAGTTCCGAAAACTGCTTTTGTTGATGGGTCGTTAAATCCGGAAAATAATGGAGGATTAAATCCACGGGGTACTTATATCGTGTCCTTGGTTTTATCCATCATTCCCGCCAAGAAATCGCGGGCACGAAACAATTGAGCTTTAACGGTACCCAGGGGAAGGTTCAACTCATCGGCGATTTCTTCGTAGGAAAGTTCTTCGAAATAGCGTTTCTCCACCAACTGACGATATCGGGGCTTTAGTTTACTTACGAGAAGCCTCATGTGCACCACTTTTTGATCGTGCATCATGGATTCCTCTGGGTTATTTACGGCGGCTTTCGCATCAATTCGAACACTTTCTCCATCCGAATTTGAGAAGCCTTGATCCATGGACATGACATTTAATCGTTTTTTACGAATAAAATCGATGCCATTGTTGGAAGCGATTTTGAACAACCAGGTACTGAATGCAAAGCTCGGAGAATACTGATCGATTCGGTTAAACGCTTTTCCAAAAGCCTCAATGGTTAAGTCGTCCGCATCGTCGGGATTCTTGACCATCTTCAACATCATAAAGTAAATCGATTCACGGTAGCGTTCCATCAATTCAGCATAGGCTGCTTGGTTGCCTTCCTTTGCTTTATCAATAAGGATTAAATCGTGTTTCGCCTTATCCGAAAGGTGCTCTGTTTCTACCATTTACTTGTTACTTTTCGTTTAACGGACACATAAAGCACAGGAATCAAAAGCGCATAAAGCATATCCCAACCTGGAAAAAACCAAGCCAAACCCGGTTCTTTCATTTTCCTCAACCCCTTACCCATAATTCCCCATTTCACCAACACCACACCGCTTAACATTCCCAACTCAAGGTATCCAACTTCTTGTATCCAGCACAAAAGAATAAAACTAATCGCCACCCACCACAAGGTGACGGGATATATTCCTAACAACGCTTTTTTGATAACGTCATACCTTCCAGACGTTGAATAATGCCTTGTTTTTTGCAATCTCCACCGGAACCACTCCGTATGAGCTTCCGAATAGCAAAAAGCATCGTGGGCGAACTGTACGGTATAATTCCGCTTTTTAGCTGCCTCTTGTATCAACAAGTCGTCGTCACCTGATACCAGATGGTAGTGTGATTTAAAGCCGCCAACGCTGTCGAATACCTTTCTCGAATAGGCCAAATTCCTTCCGACCCCCATGTAAGGTACCTTCGCCAAGGCAAACGATGCGTAATTCATGGCAATGACGGCCGTATCGAAGCGAATCAAACGGTTGAGGAATCCTGGCTTTTTACGATGGGGGCCATAACCCATCACGATTTCTTTTCCTTGAGCAAACCCTTGAGCCATCGCGCGCAACCAACTTCGAGAGGCAGGAATGCAGTCTGCATCCGTAAAAACAAAATGATCGTACTTAGCGGCTTTAATCGCAAGCGTTAATGGCAGCTTTTTCCCTGGGCGCAGGTGACGGCTTTTCTCCAATTGAACTATTTTTAAATTGGGGAATTGCCTTTCATAGGCTTTCAGCAGCCAAATACTTTCGTCGGTAGATTGATTGTTCACCACCACCACTTCAAAACAGGGATAGTCCTGTTCCATAACTTTCGGCAATAACTCGTAAAGATTTTCCGACTCGTTTCTAGCTGCGATTAGTACACTTAAGGCAGGCAACTCGGATACACGGTCCTCGGAAAAGGCCGTTTTAACCCGAAGAAAACGCAGGTAAAAAAACACGACGTAGGCCCCATGAATAGCCAAGGAGGTATAATAAAAAATCAGAAGGTAAGGCAATAGGGATTGCATGCAGGGCAAAAATGCAAAGATGGGACAGGAAAACAAATAGCTGTATCTTTGAGGTTGAAATTTATCAACAGCCTTATGCACTTTGAAAAGCTTACCGTTGACCCCCAAAGCAAAGCGAGAAGGGGTAAATTGCATACGGACCATGGAGTTATTGAAACACCGATCTTCATGCCGGTGGGAACCTCCGCTACGGTAAAAGGTATTCAACAGAAAGAACTAAAGGAAAGTATCAAGGCCCAAATCATCCTCGGAAACACCTATCATTTGTACATGCGTCCCGGAATGGAAGTCATGGAAGCAGCCGGCGGACTCCATTCGTTTATGCATTGGGACGGTCCCATCTTAACCGACAGCGGGGGGTATCAGGTGTATTCATTGGCAAATTCCCGAAAAATTACCGAAGAAGGAGTGCGATTCCAAAGCCATCTCGACGGAAGTTACCATTGGTTTACTCCGGAGTCTGCCATCGATGTGCAGCGTACGATTGGGGCAGACATCATCATGGCATTTGACGAATGCACCCCCTACCCTTGCGAATACGGCTATGCGAAAAAATCGCTTAAATTAACCCACGATTGGTTGCTGCGCTGCCTTCAACAAATGAATCAAACGGAGGCTAAATATGGCCATCAACAGACCTTATTTCCCATTGTGCAAGGATCCGTTTACCGAGATTTACGCATAGAATCAGCAGAATTCATGTCGGAATATGGCAAAGTTGGCATCGCCATTGGCGGACTATCCGTGGGGGAACCGGAAGAAGAATTGTACGCGATGACCGAAATTGTTACGGATATTCTTCCGAAGGACAAGGCCCGATACTTAATGGGCGTAGGAACTCCATGGAATTTGCTCGAATGCATTGGCTTGGGAATCGACATGTTCGATTGCGTATTGCCGAGTCGAAATGCCCGTCACGGATTGCTCTACACCCGTGAAGGGAACATCAATATTAAAAATAAGCAATGGGAATTTGATTTCTCTCCGATAGATCCAACCTCAACCTTAGCCAGCGATCATTATTACACGAAAGCCTATCTGCGGCATTTATTTAGAACCCAAGAGCAATTAGGATTGCAATTGGCCACTTTGCACAATTTGGCTTTTTACCTGGAATTGATGCGGGAAGCACGGGAGCACATCGAACAAGGCACTTTCGTTGCTTGGAAAACACAACTCGTTCCACAATTGAAAAGAAGGCTATAAATGTTGAGCATTCTCGATAAATACATCGTACGAAAATTCCTTAGCACGTTTTTCTTCATGCT
>Ga0208229_1000422_pt1 | contig 11120 bp, 7 predicted proteins | sample LakMenEpi22Aug11_FD_150725 | JGI IMG/M metagenome (GOLD analysis project Ga0208229, IMG submission 150725) | Freshwater microbial communities from Lake Mendota, WI - 22AUG2011 deep hole epilimnion (SPAdes) | ecosystem: Environmental > Aquatic > Freshwater > Lake > Epilimnion/Euphotic zone ... | reverse complement strand
GCTCCATATAGTGCTCAAATCTCTGGCCCGCATTCATCACTCCTCCGGAAGCAGTCGAAGAAGTGCCTACAATACATTGTTTTTACTGACACAGTAAGATTAGGCGGTCACTGATAAACTGCGGCCTCGGCACTGCTATTACCTTAGCTATATATTTGCGCGAACGGGCGTGGACTACGGAGAAGGGTTCTCCTGTATTCTCGCAGTGCATATTGACCGGGAGCTTTGATTCTTGATATCGCGGAACGCGCTACGATGATCATAAACGGTCTGATGAAGTCATGCGACGACGATGCAGGGCATGGGGTTTTGCAGACAAGGGCCCGGGATCGACGTAACTGGAGTTGAGGGAGCTATATGAACGACAAATCCCGTGAGTCAGGCGATCAAGCCGATGATTTCCTCTTTGCCGAAGAAGCCGAGGTCGGGGCTGGCGAGGAAAAGGCCGCGTGGAAGGTACTCATCGCCGACGACGAGCCCGATGTTCATGTGGCGACAAAACTGGTTCTGAGGGATTTTTCCTTCTGCAATCGTGGCATCGAATTTCTCGACGCGTACGATGGCAATCAGACCTGCGAGCTTCTGCGACAGAACCCCGACACCGCTGTCGTGTTTCTCGATGTGGTGATGGAATCGGAGGATTCCGGACTCAAGGCAGTCCAGCGCATTCGTGAAGAGATCGGCAACCAGATGGTGCGCATCATCCTGCGCACAGGACAGCCTGGCCATGCGCCGGAAGAGTATGTGGTGTTGAACTATCACATCAACGATTACAAATCGAAGTCCGAAATGACGGCGAAAAAGCTGTTCACCTCGCTTGTTTCGGCCTTGCGTTCGTTTCAGGATTTGCAGACCATCGAGTCCAGTCGCCGTGGCCTGGTCAAGGTGCTCGATGCCGCAAGCAACATGGATTTCCGTTCGCGGAACCTGTTTGTCTCCGGTCTGCTGATGCAGCTGGGGTCGTTGCTGGATATCGGGGAGAACGACCTGATTCTGGTTCGGCGCGGAGACGCCGGCAACCCGGACATGATCATGGCCGCGTGCGGCGGTTTCGATTCCTTCATCGGGGCGCCGGTAGAGGATGTGCTTGATGAGAAGGGCATCGCGTGCATAGCGCAGGTTTTTTCCAGCGGCGCCACTTACATCGACGACAAGCGATCGATCTACCTGGTTCCCATGCCCAACTTGAGCGACGTGGTCGTTTATGTTGGCGGTGCCAAGAAGATCAGCGAAACAGAACTGGCATTGATCGATATTTTTTGCATGAAAATCGTCCTCGCCTACGACAACTTCGAGGCTGTCGAGCAATCGAAGCTGGATCAGAGTGTCGAGATCGGCTTGCTGGCAAAGCTGACGGCGCATGCGTGCTACCTGCCGCTTTCCCATGCCGCCAAGCGCGGCCGGCTCAGCCGGGCTATCGCGTTGCAACTGAAGGAAAGTGCCCCGGGCCTGGCAATCGAGCGGCGCCTTCCGGAAATCCTGGAGCGTGCCGCAATGCTCGCCGATATCGGCAATCAGGGTATTTCATCGAATATTCTCGACCAGGCCTCGGCCCTGTCTCCGGAGGATATGGCGATGGTCCGCAAGCACCCGGAACATGGTGCATCAATGCTGCAGGAGGTCCTTTCAGAAGTGAAAGGAGGACGCGTGGTCAGCCTAGCCCGCGAAGTCATATTGACCCATCATGAAAACTTCGACGGATCGGGTTATCCGCAGCAACTGGCAGGCGAGCATATTCCCTTGTCGGGACGGATCGTTGCGGTTGCCGACCGCTACATGGCGATCACGACCGCGCGTCCGTGGCGTGCTGCTTTCAGTCATGAACAGGCGCTCGAAATGATCAGGCAGGACTCGGGCAAAAAACTCGATCCGCGGGTGGCCGAAGCGTTTGTCGCTGCGGTCGAGGCGTTTCGCAAAGGCTCCTGAATTCAGCGGTTTTCGTCGTGTGGCAGGTCGCGGAGATCCTCTGTCCTGCGCCCGCCCGTCCGGCGGTTGCCAAATCCATGCAGCGGCTGGTTTGACTGGGCCTGCTCCGGGGCAACCATGGCCAGTGTAAGCGTGAAGCAGGTTCCCTGTCCGGGACGGCTCTCGACACCAATGCGGCCGCCAAGGATGCTGAATACCATGTTATGCACTATGTTCAAGCCGAGGCCGCTTCCGCCCTGGCCCAGTCTCGTGGTGAAAAACGGGTCGAAGATGCGTGGCAGGACGTCCGGCGGTATGCCCTTGCCATCATCGCAGACTTTCAGCAGGACGCTTGCATTGCCCTCGCATTTTTCGGCATCGATGCGAATCCGGCCAGCCTCGCGGCCGTCAAAGCCGTGAATGATGCTGTTGTTGATCAGGTTGGTCACCACCTGTCCCAGCGGCCCGGGAAAGCTCTCCATCACTATGTCATCGGGTATCGACTGTTCGATCAAATAAGGCGTCTTGCGAATCGTCGGCCTCAGCGTTGTTACCACTTCGGCAACCATTTCCGCCAGGTTGAAACTTCGCCTTTGCGAACTCGTCTGATCAACGGCAACTTGCTTGAAGCTGGATACCAGTTCGGCAGCCTTGTTCAGATTGCGCACCAGCACATCGCCGGCCGAATCGGTGTTGGCCAGGAACTCATCGAGCGCTGAACGTTTCAATCCTGTTTTCAGGGCCTCTCCCATTTTCTTGCTGGTCGCGACAAGGTGAGTTGCAACCATCAGGCTGTTGCCTATCGGCGTATTCAATTCATGGGCTATTCCGGCGACCATTGAGCCCAGGCCGGCCAGCTTTTCGCTGCGTACCAGTTCATCCTGCGTCTGCCCGAGGTTCTGGATCACCACGCCCAGTTCAGTCAGGGCTTGCTGCAAGGCTTCGGCCCGCTCCTGCAAGCCGGCTTCGGCACGGCGCTGTTCAGTGATATCGCGAAGGGTTTCAATCGCGCCGATCACGCGCCCTGCCGGATTGCGCAACGGCGCTGCCGTAAAGTACAACCAGCATCCTGCCTTGCCGAAATTGGGAAAGAAGTCTTCGGCCTCCAATGCGCCATCAATGATCTCCGAACGCCGCCACTTCGAATAGTGGCGCTGGACTTCATGCTCCGAGTCTCCGGCGACGATCAGGTCGGCCATCATCGGGCGTTCGCTGGTGTAGAAGGCGCGCCACTGGTTGCTGGTCCCCAGGATGGAATTTGCCGCCACGCCTGTCAGATTTTCACATGCGCTGTTCCAGTGCGTCACCCGGTGGTCGCGATCTAGCACAAAGGCCGCGATCGGGCTGCCATCGATGATTTGCGCCAGGCGCGTTTGCGCCGTGCCCAGTTCCGTCAGGGTCTTTCGCAGCGCTTCGGTGCGATCTTCCACCTTGAGTTCCAGCGTGGCGGCAAGCTCCCGCAGCGCGATCTCGCTTTGCTTGCGTTCGGTGATGTCCGTGTAGGTGCTGATGAACCCGCCTTCCGGCAAGGGTTTGCCGACCACCTCGATGACCAGGCCGTCCGGACGCTCGCGCTCGTAAACATGGGGTTCGCAGCGCAGGGCCTGGGCGACCCGCGTTTGCACCTGCTGGTCGACATCGCCGGGACCATATTCTCCACGCTCCGCGTTGTAGCGTATGTAGGCTTCGAATGGCGTTCCCGGAGTACCGAGATAGTCCGGAAAGTCGAGCAGTTCGAGGAATCTGCGATTGCAGACGACAAGATCGAAGTTGACGTCGAACATCGAGATGCCCTGGCTGATATTGCCTACGGCATTACGCAGCACCGATAGCGACTTCGCCATGTCGCGTTCGCGGGCGCGCTGCTCATCCTGCTTGCGTTCGGATATGTCCTCCTGGAGCAGGATCAGACCAGCCGGCGAGCCATTGATCAATACCGGGGCCGAGCGCACCAGCAGGGTGCCGCCGTGAGGAGGGCTGAGCTCAATCGAGCTCGCCGGGAATTTGGCGAGTTTCCTGAAACGGATATCGACCTGCTCTTCCGCATCGCCGGGCCCGTAGAAGCCCTTCTCGGCAAGTATGCGCATGCTGGTCCTGACCGTTCCTCCTTTTGAAATCGAGCCCTTCGGCAAGCTGAAAAGAGTCTCGACCTTGTCATTCCAGAAGATGGTATTGAGATCGGTGTCGAGCACCAGAACGCCAAATGGAAGATTGGTCAGGACTTCCTGGAAGTAGGAAGTGGTACGCAGGTTTTCCTGTTCTGCCCGTTCTTTCAGCGCCGCTTCGGCCCGGCGTCGCTCCGTGACGTCCTGCAGGGTTTCGATGGCACCCATGATGTGTCCGGCTTCGTTGCGCAGCGGTGCCGCGGTGAAGAACACCCAGCGTCCTTCCTCTCCGAAATTCGGGAAGAAGTCCTCTGCCTCGTAAGCGCCTTCGATGAGCCTGGAATGTTGCCATTTGGTGCGGTAGTGTTGATCGACCGCTTCCTCGGCTCCGCCGGCGAGAATCAAGTCGGCCATGACCGGTCGTTCGCTGGAATAGAACGGGCGCCATTGCTCGCGGGTTCCCAATACCGAGGCGGCACTGACCCCGGTCAGGTTTTCGCAGGCGCGGTTCCAGTACGCCACGCGGTGATCCTGATCAAGGACAAAGGTCGCCACCGAGCTGCCGCCGAGGACCTGTGCCAATCCGGTACGGCTTACGTCGCGCTCAATTCCGGCATGAATGGCATCTGCTTCGGCGCGCTTGCGGTCGCTGACGTCCGTATAGATGGTGACAAAGCCGCCGTCAGGAAGGGGGGCTCCGCGAATCTCAAGGGTCTTGCCGTTGGGGCGCGTGCGTTCGAAGACGTGCGGCTGCATGTTGCGCGCCCGTTCGCAGGCTTCGAGCGCCTGCGCTTCGGGGTTTCCCGGTCCGTATTCGCCGCGTTTTGCGTTGAACAGCACCAGGGCGTGGAAGGAAGGGCGCCCCTGCGCAAACAGCTCGTCCGGAAATTCGAGCAGGTCGCGGAACATCCGGTTGCATGCCACCATCTCAAGCTTGGCATTGAAAATGGACACGCCACCGGGGAAACAGTCGATGATCGTCTGGAACTGTTCTGGCATGGGTCCGGCTGCAGCAGCTTGCATTTGATCGACTCCGGTAGGGGCGGCGCTATGGCGTGATTATGGCCAAAATAAGCGCGTCTTCGCGATCAATTCGCGGCAGGTCCGGCCGACTATGCAGCCAGCCTCCGGAGCACTTCGGCAAAGCCCGGTTGCGCAAGCTCGCGTCGGCTATTTGGATTCCATCACCCAGACGCCGTCCCAGTCATCGCCGGGCGGGCTGGCGAGGAAGTGCTGGCAGCGCTCGATGTAAAGTTTTGCCGCCTTGTCGTTCGCGTTGAGGGACAGGACCTCGTTGAACTCGCCCATTGCATCAGTCCATTTCTGCTGCCGGTACTTCACCAGCCCGGACTTGAAATGGCGCAGGGCATCGATCATCTGCGGATAGCTTTCTTCCGTGTGGTAGTCGAGGATTTCGTAGATCGCCACCGGCCTGGTCTTGCCCTTCACCACCACCAGGTCCAGCTCGCGGCTGAAGTAGGTTGTCTTCAGGGCCTTGTAGGTGAACTCGCTGACGAGAATGTGGCTGCCATACTGCTTGCAGGCCGACTCGAGCCGGGCGGCAAGGTTCACGCCGTCGCCGATGATGGTGTAATCCATGCGTTTCTTGGACCCGATGGTTCCGGAAACCACATTGTCGGTATTGAGACCGATGCCGATGTCGACCGGCAACTTGCCTTCGCTCACGCGCAGCTTGTTCCAGGTCCACAACTCGCGGATCATGGAAATTGCGGTGCGCACCGCGCGGTCGGCGTCGTCATCGTGGCCGACCGGGATGCCGAAGGCGGCCATGACAGCGTCGCCGATGAATTTGTCGAGGAACCCGGCCTCGCGCTGAATGCAGTCGACCATCAGCGTGAAGTATTCGTTGAGCAGTGCCACGGTGCCCTGGGCACCGAGTTGTTCGGTGATCGTGGTGAAGCCGCGTATATCGGAAAAAAGCACCGTGGCTTGCACGTTCTTGCCGCCCAGGGTGTCGACACCGCCAGCCAGCATCTGGTCGGCGATGCCTGGATCCATCAGGCGTGACATGGTCGACCGCATGCGTTTCTCGCTGGAGATATCCTCCAGCATAAGCATCGAGCCGAGGCGTTTCTTCTCCATTGACAGCAGAGGCAGGGCAGTCAGATTGACCGACAGCTTGTCTTCACCGACGATCAGTTCCGCCTCCATCGCCAGTTCGGTGGCTTGCGTTTCGGCCACGCGCTTCAGCTTTTCGGCTATCCACACATTGCTGCCGGCGAAGAATTCGGCGGCGGGCTTTTGCAGAATCTGCGGCGGGTGCACGCGCAGGATGCGCAGGCCGGCTGCGTTGCAGGTGGCAATGCGTTCGCTTTCGTCGAGCGTGATCACCGCATTCGACATCGACTCCAGCATCGCCTCGTTGTAGTTCTTCATGTTCTGCACGTCGGCGAACAGCTTGGCGTTTTCCAGCGCGATCGAAATCTGCGCGGTAAAGGCGCGCAGCCGCGACTCATCCTCGCCGGTGAAGGGGCCGCCGCGCTTGTTCAGCACCTGCGTGACGCCGATCACCTTGCCGTGCTTGTTGACGATGGGCACGCAGAGAATCGAGCGCGTGAAATAACCGGTTTTCTTGTCGAAGGCCGGATTGAAGCGCAGGTCGGCGTAGGCGTAGGGAATGTTGATCGCCTTGCCCGAGGTGAACACGGCGCCGGCGATGCCCAGATGATTGGGCAGGCGGATCTGCACCGACTCCAGGCCCTGGCCAACCTCCGACCACAGCTCGCTGGTCTTCTCGTCATTGAGGAACAGGGTCGAGCGCTCGGCATTGAGCAGGCGCGTCGCTTCGCCCATGACCTTTTGCAGAAGGGAGCCGAGCTTGATGTCGGCGGTGACCTCGGAGACGACGTCGATGAACTCCATTTCCTGGCGACGGATGGCCTGCATGCGCTCGATGAACTGCGCGCTTTGCAGTGCCAGCGTGCCCTGGCTGGTCATCGCTTCGAGCAGGTTCAGGTCCTGCTTGGTGAACTTGCCGGTGCGTTTGTTGAGCGTCTGCGCCACGCCGATGATCTCGCCCTTGACCGTCTTGATCGGCACGCAAAGAATGTTGTGCGTCGTGAATCCGGTCTGTTCGTCGATCGAGCGGTTGAATCGTTCGTCGGCATAGGCGTCATGGATGATCAGCGCCTCGCCCGCGGTATACACGTAGCCTGCCACGCCGCTGGTGTTCAGGATGCGGATCTCGCGCTGGATGTTGCCTTGCGCCACGCGCGAATACAGCTCATTGGTGTCGGGGTCGTTGAGGAACAACGATCCGCGTTCTGCATTCAGCTCGGTGGTGGTCATCTCCACCAGTGCCTGCAGGACTTCATCGAGCGTGCCATAGCTCGCCATGCGGCGGGTGACTTCCAGCAGCAGTTCGAGATGACGCAGGCGGCGACGGCTTTCCTGGTCGCGATCGGTGGTTTTCTTTTTGCTGTCGACAGCCTGGGTGGGTTGGTCCATGGTATTCATGCTTTGGTGGGGCGCATGGCTTCGATCTGGTCGCGCAGGGCCTGGATCGTGTGTTGCAGCTGTGTGCCTTCGTCGGCGAAGAGAGTCCGCTCGCGATTGATTGAATTGGTCTTGTCGATTTGCGCCAGTTCCAGGCTTTCGCGCAAGCCGCTGATGGTCTGGCGCAGTTGTGCGATTTCGCCCTGCGCACTGACCAGCGCGGTGCGCACGGCATTGTCGGCATCGGCGCGCGCACGCTCCAGTTCGTCGCGCAGGGCCGCCGAAGTGGCTTTCAATTGCTGCATTTCGTTATGCCCGACCACGCGCTCCTGTTGCACGGCGTGATCGCGCTCGGCGTGCGATTTTTCGAGCTCCTCGCGCAAGGCGGCGGCTGTTGCCTTGAGCATCTGGGCTTCCTGATTTGCGGCGACACGCTCCTGCTGGACTGCCTTTTCGCGTTCGACGCGGGCGCGTTCAAGCTCTTCGCGCAGGGCGCCGACGGTAATCTTGAGTTGCGAAATTTCCGCTGCACTGGTTTGGGTCGCGCGCAATGTCGAGGCATGAATCTCGGCATGCGCCGCCTCAAGCTCGGCGCGCAGCGCCATCACCGTGCGCTTCATGTCGCGCGAATCTGCCTGGGCGAGGGCAAGCTCTTCTTCGATGGTCGATACTTCGCTAGTCATCATGCAGGGAACAGCGGATCCAAAATCGCAAAATTCGGTACCGGGCGGCAAGACTTGTGGTTCAACCGAGCAACGGCAATGCTTGCATGCCCTTCGTCATATTCGTCCGATAATACGCTTACCGTGGAATCATATCAGCCCTATTTTCGCGGCGGAACCCTGTTGTCGGGCCTGTCAGCATGGATCGATCATTGAATGAAAAAGTTTAGCCGGCGTCATTTTCTTGCATCGAGCGGCGCATGGGGGGCCACTCTGGTCTCCGGCGCGGTGTTCGCGCAGATACTGCCGCGCAGCCGAAAGCGGCGCGTGGTCATCGTCGGCGGCGGCTGGGGCGGGCTTGCGGCTGCCCGTCATTTGCGTGACATGGCGCCCGAGCTCGAAGTCGTGCTGGTCGAGAAGGGCGCGGCATTCCGCTCCCTGCCCACGAGCAACAAGTGGCTGGTCGGCCTCGCGGAGGACAGCGGCCGCAGCCACGACTTTGCCGCTGCGGCCCGGACCTGGGGCTACACGCTGGTGCAGGCCGAGGCCACGGCCATCGACCGCGAGCAGCGCCGCGTCATCACCCGCGGCGGCACGCTCGATTACGACTGGCTGATTCTGGCCGTCGGCATCCGCTACGATTACGAGTCGTGGTTCGGCGACGATCGCCGCGCCGCAGAGCAGGCGAGAAAGGCTTTTCCGGCGGGATTCGTTGCCGACGAGCTCGACCTGCTGAAGCAGAAGCTCGCCGATTTCAAGGGCGGCGACTTCGTCATGAACATTCCGCCGGCACCCTACCGATGCCCGCCGGCGCCCTACGAACGCGCGGTGATGATCGCCTGGCTGTTCAAGCAGAAGAAAATCAAGGGACGGCTGATCATCGTCGATCCCGGCCCGGGCATGCAGGCCTTCAACCGTGTCTTTGCCGATCGCTACAAGGATCAGGTCGTGCACCTGACGCATGCCAAAGTGAAATCCGTCGATCCTTTCAGGAAGACGATGGCGACCGAGTTCGATGACCTGCGCTTCGACGACGGCATCCTGATGGCCGCCCAGCAGGCTGGCGATCTGGTGTGGCAGGCAGGGCTGGTCGCGCGCGACAGCGAGGGCAGGGCGACCGGATGGGGTGCCCTGGACCCGATCCATCTCCATGCGCGCGATGACGATCGGATCTTCCTGATCGGTGACCTGATCGACAGGGTGTCGCCCCTGTTCGGGCACTATCCGAAGAGCGGGCATCTGGCCAACCGGCTGGGGCGCATCGCCGCGCGCGAGATTGCCGGTCGTGCGCGCGGCAGCATTCCGGAACCGCTGCTGCCGGAAAGTGTCTGCCATGTGTTTTCGGACGTGGAACCGATGGAAAGCATCCGCATCGACGGTGAATACCGCCTGCGCGGCGACGGCCTCATCATGCAAACCGTGCGCCAGCATTACGATCCGCAGCCGCGAGGCGAAGATGCCGCGTGGGCAAAATCGATGTACGCCGAGTTTCTCGCCAAATAGTGAACTAGTGGCGGGCGAAAATGCTGGTTTTGCCGTCCGGACCGACCAGCAGGGTGTCGAACCTCTCGCGGCGGACATCCTTTTCCTGGCCGGCGTTATCGAGAATGGTGCAGGCCGTTTCGCAGAAGGGGTTCGAGATTTCGCGCCCCGGTGAACCGCGCGGCAGGCCGGGCACGGCCAGCCCTCGTGCCCTGGGCTTTTCCTTGAGCAATTGATGTATGTCCTCGGCCGGAACATGCCCTTCGATGAAATAGCCGGCCACCTTGGCGGTTGGCACCGATTCGAGCTCGGAGGGCACATTCAGCCAGCGCTTGAGGCGCGGCATGTTGGTCGCCAGGGTTTCGGTGATGGTGACTTCGAAGCCGTTCTTGCGCAGGTGATCGGCCCAGTCGATGCATGACAGGCAGGGGCTGGGGGCAAACATTTCGATCCGCGGCGGGCTGTCGCCATCTGCGGCCAGTGCCGGCTGCATCGATCCAAAAACTGCCAACGCAAGCGCGAGAAGGTGCCGCATGGTCAGCACGGCTTGGCGGGTTTGCAGCCCTTGAGCAGCCAGAGCGACACCACGCCGGCGAACTCGTCGGCGCGCACCTTGCGCGCCATGCTCAGCGCGTCGCGTCCGGCATCGGTCTTCAGTGACGGATCGGCGCCCGCCTGCAGCAGGGGCAGGGCGTGCTTTGTGCGCGTCGAAAAAGCGGCCATGTGCAGCGGCGTCCTGCCTTCCTTGTCGCGCGCATTGACGTTGGCTCCCGCCGCGATCAGCGCCTGCAGCGGGCCGCCATCCTCATTCATCGCCGCATAGTGGAGCGGGGTGGCGCCGAGGTCGGTACGCGCGTCGCGGCTCTGCGGCGACGCCTTGAGCAGTTTCTCGACATCCTGCCGCGTGCCCATGCGGGCCGCATCGTGGATCGGCTGCTCGCTCTTGCCCAGGGTGGCATCGGCCGCAAAGGCGAAGCTGGAGTGCAGGGCGCAGCAGAGCAGGAGTGAGCGGAAAAAGCCTTGGTTCATCAAATGCTTCATTTTATTTTTGGCCTCGCGTTTTGGTTGGGGTCTTCACCTCGGGGTGAATCGAGAAGCCGTCTCGATTGCCATGCTTGGCGCCCAAGTCAGGAATCGAACCTGAGACCTACCGCTTAGGAGGCGGTCGCTCTATCCACTGAGCTACAAGGGCGCGAGGCGCGAATTTTATCCCACTTGGCGATGCCGTCTGCAGGTGGCCGCAGACACAGGCGGCGCGCCTATAATCCGGCACCCTCTCCCCTGCCACTTTTCCGACCCTGTTTCCATGCCCGTCATTTCCCTCGATCGCGCCTGTCTCGCCTACGGGCATGTCGCCCTTCTCGACCACGCGGCGATGCAGATCGATGCCGGCGAGCGCGTCGGACTCATCGGCCGCAACGGCAGCGGCAAATCCAGCCTGCTGAAGGCGCTCGCCGGCCTGGGTTCGCTCGACGACGGCGAAGTCTGGCGTCAGCCCGGCCTCTCCATC
>Ga0208229_1000421_pt1 | contig 11125 bp, 8 predicted proteins | sample LakMenEpi22Aug11_FD_150725 | JGI IMG/M metagenome (GOLD analysis project Ga0208229, IMG submission 150725) | Freshwater microbial communities from Lake Mendota, WI - 22AUG2011 deep hole epilimnion (SPAdes) | ecosystem: Environmental > Aquatic > Freshwater > Lake > Epilimnion/Euphotic zone ... | reverse complement strand
GACAGAGAGGGCTGCCCCATTTGGGCTTGTGAACTGCCAAATTCCCAATATCTGCACGATAGCAATCGCAACGACCACCACCAAGGTATTCTGAATCTTTAAAAGACTAAGTTGCCAAGATGCCCAAATAATTAAAAAGGTGCATGCAAGGCCGCCGAGGTATGGGGCAATCTGCATAAAGGGCCCATGCACTTGAGATTCTGCAAGGCCCATCCATGGAAATCCTGTAAATAATTGACCCCGTAGATATTCCGCCATGACCCAAGCAGCCGGCAATACAAGACCTCGCCAAAAGGAGTTCTGTATGAGAAGCCCACAGCCAAAGGCCAAGCCGAAGTAGAGCGCCATTAAAACTGCTAAGGCAAAGACGGCAAATGATGATAAGACTGGAGACATGCCACCAACATCATGGAGACTGATATAAATCCACCACAGAGCAATGATGAAATACCCTAGACCGAAGACCAATCCACTTTTAAAAAAGGCGGCAAATACATTACTCTGAGACCTGCTAGTGACCCACCATACAAAAGCCATTATCACGATTTGGCTATACCCGCTTATGGGCAGCTCAGCAGAGATTGCGAGTAGTACCCCGGCGATGAAAAGTACAGCAAGATGAATCAGAGTAAATGCTCTGATAGGGATTGCTACCAATTAGGCCTCAGTGGGGCTATTTAAATTTGGCACGATCCGACGCATGAGAAGAATATGAACTTGTCGTGGGTCCGCTCGTTGAACCTCAAACTCAAAATCATTGACACGAACCCGCTCACCAAATTTAGGAACTCGCCCAAGGTGTTGAATCACTAAACCGGCAACTGTTTCAACATCATCCGCCTCAAATTGAGTGTTTAAATCCTCATTTAATTGATCTAGTTCTGTAATTCCCTTAATTCGGTAATCTCCATTTTTAAGCACCGTAATATTATCGGCATCTTCATCAATATCGTGCTCATCTTCGATATCACCTACAATTTGTTCAATCACATCCTCAATCGTGATCATACCGGCGACACCACTGTATTCATCGACCACAATAGCCAAGTGATTACGATTATTACGAAAGTCCTTTAACAAAACACTCAAGCGTTTTGATTCGGGAATAAAGACAGCTGGCCGTAACCAGTCACGAATCTGAAAATCTTTCTCGGTGAAGTGTCGTAAAAGATCTTTAGCTAAAAGTATGCCAATGACCTGATCACGACTTCCTTCAAAAACAGGAAAACGCGAATGCCCTGTTTTGACCACATCGGCGATGATCTGAGGCAAAGGAGAGTTCACGTCAATCCAGTCAATTTGAGCTCTTGGCAAAAGAATATCGCGCGCCGATAACTCGCCAACCTGAAAGACACCCTCAATCATGGACAGGGCATCAACATCCATCAGACCATCCAACTGCGCCTCACGCAGAGTTTCGATTAACTCTTTACGTTGAGTATTGGGGTCAGAGGGTTTGGTAGAAAAAAACGCGCTTAGGCGGTCAATCAAATTATTAGACATAAATTAAGACATAGCATAAAACATTTTGATGACAGAGCTCATTTCGAGAAATATTAGTCAATAGGGATTACTAACACCAATGGAAGCTAGGAGCTTTACTTCAAGAGCTTCCATTTTATTGGCTTGGGCCTTACTCATGTGGTCATGACCCTGGGCGTGTAGACAGCCATGAATGAGTAAATGTGCTAGATGGTCCTTAACAGACTTACCTTGCATCTTTGCTTCTTGGCACACAATTGGCATGCACAAAACGATATCCGCATCAATGGCTTCATCCTTATTGTGGTAGGGAAAAGTGAGGACATTAGTCGGTTTATCAAAACCCCGAAAGAACAAATTTAGATCATGTGCCTCGGCTTTATTAATAAACCGTACTGTAATACGACCAAAGTTTGTAAAACACTTTTTAGCCCATTGAGCAATCTCTCTTTCGGAGGCAATAGTCATCACTTTAGTTTTTAGTGCAGTACTTGCATATTGCAGTTCGATAGACGGTAATTTATTCATGGATCGTTCTTTGTGCGAATGCCTAAGTCAGTTCGCCCCGAAGAGTATGTTTCAGAACTTCAGTAACCTTCGCATTACGTAATTCGCCAATCCAGCTATCTGCTTGGGGGTGGGCGGCATCAGTTGGTGGAATGAGGATATTAATGACACGGTTGTTTTCAGTGCGACCCAAAAGATGCGCGCCATCGCGAGTAAATCCCTCAATCAAAACACGCTCGGTTTTACCCAACATAGCTTGGCTTACAACAAGTGCCTGAGCATCTATTTGAGCAATAAGGCGTTGCAAACGCTTGAGTTTAATTGCATAGGGAGTGTCATCGACTAAATTTGCGGCAGGTGTTCCTGGACGGGGACTAAATATAAAGGAGTAGCTATTATCAAAATTGAGTTCTACCACCATCTCCATTAACTTTTCAAAGTCAAGCTCAGTTTCGCCAGGGAAGCCCACAATAAAATCACTGGATAAAGACAGATTAGGGCGTACAGCGCGCATCTTACGAATAATGCTCTTGAACTCGAGCGCAGTATAACCTCGCTTCATTGCAGCAAGAATGGTGTCAGAGGCATGTTGAACGGGCAGATGTAGATGGCTGACTAGTTGCGGTACTTTGTCATAGGCATCGATTAATCGCTGGGTGAACTCTTTGGGATGGCTAGTCGTAAACCGAATACGCTCAAGCCCAGGGATTTCTGACATGTATTCGAGCAAAAGGGCAAAGTCCGCAATTTCTTTGGTGTTGCCCATTATGCCGCGATAGGCATTGACGTTTTGTCCAAGTAAGGTAATTTCCTTAACGCCTTGTTCGGCACAAAGTCTTCAACGGCTCGAGTAGTAGCTCGGTCCATCATTTCAAGTCCAGCGGGAATGATGCCTGCAGCAATAATGGCGGCGACGGCGTTACCACCTTTTTCAATATCATCAAAACTCGCCATAATGACTCGAGCAAGTCTAGGCTTGGGCACCAGCTTTACAGTAATCTCGGTCACAATCCCCAGCATTCCCTCGCTACCAATTAGCACTGCAAGCAGATCGAGTCCGGGCGCATCAGGTGCCATGCCACCAAATTCAACAATGTCACCATTCATTAGTACCGTACGAACTCGTAATACATTGTGCAGTGTCAATCCATACTTCAGGCAGTGAACGCCACCGGAGTTCTCATTAACATTCCCTCCAATTGAGCAAGCAATTTGGGAAGACGGGTCTGGTGCGTAGTACAAACCATGCTTAGCAACTGCCTCTGAAATTGCTAAATTACGCACACCGGGTTGCACTACAGCAGTGCGTGTGAACGGATCAATCTTCACAATCTTTTTCAGTTTAGCTAAGGATAAGACAAGGCCTTGCTCGATGGGCATCGCACCGCCCGATAAACCCGTTCCCGCACCTCTGGGAACAATCGGAATTTGTAAGCTATGACAGGCCTTAAGAATGCGCACTACTTGATCTTCATTTTCTGGAAGAGCTACCGCTAAAGGCATTTTTCGGTAAGCCGCTAAACCATCACATTCATAGGGGATAGTGTCTTCTGGTTGCCAAAGAAGGGCATCTTCGGCCAAGATTGGCCTGAGTGCTGACACCAAAAGTGCCTGTTTTGCTTGAATTGCTAGGATTTCAGGGGGAGCGTAGGGAGCATTCATATGCCCATTTTAGCCACTTACCTATAATCGGTGCATGGGAAATAGACTTTCAAAAATAGCAACGCGGACCGGCGATGCCGGAATGACCGGGTTAGGAGATGGTAGCCGGGTTGAAAAGGATCATTTACGCATCTGCGCCATGGGCGATGTCGACGAGCTGAACTCTCAAATTGGGGTGTTAATGACTGAAGAGTTTCCGGAGTCGATTGCGAGCGATCTTAGCAAACTTTTACTGCGGGTCCAACACGATTTATTTGATTTGGGGGGGGAACTTTGCATCCCCAACTACACCTTACTTAAGATCGAACAGGTGGAGCAATTGGATGTTTGGTTAAATCATTACAACGCTAATTTGCCACCACTAAAAGAATTTATCCTGCCAGGTGGCACGCGCGCTGCAGCTCAAGCACACATTTGTCGAACAGTGTGTCGTCGTGCTGAACGCTCGATTGTGAAGCTTGGGTGGGCAGACCCCATTCATGATTCTCCGCGCCAGTATGTCAACCGATTATCTGATCTACTTTTTGTTCTAGCTCGCGTACTTAATCGCGCTGCTGGGGGGCAAGATGTTTTGTGGAAAAACCAAAACAAAGTCGACGGGTCCTACTAAAAGAAAAAAGCGGACCTAAGTCCGCATCGTATTAGTGAGATTAAGTGCGTCGACGTTTACGAACAGCGCCTGCTAATCGCTCGAGAACTTGTACGGAGTCATCCCAATTAATGCAAGCATCTGTAATGCTCTTACCATACTCTAAATTTTTTGGATCATCTTTACCGGGAGTAAATTTTTGCGCACCCGCATGAAGATGACTTTCAATCATCACACCAAAAATATGGTTTGAGCCACCCTCAATTTGTTTGGCAATATCATCGGCTACATCAATTTGTCGTTGATGTTGCTTGCTTGAGTTTGCATGCGATAGATCAATCATCAATCGAGCTGGAAGTTTTGCAGCCTCTAGTTCAGCACAAGCGGCCTGCACATATTTCGCTTCATAGTTTGGCTCCTTACCGCCTCGTAAGATTACATGACAGTCCTTATTGCCTTTGGTTTCCACAATGGCAACCTGCCCGTTCTTATGAACCGAAAGGAAATGATGGGGTCGATGTGCCGCTTGAATGGCATCAGTCGCGATCTTGATGTTGCCATCGGTGCCATTTTTAAAGCCAATCGGCGCAGACAATCCGGAGCTTAGCTCACGGTGCACCTGACTTTCTGTCGTGCGCGCACCAATTGCGCCCCACGAGATTAGATCGGCAATATATTGGGGGGAGATGACATCAAGGAACTCACTTCCCGCAGGCATTCCAAGGCGGTTAATTTCCATCAAGACCTGACGAGCAATTCGTAGGCCTTCTTCGATCTTAAAACTTTCATCCAGGTAAGGATCATTAATTAAACCCTTCCAGCCAACCGTAGTGCGTGGCTTTTCAAAATAGACACGCATCACGATTTCAAGGTCAGCACTAAGTCGGCTACGTTCTTTCAAAAGACGTTGACAATATTCAACGGCAGCAGAGGGATCATGAATAGAGCAAGGACCAATGATGACTAATAAACGATCATCTTTGCCATGAATCAAATTGCGGATTTTCTCGCGGGTGCGGCCAATTAATTTTTCAGTAGGGGTTCCTGAAATAGGAAAAAACCGGATTAAATGCTCCGGAGGCGGAAGCACAGTAATGTTGTTAACGCGTTGATCGTCGGTCGCAGAGGTCTTATCGATACTCGCGTACCAGCTTTCTTGGGGGTTTTGGGGTTTAGTACTCATGGCTTATATTCTAAAGCCTGATTACAAAGACTGCCTTTTAAGCGGTACCACCCACCGTCATTTGATCAATTCGTAAGGTAGGTTGACCAACGCCCACGGGCACGCTCTGACCCTCTTTTCCACAGACGCCGACCCCGCTATCCAAACGTAAATCATTACCAATCATGCTGACCTGTTTGAGGGATTCGGGGCCGTTACCAATAATCGTTGCGCCTTTGACCGGATACTGAATCTTGCCGTTTTCAACCCAATAGGCCACTGAGGCGGAGAACACAAATTTACCGCTTGTGATGTCTACTTGGCCACCGCCAAAGTTGACCGCATATAGACCGCGATCAATACTCGCTACGATTTCTTGGGGATCGTATTGGCCTGCCAGCATATATGTATTGGTCATGCGGGGGAGTGGGAGAGAGGCAAAACTTTCGCGTCGGCCATTACCTGTTAAGGGCATTTTCATAAGACGCGCATTTAAACTATCTTGAATGTAGCCCTTCAGTACTCCATCCTCAATTAGGGTGGTGCATTGTGTGGGCGTTCCTTCATCATCGATATTGAGTGACCCACGGCGACCACTTAAGGTGCCGTCATCAACAACCGTCACTCCCTTTGCGGCAACACGTTCACCGATACGCCCTGAGAATGCGGATGAGCCCTTACGATTGAAGTCGCCTTCAAGACCATGCCCAATTGCTTCGTGTAATAGAACCCCTGGCCAACCTGGACCCATGACCACAGTCATTGGTCCAGCTGGTGCAGGTCGAGAATCAAGGTTGAGTAGGGCGTTATCGACTGCTTCATCCACCCATTGATGAATGCGTTCGGCATTAAAGAAACCATAGTCTGTTCGAGCGCCACCACCAGCAGAGCCGGATTCACGGCGACCGTTCTGTTCAGCAATCACGTGCACAGATACGCGGACTAGTGGACGAATATCAGCTGCCATTAATCCGTTAGCCCGCGCTACCAAAACAACATCAAATTCCCCCGCAAGACTTGCCATCACTTGAATGATGCGTGGATCACGCGCTCTAGCGCGATGCTCAATTTGCTCCAAGAGCGCAATTTTTTCTGGGGGGCTTAAGGAGTCTAGTGGGTTGAGGTGAGAATATAAGGAGGTACTTAAATGACTTTGTGTTTTCATCAAGCTTGGCAGTTTTAGTTTCCCGCCTTTTGGTCCAATGACACGAGTGGCATGAGCAGCTTTTAACAAGGCTTCTGGGCTAATAACATCCGAGTGGGCAAAGGCTGTTTTATCTCCTGAGATAGCACGCACTCCCACCCCTTGATCAATATTGAAGCTGCCCGACTTCACAATGCCTTCTTCTAGACTCCACTGCTCGCTACGGGTATGTTGAAAGTAAATATCGGCGTCATCCAAGCGATGGGCATGCATCACACCAAATAGACGATCTAGGTCAGAAACACTAAGTCCATTTGGTTTTAGTAAAAAGGAATTAGCTAGATCGAAGGCTTGATGATCCTTGAGGGTTGTAGATAGATGATGCAGTGGAAGATCGGAGATGTTCATAACGATAGCTTACGATGTTTTAGAGCAGGAAGTTTGGAGCGAACCCCCTCAAGGGTTTCTTGGTGGATTTGACCAATCACAAAGCCTTCGCCGGTAGCAAGTTCTTGCATGATTTGGCCCCAGGGATCAATGAGCATTGATTGCCCCCAAGTTTGCCGTTGGTTTTGGTGCATACCCCCCTGAGCCGATGCTAAGAAATAACATTGATTTTCAATAGCACGGGCCCGCAACAGAATCTCCCAGTGGTCTTTGCCGGTTGTATGGGTAAATGCTTCCGGTATGACTTGGCAGTCTACCGGTTCATGCTGGCGGTAAAGTTCTGGAAAGCGTAGATCGTAGCAAATGCTTAAGCCAAAAACCCAGTTGTTACCTTGATCGTGGATCCGTACTGTACTAATTTGATTACCAGCCTCAATAGTTTCTGATTCTTGATAGCACTCTTTTTCAGTCTGAAAGCCAAACAAATGCATCTTGTCATAGCGTGCGATGCAAAGGCCCTGTGGATTAAAGACAAGGGTCGTATTAAGAACTTTTTGTCGATCGCTGGCTTCAAGGGGAATTGTCCCTGCGATTAGATGTACCTGATGCTGCTGGGCAAGTTCCTGCATTGCCGTTTGTATAGGACCGTTCCCATAGGCTTCTCGTATGGCAACTTTGTCCGTATCTTTGAGTCCCATAAGACAAAAATACTCGGGCAGCGCAATCACCTTAGCGCCCGCATCAGCGGCCTCGCTAATAAGGCGCGTCGCAACCCCAAGATTTTCCGCCAAAGAGGCAGACGAGATCATTTGAATCGCAGCAACAGTCAGAGATGGAGGCATATAGCTCAATACTAATACTGAATGACAAATTCCTTAGTTCTGAGGTGCAACGCTTGGAGGACGGCTGGGGGTGCTGGGGGAGGAAGGAGAGCTTGGCATTTTTTGTTCACGCAAAAGATTACGGGAGCGAATGGTCTCAATGATTTTTGGATCCAAGGGCTGTCCGTTTTGATCGAGTGGAATGACATCTGGCTTATCCCAACTTCCTTGGACAAGATAATCAGTTTGTAGTGTTCGATTCAGTTGATTGCTCATTAAGTATTGACCGATTAAAGCGCTTGCCCCAATAATCGGGTTTACAGTAAATAGTGCCAATGCACCTGCGGTAGCATCAATCGTTGGAAAAATCGTGATTCGCAGATCTTGAGTTTGCTTTGGAACATTGACTAAACCACTAGTTGCAACCCGTGCCTGGTTCAGCTGCATTCCAAAGTTTTGGGTTCGTGCTACCCCATTTCGAATCACAAAGTCTCCAGAAAGCTTATTAAAGCTTGTGCCCGTAGTAATGACATTGCCAAGACTTCCTTGAATATCAAAGCTTGCAAATTTAAGTAGGCTTTGTAGGCTAAATACACCAATCACTTTCGCTATTCCGGAATCGACTTGGAGTAGTCGTCCATTTTCGAGGGCAATCGCAATCTTGCCACCTAGAGTATCTAGGTCAGGGTCATACGGGGGACCACTCCAATCCAGTTTTGCAGTAACGAGACCCTTGCCGCCCTCTACGGCCTTTGGACTTCCCCAGTGTGCGATTACCCTACCAAGATCCTTAATCTCCGCCTTAAGATCCAGCCAAATAGCTTCATTGCTCCCCTGAGCATCAACAGACCATTCACCAGAGCCCTTGGTTATAGCCTCGGCATTCGTAATGACTAAATTTTGAATGGAGATCTTGTTGGGTATGTTAAGCGTCTTAATGACAGCCGCCCCAGGCTTATATTGATTAATAGATAGCTGATCAATCACGAGGTCAAGCTCAGGAATAGAGTTCAGAGGAACTGTTTTGGGAGTTGCTTGAGTCTCTGGCTTACCACCTGCACCGAATACTTTGGAGCTCGATTCGGGGATATTTAATCGACTCAATTTTCCCTTAACCAGATCAAATCCTGGACGATCTATATATTGAACTTGTCCCTCGAGGCGGGGGGATTTAGCCTGAATCTGCCAAATACCATTTACTAATTTCGCATTTAGAGAGAGATTAGGCCATTGTCGATTAAGTGCGACGGCATTTCGGACTTGAGCATTAAATGTATTTAAGCCATTGGTATTCGTCTCCCCCTTTGGAATTTCCGTAATTAGTTTTTGTGGAGAAGTTTTACTATTTACAATTTTTGGGTAAAGCAAGCTATGCCAGTCATCCACATTGAGATCATTCACTTGCAGATTAATTCCGATACCAGAGTCAGGCATCACCGGGCTGGCATCGATGCCGATCCCTTGACTCATGATTCCTTGCGCATTTAGTCTGCCCTGCAGGCTAATATTTTTTCCAATCTGAGCCGTCCATTGGGAGCTTCGATTTAATGTACTGTCATTTAGAACCGATTGGTATTTAAATTGCCCCGTGAGATTACTGCCTATTTTCTTATCGAGTGGCTGGGGTAAGTTAGACCCTAATGCGTTCAGATCAAGATCTAAATTTAGATCCGTCAGATTATTGCTTAGTGCTAAATTTCCTTTAAAACCGACATTACCATTTAGGGCATTTAACAATTGGCGCGATTCGTCACCTACTTTATTTGAGAAGTGATCTTTGAGACGAGTAAGATTAACTTTGCCACTGAGGTCATACAAACCTTTTTTATTTTGAGATCCCACATTTTGTTTTAGGCTGACGGTTCCTCCAAAAAACTCTGCGCTGATTTGCTCAAATTGAGGCAGTTCCTCTGTTAACCGAATGGTTCCTTGTACTTGATTAAAGGGAGCTAAATTAGACCACTGCACTTTGTTGTTACTTAGAAAAAGCGCGGCATTTAATTTGAGGTCATCAGTATTTTGTAGGGGTAATGTGAATGCTAAATCTAATTTACCGGGCCCCGACAACTTCAATTGATTGGCAAGTAAGGGTCTTTGTAAAAGGACTGGGGTTGGCCTGAGATAGTCCATCATTTCATTGATGGGGCCTAGAATGACACCCTTTAACTGAACAGCGGCTTGCTTATTTGCAATATTGCCTATTTCTGCATTCAGGCTTTGTACTTGCAATCCTTGATAGCGAGCATTTTGGATGTTTACGGCCAACTTTGCTTGCTGCATGGTGATTTGACCATCAAGATCAGTAAATTCTGGCCATGAACCTTTATTTTTTGGGAATAGAGGAGCGGGGCGAAAGACAGTTTTCGATATTGGCAGAGTTAAGCTTAACTCTCCTGAATTAGGAGTTTCGAATGGAGCTTTATTAGGATCTCCCTTGATCTTGAGGCTGCCATTTCGGATTTGACCTGCAACCAGCGCCTTTTCAATATAGTTTTGCGCATCCTTAGACATTTCAGAAGGAAGATAACGATAAATCGTCCCGATTTCAGCGCGATCAAATTGAATGGCAAGGTCGATACTGTCAGGATTTTTATCGCTACCAATGAGATAGCTGCCTTTTGCATTGAGAGCAAGTTCTTTATTAGTAACTGTCAGATTATCTAGCCCAATTAGCCACTGTTTATTTTTTAGGGACCACTTTATTTTCCCTTTAGCAGTATCAAAGTTCATGGTTGGATCAGCCAAGAAACCATCAGTGACCAACTGCAGATTATTTGAGTTCAGATCGATGTTGCCCTGTTCTTGATTGGAAATAATTTTTCCACTGAGATTAGTAATTCCAGGAACAATATTCTTAAAGCGCTTAAGCGAGATGCTGTTGAGGGTGCCAGAGATCTCAAATTTAGGACCTTGAGTACCAAATAGACCGCCAACAACAGGAATCCTCACTTTGTTCTCCGACCACGTAATGGAGACGTCATTGAGCTCACCCCGTGGATCGCTTCGCTCAATAACTTGGCGAAGTCTACTTGGTAGAGGCAGATTTAAGGCAAAAAGACTTAAGTTTTGTAGACTAATCTTAGAGGAAGAAAAGGAGAACTTTTCGATTTCCTCGTTTTTCTTGGGAGTTTGCCAACCAAAGGTCATTGGGGCCAGGCTTTCAGCAGTGGCACTAGCACCACGATTCTTTTCTCGCCACGTAAATCGTTGAATGCCTAAAGAAATAAACTTACCTGAGCTAAATTGCTTGGCATCCAGCTTGAGTTGAGCAAACTCAATTGCTTGATTACTTTTGGATTGTTGGAATATGGGTCGATCGATCGAGAGTGAAAACTGACCACCATTGGGTAGGCCTTTAGAAATAGAGAGGG
>Ga0208229_1000416_pt1 | contig 11198 bp, 8 predicted proteins | sample LakMenEpi22Aug11_FD_150725 | JGI IMG/M metagenome (GOLD analysis project Ga0208229, IMG submission 150725) | Freshwater microbial communities from Lake Mendota, WI - 22AUG2011 deep hole epilimnion (SPAdes) | ecosystem: Environmental > Aquatic > Freshwater > Lake > Epilimnion/Euphotic zone ... | reverse complement strand
TTACCGTATTTCTCAGATAGGTAGGTTTGATCATAACACATAGGAAGGTTGAAAAGCACTAAATCCTCGCCATTTGCATCGCGCAACGTTAACTCTCCCTTGAATCCAAAAAGTCCGTTTTCGCCCACCCCTTCAACGATGCTTGCACCGCTTGGTATTTGATAAACTTCCGTAAAATGCACGAACTGATCTTGGGTGAGCCACGAGGGCTTGCTGTTGAATACATAATCGGTTTCAACCTCCGATAAATCAAATTTTATCCGACGGTCTGTTCCCTGCCAATAGTTTTGTTGGGTAATGCGGTTGGCCTCCTGGTCGAAACGAAGGCTGGCTAGGTTCCGGTCCGAGGAGCTGTTTACCACATTGCCTGCCTTATCCGTGATTTTGAAGGACGTTTTCTGACCAAACAAAAGCCTTCCGCCGGATTTATTGTATCCAAAAATGGTGGCACCATCCGAAGGGTTAAAAGAGATAGGAACATCGGTTTTCTCAATGGTGTATAATCCCGTTTTTGCAAGCGTCATTTGCTTGTCGTAGGTATACCATTGGCCGTCATTCCCACGGTAGTGCATGGGGAAATCACTGCTTTGTTTGGTGTATACTCCCTCCGAATTTCGGTAAGTTTTCGAAAACTCGTCCCGAAGAGCAATGATTTCTTCGGAAACCAGTTCAGAATTCGGGTCGCTTTTCACCGTGTAAAGGCCCGATTCCAAATGCGGTTTAACGGTTTTTTGGGCATGCCCCATGAAAATCACACAAGAAATAGCAAAAAATAAGGATAGCTTTTTAGTCATGCTGCAATCATTTTTGTAATTAATCAAAAATAAGGATTTCGAGGGATTGTGAACCCTCGAATTGACAAAAACTCGATTTTGTTGAGCATTTAATTGGGTTTGTCGAATAAACCCATACGAAGAAAGGTAACGTAGGCAATTGAACATAGTGTAGGTTTAGGTTCCGTAAAATTCTCTCAAAATGACCTTCATACTTAGTATTGGGGGTGCACTTCTTCGAAATTTCCGTACCTATACGTAAGACGATTTAAGTGGTTTCACTTAGCCTTTAATAATTCACTGCTGAATCATGTTTCCACCGGCTTGATGTCCTTCACCTCCAATTGAAGGGTTTTGTTTCCCCTAAATTCATTCACTTCCAACGTGTATGCGACATCAAAGGCCAAACCTTCTGCGCAGCAATCTTCTTTTTCTGCAGCATTAAAGGCAATTCCCGGAAGGGAAATTGGATGTCCGGGTTGCTGCAGGGTCAATTTAAGGTGAAGGTCTTTTAACAAAAGGCACTGGGAAGCGTATGCATTTCGGGTAACAAATACCGGCTTGGGATTACCGGGACCAAAGGGTTCAAACTGTTCCAAAATACGCATTAACTTGGGTATGCTTGAAGTTGATTCGTTTATAAAGATTTGATGAAAATCCAAGACTGCGTCGTACACCAATTCGGGTTGCTTCGAATGGGTTTCAAAATACCTTGCGGCGAGGGAATTTAATTTTTGCTTAAATAAATCGAAATTCTCTTTTTTTAACGATAGGCCTGCGGCATGCTGATGTCCGCCGAATTGAATCAAAAGTTCCTCGCACGCTGTTAGTGCCTCATGGATATCAAATCCCATAACCGTACGTGCAGACCCGGACAATATTCCGTCTATTTCGGTAAGAACAATGGTAGGTAAAGGCGATGATTCCATGAGCCGAGAAGCAACAATCCCCACCACACCTTTGTGCCAGGAGGCGTCATAAAGAACGTTGACGGAACGCTGCGGGTCTTCGAACTCCAACATTTTCAAAGCGTGTTGGGTGATATTTTGATCCAAGTTTTTTCGCGTGCTGTTATCTTCTTCAATTGCCTTTAGTAACTCATCTAGGTTGGTATTCGAATGATCCAACATGCATTCCACTGCGGTTCTTCCGGTGCGGATTCTACCGGCTGCGTTAACCCTTGGAGCCACACCAAAAACAAGATCACTCAACACATAGGGAGGCTGCTTTTTAGCCGCCATCAACATCTTTTGAAAGGATCCACGCGGATGATGGTTCAATCTTTTCAATCCGTGAAAAGCATAAATACGGTTCTCATTGGTTACAGGAACAATATCAGCGGCGATGCTTAAAGCCAACAAATCCCACTGTTCCAATAGTTCATCGTTGGACCATGTGTTAAAAACGAACAGTCCTTCCAACAATTTCATTCCCACCCCGGCTCCTGAAAGCCCATCAAAACGATAATTTTCTCCGGGAATTTTAGGGTCCAGCAAAATCGCGTTGGGCAATTCAGGGCCCGGTTCGTGGTGATCGCACACTATTACTTGAATTCCCTTATCTCTTAGTTGTTGAATCAAATCCACGGATCGAATACCGCAATCCAAGGTAATGAACAATTGAACGCCATCGTTAATCGCGGCATCAACCCCTCGTTGACTCAAGCCATAGCCTTCTGAATATCGATCGGGGATGTAGTAATCCAATCGATCGGTTTTGTTGCCCAGTACGTTCATCATGATGGCAACCGCGGTAGTACCGTCCACATCGTAATCTCCGTACAAGCGAATTTTCTGCTTTTCCAGAATTGCCTTATTCAGTGCATCGACGGCCTTAGGCATTTGCCGAAACAAGAATGGGTGGTTGATTTGGGAAATCTTTGGGCGAAAAAAATGTTCTGCATCTTCATAGGTAGTAATGCCTCGTCGAACCAACAGTGCAGCAATCAATGGATCAATTTTGATGCTTTTCGAAAGAAATTCAATTTGCTCCGCAAATGCAAGATTATCGTGTGCTTTCCATGTAAAATTCATTGGGTAAAATTAGAGGTAAAACGCAAAATACGTTGATCATTGAAAATAATTGCTTATTTTCGAACAACTTTAAATCTTTAATTATGAAAATGAAAAATGTACTTTGGGTAGCACTGGTTGGTGTTGCTGTATCTTGCACCGTAAGCAAGCGAATTGACCGATGGGGATACCGCGTTTCATTCGATAAAAAGTCACAAGGCGTAGAAACCCCTGCTAATGAAACTGCAACAAAACACGAAACAACCCTAGCTGCCACCACGAAGCAACAACAAAATGTTCCGTCAAGCGAAGAGAACACGATGGCTTTAACCGTTCAGACACCGGAAACTCCCGCTGCTATGGTAACAAATGAAGCGTTATCAAAAGTTACGATCACAGAACAGAAAGCAACTGTGGAAAAAGTTAAACCAACAGCAAAGGAATTAAGAGCCGCCAAAACCATCGCCAAGCAAATGAATTCATTGGAAGCGAAAGTTGGTGGAGGTTTAACACCAAGTACTGGTGTTTTAGTGCTTCTAGCAATCCTCATCCCTCTCTTAGCTGTTTACCTCTACGAGGGAAGCTGGACGAAGCGATGTACGGTCAATTTGATCCTTTGCCTATTGTGCGGTTTACCAGGAATGATCCATGCGTTAATTGTCGTTCTCGAGTAAGTTGAACCTACGAAATTCAGGAAGCCGGGAATTTAATTTCCGGCTTTTTTATTGAACTCCTCTAAAGAAACCATAGAGGCGCTAATGCATTGAGCATGAAACTCCGGGTGGAATCGAACAATGTTCCACTCATCAGTCTGCTTTTGCAACACATTGAAACGGTCAAAAAAGTCAACGTTTAATTGTTGACCTAATGCTTGAACTAAATGCGTGATTTTGTCAATAGAACAACCCGATGCTTTGGCAACTAACTCGTCTGCAGCAACCACGATGGCTGCCTGCTCAAAACAAAAAGCAGAGGCTTTCAACGGGGTGCCGTGCGAAGACCAAGTCGCCAAGAAATCTTGAAGTGCATTTTCCACTTGCGCTGATTCTACGTCGGTAAGTTTGCGATTGGCAACAAAAACCCAAGTTCTTAAATCCATAACATTGGTTTAAAGGTCTGCTGCTTGAGCAATTAACTCGGCTACATCTAGCACCTGAATTTCGGCTTCTTTGTTAAAGTTCTTTACCCCATCCGTCATCATCGTATTGCAAAAAGGACAACCCGTTGCCACGATTTGGGCATTGGCCGCCAGGACATCTTCGGTGCGTTCAATATTAATTTCTTTGTTCCCTTTCTCTGCTTCCTTAAACATCTGAGCACCGCCGGCGCCGCAACATAAGCCATTGGATTTACAACGTTTCATTTCCACCAATTCACCGTCAAGCCTTTCAATCAAAGCTCTTGGTGCCTCGTATACGTCATTGGCTCTGCCCAGGTAACAAGGGTCATGGAAGGTGATTTTTTTTCCTTTAAAAGTACTTCCGCCTTGCAAGGCCAGTTTGCCTGTATTGATTAAATCCTGAATTAACTGAGTATGATGCAACACTTCGTAATTGCCCCCTAGTTCAGGGTATTCATTTTTTAGCGTATTAAAGCAATGCGGACAGCCCGTAACAATGCGTTTAACCTCGTAGCCGTTGAGCACTTGAATGTTCATCTGGGCTTGCATTTGAAAGGTGAACTCATTTCCTGCCCTTCGAGCGGGGTCGCCCGTACACGATTCTTCCGTTCCCAATACGGCAAACTTCACGTTACAGTGGGTCAGGATTTTTGCGATGGCTTTGGTTATTTTCTTGGCTCGATCGTCGAAACTTCCAGAGCATCCCACCCAGAATAGAACATCGGGGGTTTCTCCGGAGGCCATCATTTCAGCCATGGTTGGAACTTGCAAATTCATTCGTTTAATTTTCTTCGGTCCATTTCATTCGATCCGCTGGGGAAAACTGCCAAGGTGCACCGTTGTTTTCAATATTGGTAAGCATCCCCGTTAATTCGGATGGGATTTTTGATTCTTCCATCACTAAAAACCTTCTCAGATCTACAATAATGGAAAGAGGATCGATGTTCACCGGACATTCTTGTACACAGGCATTGCAACTCGTGCATGCCCACAATTCCTCGGGTGTAATGTAATCACCCAACAGTGATTTACCGTCTTCCAGGTTCATTTTATTCCTTCCCACCTCGCTCAAACGGTCACGGGTATCCATCATGATTTTTCGAGGAGAAAGCAACTTACCAGTTTGATTCGCCGGACACACCGAAGAGCATCTTCCGCACTCGGTGCACGAATACGCATCCAGCAATTGTTTCCATGTCAGGTCCTGAACGTCTTTCGCACCGAAACGCTGAGGCGCACTGTCATTTGCTGGCACAGCGTAAGGATCCGCTCCCGGGTCGAGCATCAACTTTACTTCCTTTTCAACGCTTTGCATGTTGGTGAGTTTCCCTTTCGCATCAAGGTTTGAAAAATAAGTATTTGGGAAGGCAAACAAAATATGCAAGTGTTTCGAATAAGGTAAATAATTTAGAAAAATAAATACCATGATGAGATGTCCCCACCAACCCACCTTTGAGAGCAACTCAAGCGCTTCAATGTTGTTAACTGAATCTGCAAGGAAGGGGCCGAAGAATTGACTCACTGCAAAAGAATAGGATTCATTGGAAAGGATGTTTAGCCTTGCTTCATCAGCGCTATTCATTAAAAAAATGAACCCAATTAGCACCAATTCAAACAAAAGAATGAGGTTGGCATCGTTTCTTGGCCAGCCTTTTAATTCGGCCATCGTGAAACGCGGCAACCGGATGATATTACGGCGGGAGAAAAATATAAGCGTTGCGATAAACGTGAGAATTGAAAGCACTTCAATGGAACTGATCACCGCCGTGTAAAAACGGCCAAGACCCGCATGAAAAAAGAAACGATGGGACCCAGAGAAACCGTCGATAAAGACCTCAATTAACTCGATTTGGGTAATGACAAAAGCGACATAAAAGATAAAATGCAATACCGCAACAAGCGGCCGAGTAAACATCTTTTTCTGACCAAAAGCCACCAAAAGCATCACTTTCCAACGGTCTGCTTTACGGTTGGACCTTTCCACGGATTTGCCCAACTTAATTTGAGCGACAATGGATTTCATTTTCCAAGCGAATAATCCGATGGAGGCTACGGAAATTAGGATAAAGACAAGGGCCGATAACGTCATATTAATCGGGAATAGAATCTAAAATTCGCTTTAACTTAAGTTCTTGTTTGTTGGTAAGCTCCACGCCTTTATTTTTTCTTCCGAAAGCAGAAATATGAATGTAGCGCTGAGGATTTGCTTGAAGGTCATCAACGAGTTCCTGCAATTCATTATTGGTTTCCACTAATTCCGTGTATAATTTATCATCTTTCACCAATTTCCCCAAGGTGCCTTTACCTTGATTAATGTCTTCCAGGGCAAAGTTCAGTTTTTTCAAAGTGGTTTGCGCTTCTAAAATGGTTCCTTTGAAATCCGCACTCACTAAATCGTCCGTGATTTTTTTAGAATTCCCAATGATTTGATTGACCGCCTCGTTGCTTTTCTTTATGTTGGAGGTAATGCTCTCAACATGATCCATAATTTTGGCAAATTGAACCTTTTCCTCAGCAACAAATGACTTTATTTCCTGCGCTAAATCTCCGATATTTTTAATCGTAGATTTCAATTCATGAATGCTCTGCGAGATCTCATTTGAACCGTTTTTATCGAAAACGCCTGAAAGCGAATTGACCATGCCGTCAATGTGTAAGATTAAGGACTGCAATTTTTGAGAAATGGGATCGGCGTACTGCTTCACTTGTGAAAACATATCTGCCGCCATTTTACCGGGTATTTCATCTCCAGACTTAAAGTAACCTTTCTTCGCAGAGATTGGGTAATTTATAATAAGTCCTTTTTTTAACAAATCAAGGGAACCTAATTCAACGACGGTGCCTTTGGGTAAGGTAATGTCCGATTCACTGATGCTGAATTTAATTTTAACGCGGCGATTCTCAGGATTCTTAGGAATGTTTTGGATATCCAAAACTTTACCAATGATTACTCCGTTCAACGTAACATCGCTGGACACCATTAATTGACCTGAATTGGAAAAATAAGAGTAGTACGTATTATCACCTCCAAAAAGACTGTACCCTTTTAAAAAGTTAATCCCAATCACCAATAAAACAATGGAGACCAAGGCAATTAATCCTGCTTTAATTTCTTTTGTAAACTTCAACGCCTATTTTTCTGCTAATTTAATGGCTTTTTCGATACTAATGCGCTCTCCTTGCGAGAATGCTATAACAAAAGCGCTAGAAAAGCCCTTTTCCTGCATGGATACTTTATGTTTCTTCGCACCTTCCAAATCCTTGACAAAGATTCCGGTAAAATATTTATACAGATTATCTTGATAATACTCGTATACCTTTTCTCCTTTGAACTTCTCTGAAGCCAAATCGATTCGTTCCGCAGAAGAGACTACCTGAACGCTGAAAAACACCTCTGATGACGGTGCCTTTTGCGTTGAATCTTTTGTCGTTGTAGGTGGAGAAACTGCGTTATTAGTGTTGGTTACCTCGGTTCCGGTTTTGCCTTCATAACTCAATTTATAGCTGTTGAATGCATTGAACATGGCTTTTGCCATTTTATCTTGACCGTCCGTTTTACCGATAAAAGCCTCTTCGGTGGGATTCGTTAAAAAACCGGTTTCGATTAAAACGCTTGGCATGGAAGTTTTATACAGAACCAAAAAACCTGCCTGTTTAACTCCTCGATCGTAACGTCCAATACCCTTGAATTCTTTTTGCAATGCACTTGCAAATTTAATGGCATTGTTGAGGTTCACATTTTGCTGCAATTGAATGGCAATCATGGCATCTGGGGTTAAATCGAAGTCCTTGTATTTTGCCCCTTTATCGTCTTCCAAAGAAATGATTGAGTTTTCTCGCTCCATCACTTTCTTTTGAGATTCGGTGCGATGCAACCCTAAAACGTAGGTTTCCGTGCCGTAGGCAACCGTACTACCCGCGTTGGCATGAATGCAAATGAACAAATCAGCATTCGCTCGGTTTGCTATATTTGCGCGCTCAATGAGTTCTACAAACACATCGGTTTCTCGGGTATATTTGACAGAAATTTCTGGGAAAGATTCTTGAATTAACTTGCCTAATTTTAGTGCCATCGATAAACACACCTCTTTTTCGTTGGAATAACCTCCATGACAGCCTGGATCCTTACCACCATGCCCGGCATCGATTACCACGGTTTTGAGTTTAGCGGTTGTCACAGTTTGAGTGAATACCAAGGATGGTATCAGAAAATGGAATGCCAGGATTGGTCCTAAAAAACCCCTTGAATTCCTGCCTTTTTTTAATAGTTTTGTAAAATTCTGCATAACGTGTTCGAAAATACCTTTCACACCCACCCAAATTGATGCCAATCCGATTTTTTTTCTTCGTTGGAGTGTTGATAATGTTTACGGCACTGAATGGTCAAGGCTTATATCAAGACACCTTATACCAAGACCAATCCAATATCGATGAAATTATCCGTTACGGAGCGCGAGACTCCAGTTTTTACGATGTAAAGACCCAGCGGGCTTATTTGTACGGTGGTGCTTACCTTGAAACCCAAACTTCGAAGTTAACATCAGGCATGATGGTCATTGACCTGGCCAACAATGAAATTGAAGCCACTTATGTAACGAATCAACAAGGAGAAGAAACCGAATATCCCGAATTAACGGAAGGTTCGGAAACCTTAACGTGCCGCAGCATTCGAATGAACACCAATACCAAGAAAGCGTACATCGAGGCCCTCAACGTAAAACAGGAAGAACTTTATTTTCACATGGGGGTAGCAAAACGGTTTCCAACGGAGGATATTCATTTGAAAAAAGGAAGGTTAACCACGTGCGACCAAAATGAACCTCACTACCATTTTCAATTATCCCGGGGTGTCGTTGTTCCGGAGCAGCGCATTGTTACAGGACCAATGAATTTGTGGATCAGTGGTATACCCACCCCATTTGGGTTGCCTTTTGCCTTTATTCCTCAACAAAAAGAGCGGAATCGGGGAATCCTATTTCCGGAAATTGTTCCTACTTCACCGCTCGGTTTTGGATTTCAAAACCTCGGTTATTTTATTCCCATCAACGATCATTTACAAACCTCGGTTTACGCGAATTTATACAGCCGTGGAAGTTGGGGTTTACGCAATGAAGTGGATTATGCCAAACGCTACGGATATACGGGAAGAATCGGGATCGGTTTTCAACAATTCAACAACGGTTTCCCCAATTATACCCGCAACCAGAAAATAACCGTATCATGGTCTCACAACAAGCAACAGAAGTCAAATCCGCTTTGGCAGTTTAACTCCAATGTAAATTTTATATCGGACAATACTGCGAAAAACAATCCCGACCCCATTAATCCCGAGTACTTCAATAACAGTTTCAACTCGGATATTAATTTGAGCCGCATTTTTCCAGGAAAACCTGTAACCATGGGGGCTAAAATATCGGTACGTCAGAATTCTTTAGCACAAAACGTTGCGCTCGTTGCTCCGGTATTCAATGTTAACATGACTCGAATTTTCCCCTTTCAGAAACTCATTGCATTGCCTCGAACGGAATGGGGAAAAGCACTTCAAAGAATCGGCATTACCTATAACATGGAAATGCAAAATAAAAGCACGTTCAGCGACAGTTTAATTCAAAATTTCAGTGCATCCGGAATTGGCACTTCTTTTTTCAATGGTGTAAACCAAGGCATGAGCTTACAAACGACATTTGGCATGTTTAAAAATGCCATAAAAATCACTCCCAGCATGAATTTTGCGAATAAATTGAATTTTCAACAGATCGATAAAAATTACTCGTTACTCACCAATTCCACAGTAACTGATACGCTTCAAAAGCTCGGATTTGCGCATGAGCTCAATGCAAATTTAAACGCAACCACCGTCATCTACAGTTACTATAAATTCATCGGGAAAAACAAGCCTGTTTTACGGCATTTATTGACTCCAACCGTCGGATATCGCTATGTCCCGAAGCTCAATGATTTGATCAGTAAAGCCGCAGGTCCTAATCAAAACATGTTGGTTTTTTCTCCTTTTGAGCGGAGCATTTATACTGTTGGAAATACCCAAGCGTCTTCATTCCTGAACTTTGGCGTTAATAACACGCTGGAATTAAAGGTTAAATCGGACAAAGATACGGTCAGCGGATATCGTAAAATCCGCCTTGTGGATCAATTTTCAATCAGCGGAAATTATGATTTTCAAAGGGACTCCATGCGCCTTTCGGATCTTTCCTTGAATCTTAGAATAAGTCCATTTTCTTGGATGAACTTCGTAGCGAATGGTTCGTTCAGCATGTACTCTTGGGATCAAATTTCAGGTAAAACCAATACGTTTTATGCTTGGAAAAATGGACAAGGTATTGGACGAATCATGAATACTGGATTAAATACCACCATAACGCTCAGTCCTAAAAAAAGCCGAGCCATTATTGAGCAGAAAAAAGAAGCATTAAGTACTGTTTGGAATGCTGATTTCTCCTATTTCGCTTTGCATCCGGAACAAGCGATTTATTTTGATATTCCCTGGAAGATCAATCTTTCTCACGTCTATTCGCTTGTAACTAATACCAACAAAACGGCTGTAAATTCCAACGAGTGGAGCGTTGTACAAACCTTGGCGCTGAACGGAGATGTATCCTTTACGAAACGTTGGAATTTAGCAACCAATGTAAACCTCGACGTAAAGTCTCAAAGCATAACCAATATGAATCTTTCGTTAAACCGGAACATGCATTGTTGGGCCCTTAGCTTTTATTGGACGCCCATAGGCGGCAACAAAAGTTTCTTGTTAAGCATTCGCAATACCTCTTCGCTTTTCAAAGACGCAAAAATCGAGGTTCGAAAACCACCTTCTTTTTTCTAAGGTTACTCGCCGGAATTGTACAAGAGAATTTTTGGCCCTACCACCATTCGAATGGTGGTAATTCTCCTGTTGGGATTGTTTTTTCGTGCATCCTCCACTTGATTAGGAGGGAGGTCTTCTCCTTTACCTTCGTAGGCGATTCGGTACGATAATTTCCACGTTACTCCTAGCGCCTTGAGTTGTTTTTCAAACTCGGCAGCCACGGCCTTTGCCCTTGACTGTGAAAGTTCATAATTCCTAAGTGCTCTTGTTTTTTCATCTCCTGAACCTTGTTTATCAGAATAACCAGAAATAATAAGAATGGTTGAATATTCCTCATCGGAGAAAATCATTTCGTTGTGGTTGTCCAAATAGGATCTCCAGTTTTTAACATCGGTTTTTACAGAATCCAGTAAGGTTGCGATCATCTTTACCCCTTCTGCACTGATGACAGAGCTCCCCGTTTCAAAGCT
>Ga0208229_1000415_pt1 | contig 11200 bp, 13 predicted proteins | sample LakMenEpi22Aug11_FD_150725 | JGI IMG/M metagenome (GOLD analysis project Ga0208229, IMG submission 150725) | Freshwater microbial communities from Lake Mendota, WI - 22AUG2011 deep hole epilimnion (SPAdes) | ecosystem: Environmental > Aquatic > Freshwater > Lake > Epilimnion/Euphotic zone ... | reverse complement strand
GCCAGGCATCAAATAATCGGCAAGGCTGGCCGAACAGTTCATCCTCGACGCCGGGGAAGCCGTCGGCGGCGCGCAGCTTGTCCAGCACCGTGGCGGTGTCGTCGCGCTGCCAGTCGATGCGCCGGTCGGCCCCCTTCATCAGCGGCCGCCATGCGCCCTGCGCCGGGCGTTGCGGCACGAAATCGCCCGCCGCATAGCGGGCTACCGCCTGCAACACGGCTTGCGCCGCGCCATCGGTGACTTCGTTGCGATACAGGCTGGCCTTGGTCGCGGGTCGCATGGCGAATTCCGCGTGTGCCCACACCGGTCCGGCATCCATCTCGGCTTCGGCCTGCAAGACCGTGACGCCCCATGTCGGCGTTCGCGTGTGAATCGCCCAGTCCAGCGCCGACGGCCCGCGGTCGCCGACGATGCCGGGGTGAACGACGAGGCAGACGTGATTGCGCCAAACGGATTCCGGAATCGCGCGGCGCAGGTAGGGACAGACGATGAGGTCGGGGCGGAACAGCGCGACGGCTTCCTCGGCCACGCTGTCGGCGATGTCGAACTCGATCGACAACTCGTGTCCCTGCCGCGTCAGGTCGGCCCAGAGCCGCTGCGTCAGGCTGTTGAAGGCGTGGGTCAGGAGCAGGATGCGCATCGACTCGCCATCAACATATTCTTGGAAGCTGGTCGCCGGCCAGCCAATCGACGATGCGCTTGCCGCCGAAAGCCGTGGTGAGCTGGACGAAGTGATGATCGTCGACGATGACCTCGCCGATCCGCGACGCCTCGCGTCCCAGCGGATGGGCGCGCATCGAGGCCAGCAGCCGATCGGCATCGGCCGGTGCACATATCGCGATCAGCTTGCCTTCGTTGGCAACGTAGAGCGGATCGAGGCCGAGGAATTCGCAGGCGGCGGAAACCACCGGCTTTACCGGAATCGCCTTTTCGTGAAGCATGACGCCGACGCCGGACTGGCCGGCGATTTCGTTCAGCGTGGCGGCGAGACCACCGCGCGTCGGGTCGCGCAGGCAGCGCAAGTCGGTGCCGGTGGCCAGCATGGCGGCAATCAGGCCGTTCAGGGCCGCGGTATCGGACTCGATCGGCGCGTCGAAGGACAGGTTCTCGCGCTTGCTCATGATGGCCACGCCGTGGTCGCCCATCGAGCCGGAAATGATCACCGCATCGCCCGGCCGCGCCCTCGCTCCGCCGAGTTCGAGGCCGTCGGGCAGGATGCCGACACCCGTGGTGGTGATGAAGACGCCATCACCCTTGCCGCGCTCGACCACCTTGGTGTCGCCCGTCACCACCGGCACCCCGGCCTCTGCCGCCGCATGCGCCATGGATTCAACGATGCGCGCCAGATCAGCCAGCGGAAAGCCTTCCTCAAGCACGAAGCCGGCGGCGAGATAGAGCGGCGTTGCCCCCATCACGGCGACGTCATTGACCGTGCCATGCACCGACAGGCAGCCGATGTCGCCGCCGGGAAAGAACAGCGGCGAGACGACATGGCAGTCGGTGGACATCACCAGGCGCCCGGCACGGCCGCCAAGAGTCGGCGCTGGCAACACGGCGCCATCATTGCCCTGCCCCAGGTATTCGTTGCCCAGATGCTTCGCGAACAGTTCGGAAATCAACTGCACCATGGAACGTCCGCCGGAACCGTGCGTCAGGTCGACGCGGCCATGCTTCAGGTCCAGCGGGCGCACATAGCCCCTTTTTACTTCACTCATTCAATGCATATCCTTGTAACGTCCATAGCTGTAGTGCGCGGCGCAGGCGCCTTCCGAACTCACCATGCAGGAACCGATCGGATTCTCCGGCGTGCATACCGTGCCGAACAGCTTGCAGTCCTGCGGCTTCTTCACGCCGCGCAGGATCGCGCCGCATTCGCAGGCCTTGTTGTCGGGCACCGAGCGGTAGTCCAGCTTGAACTTGCGTTCGGCATCGAACGCCGCGTACTGCCTGCGGATCTTCAGCGCCGAATAGGGCACCACCGACAGCCCGCGCCACTCGAATTCGCGACGCAGCTCGAACACTTCGGCGACACGGTCCTGCGCCTTCAGGTTGCCATCGCGACTCACCGCTCTTGAAAACTCGTTCTCGACCTCGGCGCGGCCTTCATTGACCTGGCGCACCAGCATCAGGATGGCCTGCATCACATCCAGCGGTTCGAAGCCGGCGATGACGACAGGCTTGCGGTACTCCTCGGCAAAAAATTCGTAGGGCCGGCTGCCGATCACCGTGGACACGTGCGCCGGGCCAATGAAGCCGTCGAGCGGCACCGTGCCCCACTGCCGCACTTCCGGCGATTCGAGGATGTTGCTGATCGCCGAGGGCGTCAGCACATGGCAGCAGATCACGCTGAAATTCGAAAGATTCTCCTTGTCCGCCTGCTGGATGGCAACGGCGGTCGGCGGCGTGGTGGTCTCGAAGCCGATGGCAAAGAACACCACTTCGCGCTGAGGATTGTCGCGCGCGATCTGCAACGCATCGAGGGTCGAATACACCATGCGGATGTCGCCGTCCCGCGCTTTCGCCTTCATCAGCGACAAGCCGTCGGAGGCCGGAATGCGCAGCGTGTCGCCGTAGGTGCACAGGATCACGCCATGGTTCAGCGCCAGATCGATCGCCATATCGACGCGGCCGATCGGCAGCACGCAGACCGGACAGCCGGGACCATGCACCATGCGCACGGCGGGCGGCAGCAGGTCGGACAGGCCGTAGCGCGAAATGGCGTGCGTATGACCGCCGCAGAATTCCATGAAGCTGTAACTGCGGCCGGGCTGTACTTCGGCACCTATGCTCAACGCGAGATTTTTCGCCAGTTCGCCATCGCGGAATTCGTCGATGTATTTCACGAGGCCGCGGTTCCCTCGACGGTTCCCGCCTCGTTCAGTTCGGCAAACAGGGCGAGCGTCCTTTCGGCCTCTTCGGGATCGAGCTTGGTCAGCGCGTAGCCGACGTGCAGGATCACGTAATCGCCGACATTCACATCGGACAGCAGGGCCAGCGATATTTCTTTCTTGACGCCGCCCAGATCGACAATCGCCGTGTCGCCAGCGCCGACTTCCACTACCTTCACCGGTATTGCGAGGCACATGATTCAGCTTTCCAGAAGATGCATCGCGACCCAAGCCTGACCCAGCGAGATCGCCGTGTCGCCGGGCAGCAACCGCCTGGGCAGCAGCAATTCGAGACCTGTCGCGGGGATTTTCTCGACCAGCGCAGAACGCAGCAGTTTGTTGAAGAAGCAGCCGTCCCCACAAGCCAGACGACCAATGCCGTGCTCCTCGGCCGCTCGCATGACCCAGTGCATCAGCGCCGCCACCAGCGTGGAATGGAACAGCGCCGCGCCGTAGCCGGTATCCGGCTCGGAGGACAAGGCATCGAGGAGCGGCAGCAGATCGAGCTGGCCGTGCTCGTCGATATGCCAACCGCCCTCGAACGGCGCAGGCCAGCCATGGGTTTCGATATGGGTCGTCGCGTTCTGCTCCAGCGCGATGGCGGCCTGCGCTTCGAATTCCATGCGCGGGCAAATTCCGAGCAGGCCGGCCGCGGCGTCGAACACCCGCCCCATGCTGGACGTGCGCGGACTGTTCAAGCCCTTGGCCAGCATCGCCGCGACGATGTCGGCGCCCGACTGATCGGCAAAACGCGAGGCAATCTCGTCGCCGCGTCCCAGGTCAAACAGGACGGCTGCCGCCATGCGCCAGGGATCGCGCGCGGCACGGTCGCCGCCGGGCAAGGCCAGCGGACGCAAATGGCCAACGCGCTCGAAATGCGCGCCATCGACCTTCAAGAGTTCACCGCCCCAGGCCTTGCCATCCGTGCCGAGTCCGACGCCATCCAGCGCCAGGCCCAGCATGGGTCCGTCAAGGCCATGCTCGGCGGCAATCGCGGCGATATGGGCATGATGGTGCTGCACGCCGATGGCCTCGACGCCGAGTTCCGCCGCCAACTGCACGGCGAAGCGGGTCGAGTGCAAATCCGGATGCAGGTCGTGGGCAATCGCCACCGGCTTTTTGCCCATCGCGGCCAGTGCCTGCAGCAGTTCGCGCGCCGTCGCCTCATGGGCCAGACAGGCTTCCGCCTGGAACAGGTCGCCGACCGTATGCGACACCCAGGCCTGACGGCCCTGCGCCAGGCATACCGTGTTCTTGAACCATGCCCCCATGGACAGCACCGGCGGCGCGGAACGGCTTAGTTCAAGCTGATGCTCGACGCAAGCCGGAGCGGTGTTGGTTGAAACGCTCATTGTGCCGAGCGCGCTCCTGCCGCACCGCGTGCTATCCACGCCAGCCAGTCTTCCATGCCCTGCCCCGAGGTGGCCGAGACTTCGATGACTTCGATGCCCGGATTCACCCGGCGCGCGAACTCGATGGCCTTCGGCACGCTGAACGTCAGGTGCGGCAGCAGATCGCACTTGTTCATCAGCATCAGCTTCGCGGCGCGGAACATGTCGGGATACTTGATCGGCTTGTCCTCGCCTTCGGTGACGGAGAGGATCACCACCTTGTGCGCCTCGCCCAGGTCGAAGGCCGCCGGGCAGACCAGGTTGCCGACGTTCTCGATCATCAGCAGCGAATCCTCGGGCAGCTCGAGCTTGCCCATGGCATGACCGACCATGTGCGCGTCGAGATGGCAGCCCTTGCCGGTGTTGATCTGAATTGCCGGCGCGCCGGTGGCGCGGATGCGTTCGGCATCCTGGCTGGTCTGCTGGTCGCCCTCGATCACCGCCACGCGCTGGCGGCCCTTGAGCATCTCGATGGTCTTGCATAGCAGCGTGGTCTTGCCCGAACCGGGGCTCGACACCAGGTTCAGCGTGAAAATGCCGCGCTCCGCCAGGCGCTGCCGGTTTTCGGCGGCATAGGCGTTGTTCTTGGCCAGGATGTCCTGCTCGATCTGCACCATGCGCTTGGCGCCGAGGCCCGGCGCATGCGAATGCGCGGGGGCATAGCGGTGGCCGTGCTGATGCGAGTGCGAATGGTCGTGAGTGTGCTCATGGGCCTCGCCCGCGGCGTGGTCGTGATCATGGCTGTGCGCGGTGCCGTCGGCATGCACATGATCGTGTTCGTGATGGGCATGTTCGCCATCGATTCTTACTTCACCGGCGCCGCAACCGCACGTGGTGCACATTGATTCACTCCTTCTAGGATACTTCCAGTTCCTTGACCCGCATCTCGGTGCCGCCGGTCACCTGCATCTGATGACTGCCGCACTCCGGGCATTCGCCAAAAACCTCGACCATCGGCACCGTCTTCGAGCACTGCATGCACCAGCCGGTGCCGGGCAGCGCAATGATTTCAAGGTGCGCGCCGTCGGCGATGCTGTCGCGGGTCACGGCATCGAAACAGAACTTCATGGCCTCGACCTCAACACCGGAAAGCTGGCCGATTTCCAGCCAGACAGTGGTGACCTTCGCAAACTCCTGCTGCCGCGCCGCGTCCTCGATCAGCTGCAACACACCTTCGGCGAGCGACATTTCGTGCATGCGGACTCACAAACCGTTGCGCACATAGTCGGCAAAACGCCTGTCGCGCGTATCGATGTGATTGGTGACAAACTTCAGCGCTTCCGCCGCCTTGCCCGACACCAACGCCGAATTGCCCGCTGCATGGTCGGTGGCGATGTCGCGCAGGACGTCCAGCATGTGAATATGGTCATCGACGTGATCTTCGTAGTCGTCGTAGCTCTTCAGTCGCATCAGCAGCTCTTCGGACATGAAATGCGCCTCGCTGTAGGCGATCAACTGCCCCAGGATTTCACCCACGGCAGCTGCGTCGCGGTGTTCTGCGGCGGCGCTGCACAGAGCCTGCAACAGACCAAGTTGAACCTCATGCTCGCGATCCGTGTCCGCATTCGACGTACGGTTGAAGTCCGCGATAGTCGACATGTCAGCTCCTTCTTTCTGCGAGAACGTCAGAGACCCAAAGCTTATCGCAAAGCGAGAAAGCGGCGGCGTGAAAGTGAGGGCGAATCCGTTGATTTTTCCTTCGTGGACGGGGCCGCCTGGGCTTGCGGGTCCGTCAGCAGGGCAATCATCGAGGCACGCGCCGTCATCGTGGCCTCCGACTGGGTTGAGAATTTTCCCATCGGCGAAAACAATGGACAACTTTGATACTCGCCGAGTTCCGCTTCCTCGCTGCCGAGGAAGGCGAAATCCCCGGCCGGAAACCTGATGAAGCGCCGCTTGTTTTCGCCGACGGAAACCCAGTTTTCGCTGCTGCCGGGCACCAACAGCATGCTCATGCACCAGGGCGTGACCACGATCCCCAGCCAATGCCCCTGCCAGCGCTGGAAATCGACCGCTTCCACGGAAAGTGCGGGATTGAGAATCGGCACATCGGCCATCTGCTCCCGCTGGATGCGGAAGAACGCCTGCTCGACCGCGTCGGCCGGACTGGCATCGTGGATACGGAAGTTCATGCCGCTTCGGGACTGCCGCCCCAACTGCGGGCATCACCCCCCTGTGACATCAACTCTTCCATCAACGCCAGCGCCTCTTCTGCGCGCTCCCGCTCGACCCGCTCAAAAGCGAAGCCGCCGGCCTGGATCAGCAGGTAATCGCCGACCGCAATGTCTTCGGTCAGCAGCAGCAGGCTGACCTCGCGCGTTTGTCCGAAGCATTCCGTCACCGCAGTGCCATCACGCACTTCGACGACGCGGGAGGGGGCGGCGAGGCACATGTCAGACGGCCTGTGCCGCCAAGGGTTCGAGTACATAGCCGCGCGCAGCAAGTTCAGCCGCCGCCATGGCGGCCAGCACCGGCACCTTCTCGGCGACCGTCGGCGTCATTTCCATGCCCAGCTCCAGCGAAATCAGTTCGACGCCGAGCACGATGATTTCCTTGGGCATGGTGTCGAGCAGTTCGAGGCTGGCCAGCACATCGGGCAGTGCGATCTGGTGCGGCGAGAGTTTGCTGCGAAAGAACACCGGAATCTCGTCGCCGGCGATCTTCACCACCGTGCCCGGTGCGGCGCCGGTCTTGACCACGTCGAGGACGATGAGGAAATCCAGGTTGGAGAGATCCTCGATCATTTCCATGCCGGAAGTGCCGCCGTCGATGGCAAGTACATTTTCCGGCAGCTTCCAGCGCTGCTCCAGCGCCTCGACCGCGCGCACGCCGGCGGCCTCGTCGGTGAGGATGGTGTTGCCGATGCCGAGAACGACTGCACGCATGAATGGGTACCAGTAAAAGACGAGGGCCGGCACCCGCCGGCCCTCTTATGTTACGCGCGGTCAGACCGCCTTGACAGTAATCGCGGTGTCGCTGTCCTTGTCCGTCAGATGAATGGCGCAAGCGATGCACGGGTCGAAGGAGTGGATGGTGCGCAGCACTTCCAGCGGCTTCTCGGCGTCGGCGATCGGGGTATCGACCAGCGACGACTCGTAGGGCCCCGGTTCGTCCTTGTCGTTGCGCGGGCAAGCGTTCCAGGTCGAGGGCACCACGCACTGGTAGTTCTTGATTTTGCCGTTGTCGATCACCACCCAGTGCGACAGCGCGCCACGCGGCGCCTCGTGGAAGCCCATTCCCATCACTTCGTCCTTGGGGAATACCGGCTTGTTGAAGGTCGTCAGGTCGCCCTTGGCCATGTTGCCGAGCAACGAACTCCATTGTCCGGCCAGCATGTCCATATTGACGCAGCAGGAGATGGCGCGCGCGGCATGGCGGCCGATGGTCGAATGCATCGCATCCAGCCCGACCTTGGTCTTGGCCAGCGCTGATACGGTATCCAGCGCAGCGGTGGCGTACTTGGTGGTCGGTGCGTGGCCGGCGGCGAGGCCGTTGATGACGCGGGCCAGCGGGCCGACCTGCGCCACCTTGCCGTAGAAGGTCGGCGACTTGAGCCAAGAGTATTTGGCATCGTCCTTGAAGTCGGTGTAGTTCGGCACCGTCTGGCCCTTGTAGGGATGCAGCGGGCCGGCCTTGTCGTAGTTGTACCAGGAATGCTTGACCGACTCTTCGACGCCCTTGATCCAGTACTCGTCATTGAAGGTCTTGATCTGCTTCTGGCCGCCGAGATTGCCGGCCTCCACAAAGCCTCCGGGAAAGCCGAACTGCGTGCCCTTGGTGTCGAGCGGAATGTCCGGCACCGACAGGTAATTGGTGATGCCGCGGCCCACCTTGGTCCAGTCGGCGTAGAAGGCGCCGACCGCAGCCACGTCGATCAGGTAGACATTCTTGACGAAGTCATCCAGTTCGTCGATGAAACCCTTGATCGCCATCAGGCGCTCGACGGTCAGCACCGCCTGCGAGTCGGTCGCCAACGGGTTGGCGACGCCGCCGACGGCGACGTTCTGGATGTGCGGGGTCTTGGCCCCCAGAATCGAAACGATCTTGTTGGCCTTGCGCTGCACTTCCAGTGCCTGCAGGTAGTGCGCCACGGCCAGCAGGTTCACTTCTGGCGACAGTTTCATTGCCGGATGACCCCAGTAGCCGTTGGTGAAGATGCCCAACTGTCCGCCATTGACGAAATGCTTCAGACGCGCATGCACGCGACGCATTTCGTGCTTGCTGTTGAGGTGCCACGAAGACAGGCTCTCGCCCAGGATCGCGGTCTTGTCCGGATCGGCCTTCAGCGCGGAGGTGACATCGACCCAGTCGAGCGCCGACAGGTGGTAGAAATGCACGATGAAGTCATGCACCGAGTGCGCCAGGATGATCAGGTTGCGGATGTACTGGGCGTTGAGCGGAATCTCCATCTTCAGCGCGTTTTCCACGGCCCGCACCGAGGTGATGGCATGCACGGTGGTGCACACGCCGCAGATGCGCTGGGTGATGGCCCAGGCGTCGCGCGGATCGCGGCCGAGCAGGATCAGTTCAACACCACGCCACATCTGGCCGGACGACCAGGCCTTCTTGACGCGGCCGCCATCCACATCGACGTCGATACGCAGGTGGCCTTCGATACGGGTGATTGGGTCAATTGTTATGCGCTTGGACATTTTCTGTCTCCATCCTTATCTTAGTGAGCGGCCTGCACATCTTCCCGGGGCAATACCGGGAAGCGACGGGTGATGATGATGTAACCTAGAATTTCGACTGCGAACATGCCCGCCGTGACGAGGACCTCGGCCAGGGTCGGAAAATACGTGAAGCCGTCACCGGTTTCATAACCGATCAGGAACCCGTTCAACCGCAGCAGCGCACCTCCGAGCATGAGCAGGACTCCGGCAAGGAACAGCCTGGCCGGATTGCGGCGGTTGCTCTCGGCACCGATCAGGATCAGCGGAGCGATGAAACAGGCCATTTCCAGCCAGAACATCAGCGCTTCGACCGAGGGCACGAAAGCCTTGGGCAATACGCCGCGAACCAGCAAGTCGCCAAGCCGAAGCACGAGGTACACCGCAAGGAAGCCCAGCATGATCTTCGCCATCGGCGTCAGCATGTGCATTTCGATCTTGCGGCGATAGGCCGAGGATGCCACGCAGGTTTCGAACAGAACCACCGCATAGCCCATCGTGATCGCCGTCAGCAGATACAGGGCCGGCAGCAGCGGGGTCTGCCACAGCGGGTGAATCTGCACGCCCATCACCACCAGCAAGGTGCCCAGCGAGGACTGGTGCATCATCGGCAGCACGGTACCCAGGGCGATGATGAAGAACATCGCCTTGTTGAGCTTCTTCTTGGCGTCATGCTTGCCCATCTGTTCCAGGAAAGTCGGCGAGAACTCGATCCACATCACGACGATGTAGAGCGTGATGCACACCGCCACCTCGAACATCACCGAGTTCGGGTTGATCGATCCTGGCCAGAACATGTTCCACACGTTCCACCAGCGACCGAGGTCGAAGATCACCCCGGCACCGGCCAGCGTGTAGCCGAACAGGCTCGCCAGCAAGGCCGGCCGCACCAATGGGTGATATTCGCCCTTGTTGAAGATGTAGACCAGCATCGCCACCGAGAAGCCGCCGCAGGCGAAGGCCGAGCCGATGACAACATCGACCACCACCCAGATGCCCCACGGATAGCCATCGTTGAGGCCGGTCACGGCACCGAGTCCGAACAGGAAGCGCACCACGAGGATGGCCACCATCAGCGCGATGAGCACGCCGCAACTCAGCGTCACGGCATTGACCAGGCTGCCGCCGACCGGCGCGGGCGCCGCATGTTGATTGTTGGCCATGATCAGATCCCCTCCTTGTCGGACTTGTCTGACGTCTGGTCGTCAGGCTTGACGTTACGCTTGGCGACGTAAGTCATTGCGCCCAGCACGGCGAACGGCATGATCAGGTTGCCGTAGAGCGTGTGCTGGATGGTTTCGGACATGGCCGCCGCCGCATCCGGCGGCAGGTCAGGCATGCCGACCTTCTGGAAATTGACGCCGGAGAGCTTGAGTACCTGCGTGCCGCCGTACTCCTTCTCGCCATACACATGCTGAAGGTACTTGCCGGCGGGCGTCTCGTAGCTCTGGTCGGGTTCATTGCGCCAGCCGGCACGCTTCATTTCACCCTTGCCGTCCGGCTTGCCCTGCAGCATCTTCTCCTGCGCGTGGCGCAAACGACCGCGCGGGAAGCGATTGAGTTCGCCCGGCTTCATCGCCAGGCGGCGCTTGGCCTCGGCCAGCAGATCCTCGGTGCGGCCGAACAGCGTCGCGCCCGTCGGACAGACTTCGGCACAGGCCGAATAATGGCCATCCTTGTGGCGATGGCGACACAGTTCGCACTTGCCGATGCGGCCGGTGGGCGAGTCGTACTGGTACTTCGGAATGCCGAAGGGACAGGCCGCGACGCAGTAGCGGCAGCCGATGCACTTGTCGGCGTTGTAGCCGACGACACCGGTGACCGGGTCCTTGGTCATCGCCGACACCGGACAGGCCGACACGCAGGATGGATCGCCACAGTGCATGCAGGAAGTCTTCATGAACGCATAGCCGTTCGTCTCCTGATCCTTCGCATCCATGGTGCCGTTGCGATACATCTTGATCAGGTTGAAGGTATAGCCGGAGGTATCCAGCGGCGTATCCCACAGATGATCGACCGTGGAAAACTCCGGTGGATTGTTGTTGGCCTCCTTGCAGGCGGCGACGCAGGCCTTGCAGCCGACGCAGAGCGTCGCGTCGTAAAGCAGGCCGAGCGCCTCAGGCGGCCGTGGTCTGGTTTCCCTGGCCAGCGCCGGTGCGGCCGCGGCGCATGCCGTGACCGCCGCCCCGCTCGCGAGGACACCCTTGAGAAAGTCTCGCCGGGTGTTCATGATTACACCCCGGCCTTGTCA
>Ga0208229_1000411_pt1 | contig 11220 bp, 10 predicted proteins | sample LakMenEpi22Aug11_FD_150725 | JGI IMG/M metagenome (GOLD analysis project Ga0208229, IMG submission 150725) | Freshwater microbial communities from Lake Mendota, WI - 22AUG2011 deep hole epilimnion (SPAdes) | ecosystem: Environmental > Aquatic > Freshwater > Lake > Epilimnion/Euphotic zone ... | reverse complement strand
CCCTAATAGCCCGATCATCCAGAGAGGTTGCAAGCTAAAGTGAATGAGTTTCGTGACGGTTATTGCCATCAATGCGCCGACCAGGGGCGTAAATAAGAGTTGGATAATCTGCAAAATTCGCTGACCGAGTAGTCGTTTAGAGGCAAATAATTCAAATAAAGACCAACTGGTTAGAATGGCAATTAAAATTCTTGGGTTAATACGCCCTAAAATTGGCACGTTTGACCATAGATCACCCTGCAAAAGGCCAATCATCAGGAGTGGTAGGGCAATCCGCATTCCGGCGGCTGCTGAGGCCGATAAAATGGCTAAAACACCAATAAGCATTCAAAAAAAAGATGGTCGCCCTAAAAGCTTAAGACAAGTACACTGTGAGTAGGGTAAGTATATCGCCTTTTTGTAAGTGTAAATGTTTCTTCCTAATTTGAGATGAGCAAGAGTTGAGGTTAATTAACAGTGATAGTTTTGCTAACAATTGCTAACTTTCATTGATATTTGCCGAAATAGTGACATCCTCATGGTCAAAAGTCTCCAATCTTGTTTATTATACTCATGGACTTAAACAAGTCATACTTAACCATGTTATTGGGATTTAAAACAGAGCTAAAGTTGAATAACAAGCAACGGACAACACTAGCGAAACACGCTGGCACTGCCCGTCATGCTTGGAATCAAGGCTTGGCCATCACTAAGGCTGTATTAGACCACAATCAAGCCCATCCCGACGACAAGATTAAGTTTCCTTCTGCCATTGACCTACATAAATGGTTGGTCGCCTATGTCAAACCCCAATTCCCTTGGTATTACGAAAGTTCCAAATGCGTTGGACAGTGGGCATTGATTCACTTGAAAGATGCTTGGTCTCGCTGTTTTAAGAAAATTGGCGGTGCGCCTAGGTTTAAGAAAAAAGGGGAGCAAGATTCCTTCACCTTAGATGGAACGCTCAAAATCTTAGGAGCGAACAAAATCCAAGTGCCAGTGATTGGTGTTCTGAAAACCTATGAGTCCTTGCCCCAAAATGTTAAGCCTAAAACCGTAACCATTAGTCGTCAGGCGGACAAGTGGTTTATGAGTTTTCGCCTAGAAATTGACCCAATACCTGTGGAGAAAACCAATCCATCGGTAGGAGTTGATTTAGGGGTGAAGCATTTTGCTACTTTATCAAACGGCGAGGTTTTTGATGTCCCTAAAGATTACAAGCAAATAAAAGCTAAAATCGCTAAACTCCAATACCTCAACCGTCACAAACTCCAAGGTTCCGCTAATTGGAAAAAAGCGAATCGAAAAATTGCTCGTCTGTATTACCGTCTCTCCAATCTGCGGAAGGATTGGTTACATAAGCTAACGAGTTATCTCGCTAAATCCTTTGCGGTGGTCTGCATTGAGGATTTAAACGTCTCAGGCATGATGGCCAATCATAAGTTAGCAGGGGCGATCTCGGAATTAGGCTGGTACGAATTTCGTAGGCAATTAACCTATAAATGCGAGTTGTACGGCTCGGAACTTAAGGTAATTAGTAGATGGACACCTTCGAGCAAATTGCATCATCAATGCGATTATAAAAACGAGGAATTAACACTGAAAGATAGAATTTTTGTCTGTCCGAGATGTAATGAATCCCTTGACAGAGACTTAAACGCGGCTCTGAATATTGAGCGTTTCGGATTGAGCCTCAGTTCGTGAAGGTCTGTGGACAGAGTAGTGCCGACACCTCTGGTTGAAGCAGATAAAAACCCTTTTATTAGCAAATGTTAGTGTTTTAGGAGCGGATAATCATGATTCAGCCCAATTTTATGGAGATGGATCATTGGCAATCTAGAGAATCAGAAGCAGAAACTTTGTTTGCTGATTTGACGGAAAGTGATCAATCTAATATTTTTTTCGATGGTTTAACGGATCGAGATACGGGTCTGGGCAGGGCGATCCAACAAATTCGTAAACCCCATCTTTCCAATACCAATCTGACTGGAGGAGATCTTGATGATGATTGGTACGATGCCGAAGTGGGAGGAGAAGAAGCGGTTGGGGGGAGTAATCCCACTCCCGATCAAAATGTGACGGAAGATCTACTGATTTCGATGGGCATTCCCAGTGCCGATGGTCAACCGGTGCAAACCTTACCCGATTTTTTGGAACGCGATCTTGATCGCTGGGAACTGGAACCTGAATCAGCAGAGGATTATGGCGATCGAGAGGATTGAATGATTGATCCCCCCGACCCCTGATAAGGATAAATCCCTATCAACAATCTCATCCTGTACAAAGTGGCATTAAACAGGAAGAGAATGGGCAACCCGTTAACTTTCCTGGGCAGCCATCGCCAACATGAGATCTAACATCCGGCAGGAATAACCCCACTCATTGTCGTACCATGAAACCACTTTGAAAAAATTGGCATTGAGTCCCATCCCCGCCTTAGCATCGAAAATGCTGGAATGGGGATCGGTGATGAAATCGCTAGAAACCACATCATCCTCGGTATAACCCAGAATTCCCTGCATGGGGCCTTCGGAAGCAGCTTTCATCGCTGCACAAATGTCGGCATAACTCGTGGCCTTTTCTGTCTTAAAGGTCAAATCCACCGCAGACACATCAGGCGTGGGAACCCGAAAAGCCATACCCGTTAATTTGCCTTTGAGTTCGGGAATGACTAAGGTGACAGCTTTAGCCGCTCCTGTAGAAGACGGAATGATATTTTGGGTCGCACCTCGTCCACCACGCCAATCTTTTTTACTGGGGCCATCAACGGTGGGTTGGGTGGCAGTCATGGCATGAACAGTGGTCATTAACCCTTCTGCTAACCCAAAATTGTCATTGATAACCTTGGCAATGGGGGCTAAACAATTGGTCGTGCAACTGGCATTAGAGACAATGACATCGGTACTGGGGTTATAGAGATGGTGATTAACACCGACCACGTAGGTTGGAACTTTTTCGGGATCTTTCGTTGGTGCAGAAAGGACAACCCGTTTAGCTCCGGCGGCAATATGTTTAGAGGCTGAGTCAAAGGTGGTAAATAGACCAGTTGATTCCACCACATAGTCAACACCGAGATCTTTCCAAGGTAATTCTTCTGGATTTCTAAGGGAGACACAGGGGATTAATTTTCCCTCTACGGTAATGCCTTCACTGGTGGCGGCGATCGCCTTATCACAGCGTCCATGAGTAGAATCGTATTTCAGTAAATAGGCAATGTTATCAGAGGGAACCAGATCGTTAATGCCTACAAATTCGATATCGGGATTATTCAGACCGGCCCGAAAGACTAATCTGCCAATACGTCCAAACCCATTAATGGCAACTTTAATTTTGGCCATGCTTGTACTCCTTGGGAGATTAATAATATTCTCCTTTGCAGCATACAAGTAACTCTAGGGTTTATCCGATTCTTTAAAACTTTTTCCAGATTTTGCAAGGCTTAGAGTGGCATTAGGGAAAAAATGGTAGCAATTGAGACGAAAAAACTTTCCGACCATCTTCCGATCATCGTAATTTGGTAATGTTCTAGAACGTAGTCATTCTATTCATTTTGATTTGTCTTATCCACAGATTCAGAACACTACCTTGTTAACATGATCAAACAAAGTTCACAATTACCAGTTTCACTAGATGAGATATCACTTCCTGAAGAATTACCACCCATCGTTCTTTTAGCTTTTACTCGTCCTGATTTGCTACAACAATTTTTGCCAGCCATAGCTAAACAAACCTTGTTACCAAGGCAAATTATCGCTTTTATTGATGGACAACGTAACGAGAAAGATCAGCCTTTAATTAATGAATGTATTAGCTTATTAACAGAATTTTCTCAGACTATTCCTGTAAAAATTATTAATCAACAACATAATTTAGGATGTGATGCTCACGCTATTTATGCAATTACAGAGGCTTTATCTCATCATCCTACTATCATTTATTTAGAAGATGATACTATTCCCAATCCTTATTTTTATGATCGGATGTGTCGGTTATTAGAAGCCTATCGTGATTATCCTCAAGTATTTTCAATCACAGCCTATGCTAACTTTCCTAGTGAAATACGAGAAATGATCACAACAGACTTTATGGTATCCAGACGAGTATTTGCTTACGGGTTAGCAACTTGGGCAGATCGTTGGCAAAAATTGAATCTGAGTGATCATCCTCAAGGTTATAATCCTTTTGGTCATTTTTATAATATTCCCGCAACTAAGCAGACAAAATACACAATTGTCAATCAATTTTTTCTGGAAAAGCAAAATCAAAAAGACTGGGTTATCACCCTCACCTTAGCAGCTTTACATCAGGGATATATACATATAACGCCCATGGCATCTTTGGTAGATAATATTGGTTTTGGACATCCTCAAGCCAAAACATATAATTCAGGTGGAGAACCAAATTGGGGAAACGCCCATAGAGATTTATCTTCTCGTCCCAATATATTACCTGCTAGTCTGGAATTGATAGAACCTTTGGCAAAACCTCTAGATGGAGTTGAATTAGTGCAACATTTGGAAAATTGTCAAGGTCTATGGCTAAGTCCAGCAGCGATGAGGTACTTATTGACTAAATATAATAGTTTGCCGGAATGTATTGCTATTTTGCGACTTTTCTTTTCTCGGTTAGTAATGATGATAAGACATTGGCGTAGGGAAATGCCAATTTGAAATTTGAAAATTTGAAGATTGTGAACTTATTCCTCACATCCTGCTACTTCTGACAATGTATGCAGAGATCTTTGCTTTTCTACTTTTCTAAACTACGGGGATCAAGGGCATCCCGCAGACCATCACCTAACAAATTAAAACATAAAACGGTGATAATAATCAGGAGAGCCGGTGGCCAAATCAACCAAGGTTGTAAGACTAAAACTGAAGCATTAGTTGCTAAAGATAACAAATTTCCCCAACTTGGATCGGGCTGTTGAATACCTAAGCCAATCAAGCTTAAAACCGACTCTGAAACAATAAAGCCTGGGACTGCTAAGGTGGCAGAAATAATAATATAACTAGCGGTTTGGGGTAAAATATGATGAACAATAATCCGTCCAGAGGTTGCTCCCATTGCCTGGGCAGCTTGCACAAATTCCTGCTCTTTTAAGGATAAAACTTGACCCCGAATGACCCTCGCTAATCCAGACCAACCAATAAAGGAGGTGATTAAGACAATTAATAAAAAGCGTTGAGCACTACTTAATCCAGGGGGCAAAACTGCTGCAAGAGCTACCAATAAATAAAGCCCTGGAATAGTCATTAGCACTTCTACTAAACGCATTAAAGTGGCATCTAGCCAACCGCCGAAATAACCGGAAATACCGCCAACAATCATTCCCAAGGGAAAGGAAATAGCAATACCCACTAATCCAATGAATAAACTAATTCTGCCGCCATGGACAAGACGACTAAACTGATCGCGGCCTTGTTCATCAGTTCCTAGCAGATTAATTTTACCTTGTCCCTTTGTCCCAAATAAATGACGATCAAAGCGAATACCTGGAAAGATTTCTACTTCTTTAAACTGGGGCGGTAAAGGTAATTTAATTTGAAAGAGTTGATAGGGATCACCTGTAACCCATAAACCAAGAGGAGAAGGCTGTTGATAATCTGTGTTGAGGGGGCGATCGCCGGTTTGAAGATTAGTAGGACTTTGGGTAACAGGATAGACATGGGGCCCTAACCATTGACCTTGAGGACTGCGCCAATAGATAGTGGTAGGCGGTAGAAGAGAGCCATCTGTTTGGGAAAGATAGGGATTGTAGGGCGCGACAAAATCTGCCGCCATCACCATCAGATAAAAAATGATTAAAATTATGGCCCCTAAACGAGCTAGAGAATTATGTCGAAGTTTCTGCCACCAATTCATAATAATTGATAATGAATAATTGATAGTTGATAGTTGATAGTTGATAGTTGATAGTTGATAGTGAATAGTAAGCGGTCACGCATTGAGATTATATGGTGATGTCGCTTAACGTTTTATAACAAAAGATTTAATCTACTTAGATTACCTATTCTAGGTGATAATTTTCCGACCCAAAATAATTGTTAATTATCCATTGTCCATTGTCCATTGTCCATTTTTAAGGTATCGTTCAATTAATAAAATTGCCACAATATCATCAACGGGGCGAGGCGGCACTCGCAAACTTTTGGGAATAAGACGGGTTAAACCCTTCGGCGGATACATGTGCCAATAGCGATCGCGGGCTTCGACGGAACTGTTACGTTCATCCACCATTGCCACGGTAATTTGGGTTGATAAAATGCTTTCTAACTTTTCTTTCCACTGTTTAGAAGTCGTTTGATTACCCATTACCACCTGTTCAACCGGAAATTGTTCACAAAGTTTAGGAATTTCGGCTAAAACGGTCTCTGAGGTGAAAACTTGATGGAAGTGAATTTGGCGATCGCATTCCATAATGGCAACACCGCACTTATCTCGTCCCGGATCAAACCCTAAAAAAAACATGAGCAATTGCCGCTAGGCTAGAGAATAACTCCATTTTAGGAGGCTGAGTCCCGATTGTGATCGAGAGACTGTTAACTCTGTTCCCTTAGAGGCTCTGTTACATGAACTGTTATCACAGAGTTTGGAAGTTCTAAGCCTCGCTCCCCTCTTGTATTTGCTTGCTGTTGACATCCTTTAAGGCTCGGAACAGTGAAATTACAGGCGATCGCGGCCCTGAAAAAATGTCAGCCCAGGGAAAATTAATGTTCTTGTTTTATCGTTAACCAATCAGTAAATCCATGAGTGAGCAATTTCTACCTGTAAATAATTCGTTGATAGATTATCCTGTGAAACGGTACGATAGGGCTTTTGAGCTCGCGTCAGATGTAATCAACGAAAATTTTACAGCAAGGAATTTTTTGTTGAATGGGGTCAGAGATTTCTGGAGAAGTTTTAACAGCGGGTGTAGTCATAGGATACAATTCCTGTCAGTAAATTATGCACTAAAATACTAACTAGGATACCAGATTGCATTAATTTGTTCTATGACTTCGGTAACTTGTTTTGACAAGCAGTGGCGATCGCCGTCCAGCAAAACCGTAACATGACCCAACTTCCGACCCGGACGGGCTTCTTGTTTTTGATACCAATGAAGGTAAGTGTTAGGTAAGTCAGCTAATCGCGCTCTTTGTTGGGCATAGTCACTCTCAGCAACTTCATACCCCAACAAATTGACCATCACGGCCTGTTGACATTTGAGACGGGGCGATCCCAAGGGTAGATCCATAATGGCTTGTAACTGCATGGCGAATTGAGAGGTTTCACAGGCATCTAAACTATAATGTCCCGAATTGTGGGTACGAGGAGCCACCTCATTAATCAGAATTTGTCCCTCTGAGGTCAAAAAGAATTCCACCCCAAAAAGACCAATGACTTGCAGTTCTGTTAACAGCGTTTGGATCTGCTGCTCAATTTCCAGTTGTAATAGCGAGGGAATCTCGGCTGGAGCCTTTACCCAACGACAGACCTGGTTTTCTTGATAGGTCTCCACAATCGGATAAATGACGATTTCCCCGGCTTGATTACGGGCCGCGATCGCCGCCAATTCCCGTTCAAAAGGAACAAAGGCTTCTATCATCCAGCCGCTTGATGGAATTTTTGTCGAGATTGTTGCTAACTCTGCTGCTGTTCTCACCACACAAGTTCCCTGGCCATCGTAGCCATGACGACGGGCTTTTAAGACAAAAGGATAGTCCAAGGGAAGCGATTGCGCCGGATCATAATTCCAGAAAGCCGGCACCGGCAAGCCAATACTTTTTAAATAGGTGCGTTGCTCATACTTATCCAGTAGCGGGGCCAGGGACTTTAAACTGGGACGAAAAATCACTCCCTTTTCCGCTAAAGTTTGCAAGGCGGCTAAGTTAACAAACTCATTCTCAAAAGTAATGACATCACAGGCTTGGGCCAGTTGGGTGGTTGCTTCGGCATCATCGATCGCCGCTAAAATCACTTCCTGAGCCAGGGCGATCGCCGGATCATTAACATGGGGCGTTTGTACTATTAAATCAAGATTTAAACGGGGAGCTTCTTGGGCCATCATCCAGGCTAATTGACCGCCACCAATCACTCCCACTTTCCGATTTGTCATGTTTCTGTCTTTAAATGCTTCGATTAATAGTTTAATCGTCTTAGTCGCTAATTTTCTAATCCTAAAGACTGCTTAAGATCTGGTGAAAAATGGAGAGGTGGTACGCCAACAACTAAGAGAGAATTTTGTTGAATATGGATTTCTACATCGCGCTGACGTTGAGTAAATAAATCTTTCTCCTGAAGATAGCGATCGCTTAAAAAGTGAACAACTTGATTAGATGAACCTCGAAAACCTAAATTATCATTCAATTGCTCAAGATATAAGCCATCAATTAAAATATCAATTTGCTGAAGTAACTGAGTCAAAAGTGGCTCATTTTTAGCTTGAATCTGCTGGAGAGTAAACCCAGAATAGCAGATAATTGATAGGTTACTTTTTTGTTTAAGATAGGTAAAGAGTTCATTTAATCCTTTGGCCTGTAGCATTGGTTCCCCTCCTGAAACAGTAATACCGTCGAGTTTTGGAGACAGTGTTAAAATATAGTCAGCCAGCCTCAGGGGGTCAATTAATTGGGCTTGCTTTTGAGGAATCCAATCAGGAGCGACACAACCCGGACAATTAAAACAGCAGCCTTGAACCCAAATCGCGCAACGTTGACCCGGCCCTAGGACGCGAGTTGAAGGGCATATTTCAGCAATATTTAACAAAGTCATAATCTAACCTAAAAGTTAACACTATTTTAATGTCAAACACGAGAGGGATCGTTCAATGGGACACCAACCATCGAGCCAAGGGGTTTTATTATTGGTAATTGAGGGAGAAATTCAACCTGATGCTATCTATCCTTTATCCAATGATCAAGAAATTTTAATTGGACGAGATTCTAGTTGTGATATACCTCTCGACTTCGATGATAATATATCACGTCGCCATGCCAGTATTCGTCCTCTCGCGGGAGGCGGATGGGAAATTGTGGATCACAATAGTGCTAATGGAACTTATATCAATGGTCATCGCCTACCAGGAGCACAAGTATTGCACCCCGGCGATCGCCTCATCTTTTCCCAAGGTGGCCCTGAATTTGTTTTTGAATATCAAGTTCCTGTTGGGATAGCTATTGAGGAAAGTCAACCAAAAGCAGTAGCACCTCGTCAAACAATTGAGACAAAACAATATCGTCTAGAAATATTGCCTAGACAACTGATTATTCAAAGAAAAGGAGTTTGGTTTGATCGATCTAGCTTAATTGGATTAGTTATTTTTCTTATTTTCTTTTTTCCTTTTGTTCCCATAGTTCTGTTAATTATACTCATTCAGACTTTTTTTCCTAAAGTCATTAGCTATCAATTTGATCTCGATAGTGAAAAGTTAATTATTACCTCTCAATCTCTTTTTAATAAATTATTTAATCGTTTTCGTTATCAATCCTATCCCTTAGAAGAAATTACGGCTGTCCGTTTACAAAAATCTGTTTATAAGGGTGATGAAGGAACTCGATATGACAATTATCACCTAGAGTTAGTTCTCAAAAAAAATAATATTCTAAAATTGGATTTCCAATGGAGAGTAAATTATAGAAGTTTATCTAATTCTGAGCAAACACAAATCATTACAGAAGCAACTGAGTTAGTGGATTGGATTCAAAAGTATTTAGAGCATGAATAATTTACTGAGAATGACTTGAGGGAAGATCGGCAAGAATAAAAGTCATCATCGCTGCTCCTGAAAGATTATCCCGCACAATACGACTTTTTTGCCGTTTAACCATTTTCTCGTAAAAATTGCGAACTTCGCGACCATTACCAAAATTAGCATCACGGTTTTCATAGATTTGCTCAAAAATTTCCTGAACTCTTCTACTAACATCTTTGGGACAAATACGCTGATCTTGCTGGCACATTCGCCGGAAAATTTGAGAGAGTTCTTCTCCCAGATAATCAGGAAAATCGATAGTATAAGAAATGCGGGAGGCAATTCCTGAATTCGCTTCCATAAAAGTTGTCATTTCCTGAGAATAGCCGGCCAAAATTACCACTAAGCGATCGCGATTATTTTCCATCATCGGGACTAAAGTATCAATCGCTTCTCGGCCAAAATCTCCAGAGGATTCAGAACGGGCCAAGGCATAGGCTTCATCGATAAATAAGACTCCTCCTAAAGCCGACTCGACCACTTTAGCGGTTTTCTCAGCCGTTTGTCCCACATAACCCGCGACTAAATCCCGACGAGTTGTTTCGATAAAATGTCCCTTTGGCAGGACTCCCAAAGCCTTAAAAATTTGTCCAATCAATCTGGCTACGGTGGTTTTACCTGTTCCTGGATTCCCCAGAAAAATCATGTGACCGACGGCAGATTCTGTCTTTTCTATTAATCCCGCTTCTCGTAATTTTTGATTAGCAATTTGGGTATCAACAATTTCCCGAATAGCAGATTTAACTAGAGCTAAACCAATTAAACTTTCTAATTCTTGAAGCAGGTCGTTGAGTTGGTTAGACTTGCTTGAATTGTCTCGAATGAGAGGTTGATAAATGTCAGGAATATCAGTCAATTGAAAAGGTTCATTGAGAGGATCTAGGTTCTGTTCAAGTACTCGGCTTGCTCGGCCTTCATCCATTGCTTGCAAGAGATTTTCAACTAGTCCCGCATTGCCAAAAGTGCGATCGCGTCCTTCATAAAGTGTTGTAAATAAAACCAACAGAGAATCGGACAATTCCTGAGAGAGACTACACTGGAGGTTTGTGGCGCGTTGTCGAAAAATTGCCAGCAATTCTTCAGGGTGATAATCCTCAAAGATAATTTCTGTATTGAAGCGACGTTGCAAGCCAGGGTTCGCTTTGATAAACTCATCCATATTCCCCGGATAACCAGCCACAATAACAGCCAGACGATGGCGTTCATCTTCCATGCGTTTGAGCAGAGTATCAATTGCTTCCGCGCCAAAATCATTCTGTCCTCCTTGAACAAGAGTATAGGCTTCATCAATAAACAAAATGCCATCTAAAGCATTATCTATCAATTGATTCGTTCGGATTGCCGTCTGTCCCACATAACCGGCGACTAAATCCCTACCACCAACTTCAATAACGTGACCCCTTTCTAATAGCCCTAAATCTCTATAAATTTCAACAATTAGACGAGCAACGGTTGTTTTTCCTGTACCTGGATTACCTTTAAAGACGAGATGAAGACGTGGGGGTTCA
>Ga0208229_1000410_pt1 | contig 11230 bp, 10 predicted proteins | sample LakMenEpi22Aug11_FD_150725 | JGI IMG/M metagenome (GOLD analysis project Ga0208229, IMG submission 150725) | Freshwater microbial communities from Lake Mendota, WI - 22AUG2011 deep hole epilimnion (SPAdes) | ecosystem: Environmental > Aquatic > Freshwater > Lake > Epilimnion/Euphotic zone ... | reverse complement strand
CGAATACACATCTACCAACGCGTAAAGTTCTGTTTGATTTACCTTGTTTTTCAAAAGTAGCTCCATTAATTCTTCTTCATTGCTTACAGAAACATTTTGGGGCATAGTTAACTGGTATTGACCATAGGTTGCGCAACTTTCTAAAAGTTGGTTTTGAAAAGCCACGAGTGGTTTCCAAAGATTTTTTATACCAACTCCATTTTGGTCATAATCATCATAACCACGAATCCCCAACTCACGCATGGGTGTATCATAATCATCTTTCGCCATTATCGCGTAAAAATTGAGTGCCGTAGGTACCAAAGGAGATTTTGTATCATACCTATTGACAACCAAGAACTGTTCACCAGTGGAATGAAGGTCTTCCCCAGCCTTTTCCAAGAGCAATAATTTAATTTGGTCGATGTTCTTAATAGCCTCAATGGATGCTTCATTGATTTGAAGCATCGTAGCTTGTTTTTGCTTGTCAAATTCGCTGAGGGAAAGGCCCATTTTTTGACGTTGGCTGAATGCATTTAACATTCTGTCGCCTCGCTTTACGTAACTAAGGGTTTGTTCCTGCACGATACTACCGTAATTCAACTCGGTTGTGATCATGCGTAAACTTCTACTGTCCCTCAATAGTAAAAAGCTACCGATTAGTATCAAAACAGCCAATTTGAAAACGGAATGATTGCCAATTAAATCGATGTTTTTGCGCTTCAAATATCCATAAACCATGATTACTAAAGGAAGTGTGCCAAAACCCACAAGTATCATTTGATTAGTTCCAGGCCATTGCATTAGAAAGAATAGACTGGACAAGGTCGTAACGGACAACCCAAGGAAGAAACCAAGCACTATAGAATTCATATATGGTGAACCGTCAAGCCTTACCATAAAGCCTTTGATAACAGATGCTATGGACAAACATCCTATTCCTATAATAAGCATTTCATTGCAACCGGGCCAATGCATTATTTTGAAGAGGAATCCAAGAATCAACAGCGTTAAGGAAAGATATGCAAAATAATTAAGCAATAGAACTTGTCGTGGCCTCAATCCTAAAGTGCTTTCCTCGGGTATTTGAAATGCTGCAATTGCCGCGAAATATGCAATTGAACCTAAACTAAGGATTAATAGTTCATTCGCTCCTGGCCAGTGCATGATTTTGAACAATAAACTGATAACCGAGGTTATAACTACCCCATAGTAAACTAAATGCATGATTTGTTGCCCTTTTTCAGTAGTTAAAAAACCACCTATTCCGTTTTTTCTTGACATAATAGTAAAATTTAATGTTTGTAAAAGTATAAAAAAAAACTACCCTAGCTTATCTTTTACAAAATTCTTAAATGCGTCTTTGAATTTACCTTGATTTTCGGGCATGTAAAACCATGCTTGATGGAGTTTGAATTCAGTTTCCAAAACTCCAACCCAAGTTACATAAAGTTCGTCATCTCCACGGTCGTATATGGTTTCAATGAAATTCCAACAAATGAAGGCATAGGCTTCGTATTGCAATCGTTCTTGGTGATTGAAAGCATGCTTATAGTCTGCTGTGCGCTGAAGATCCCTTAAATGCGGATGTTCGATGCCCGTCTTCAAAATATCTAAGTACAACCCATCAAACACATCGTAAGCACTTGTGGATTTATCTTTTTTCCAAATAATGATGTACAGTAAAATGGCGCAGGCCGCTAAAATCGTTGAAAGGGAGTCCACCAACAGCGACCAAAATTCAGTTTGTGTCATAGGATTCGTTTATGGAATGTAAAATTAATCTAAAAAAAACATCCTCATCTCCGCGCTTGTACAATTGTTCGTACAATGCACCTAACAACTTGGTTAATTCATCTTTACTTAATTCCAAGTAATTTTTCTCGCTAAAAACTATCAGTTTCATTTCGGTTGGCAGCGTATTATCTAAGGGCGGCAATAAATAGTTGATTTTTGGTATCAAACATCCACCATTCCTTTGGTAGAAATGAATGCGCCGTATACGGTCGATCTGGTTTTCTCCAAAATCGGGATCCTCAGCCTCCACCAATAAAAAGACGTCTTGTTGCCAACATTTCTCCTGCACAAAACAGAGTAATTCGGAACCATATCCCTTGCCTCGTAGATCTTTTTCAACTGCCAAGTAATCCAACAACACAAAAGGAACCACGGTTAAATCATGTAACAAGGCAAAGCCCACGAATTGGTCCTTCGTTTCTGCTACGTAAAGCATCGATGTACCTGATTTAATCCGTTGCAATATTACTTCGTCGGGATGCCGCTCATTGGAGGGAAATGCTTTGTGATAAAGGGCAAGGCAAGTTGGGTAATCGAACTCCTCTCCTCTTCGTATAGTAAGGGGGGATAAATCGAACCTCTTTTGTTTTGAAATCTTCATTAAGTACCGCAATAGGTTGAATATCCGCTGTCAAATTCTGCCTCTGGCGCATGGTTCACCTCCAAGTTGGTGAGGTTATATGGATCCGTTAATGCATACAATCCTTGTTGGAAGCCGCTATCTTGTCCCTTTTCCATGGCATCCAGTAGTTCCTCAACCCAAGGATTTCTTGGAATCATTACAGGGTTGGTATCTTTCATCAAGGCATCTTGTTCCCTCATATCGCGCCATTGCAACAACCATTCTTTCAAATGAGTCGGTATCCTTGCAAAGCGTTCCGTATCAAAACCGTAGGTAAGAAAGGCGAACGTATCGGTGTAATCCAGTGCATGTTTCTCCATAATGTGGAGTAATTCTTGCCAACATCGATCCGCCTCAGGATGGTTTTCCGCAATTCCAATTTTGGCACGCATCATCGTGCCGAAAGCCCGCTCCCACATAGGTCCAAACTGATTGAGCATTTCTTTAGCACGCAAAATTGCCTTTTCTTCATCGTTATGCAATAACGGTAATAACGTTTCGAGCCAACGGGTTAAATTCCAATGCAAAATGCTGGGTTGATTTCCAAAAGCATAACGTCCGTGGCGGTCGATTGAACTGAATACCGTTTTTGGATCGTAGGCGTTCATAAATGCACAAGGACCGTAATCAAAGGTTTCCCCAGAAATCGAGGTATTGTCGGTATTCATGACTCCATGGATGAAACCAACCCGCATCCAGTGGCAAACGGTATCGATTTGATGGCGCATGACCTCCATGAACAAATCTTCCACTGGCGACGAAGAACTTTGAAGCGTCGGATAGAGGCGATTCAAGGTGTAGTGAAACAAAGCTTCCAAATCCGAAGTTTCGCAATAATACCGCGCGTATTCGAATGTACCCACCCTGATATGGCTTTTCATGACACGTGCCAATACAGCACCCGCATGAACTCTTTCTCTAAACACTTCGTTACCCGTTTCAATAACGCATAAACTCCTTGAAGATTCAATTCCAAGTCCATGCATCGCTTCGCTAATTAAATACTCGCGCAGCATGGATCGTAACGTAGCCCGACCGTCTCCTCCCCTTGAAAATGCCGTTTTACCCGCTCCCTTTAGTTGAACATCAAAGCGCTTTCCTTGCGGAGTAATGTGTTCGCCCATGTGAACTGCTCGCCCATCCCCTAACATGGTAAAATGGCCAAATTGATGTCCTGCGTAGGCATGTGCATAAGGCAGTGAATTTTCCGAAACGTTTCCCGATAATACCTCAAGGAGTTCTTTATCACTCGCAGGATTCACCCCAAGTGCTTTCATCAAAGCATCGTTCCCAACCAACACATGAGGATTGCTCCACGGTTCTATCGGGTGCTTCTTATAAAACACCTCCGGTAGGGTGAGATAACTGTTATCCCAATGGAAACTCATACCAAGCAAGATTTTTGTGTTACCTTTTTCAAGGCTTCGGCCAATTGTTCCACTTGAAGAATGCGTGAATAGGCTTCAATGCCTGAAGATTCGCAGGCAATCTGTCCAGCTTGTTCATGCTCTGCATAGAGTTCGTTCAGGGTTTGTAATAGATGTTCAGCATTTTCTACTATGATTCCTGAGTTGGTTGCACGAATCAAATCCTCCTGAAGGGTTTCCGATGCCCCATAGGTTTCCAATGAATAGTACTTCTCTTTCAACACATGTGCACTTGGATCGTTGGAAAAACAGAGAACAATTTTACGTTTTAGCGCCAAATAATCGTAAATTTTTGTTCCTATAATGGCGTAATCATTGAAAAGCAGTAGTAAATTATGTTTCGACATACACTTTAGCACGCTCTGATTCGACATCTTCGGATGTACCTTAACTACTTCTTTTAGCAAAGGAAAATACTTGGTTGTATTATGAATTATTTCTTTATTGCAGTTGGTTCCATAAAAATGTACTTCAAATTTTAGTTGGGGAAAAGAAACCTTCCATTCGTTTAAAGTATCGAGTATAATTTCGAGTGGATGCCAATCATAGATTGTACCCATAAATGCCATCTGAAATACCTCCGCATTTTGTTCCTCGGAATGCAGGATTGCAAGTACTTCTTCGTCATAGCCGTTTGGAGCAATGCAGAAATTACCTATCGGAACTTGTTGTCGTATTTGTCGTTCCACAAAGGTGGATACCGTGCTAATCAAGGAGGCACTGCCCACCGTTCTTTTCTCGACCCATTGGTTAAATTTATGGTATAACCCATTTTTCTTTCTCCATGGATTCGACCACGGGTCACGATAGTCTGCGACCCAAGGTACCTTGAATCGTTTTGAAAGTCGCTTAGCGTAGTGGAATAAGACAAAGGGTTCACCGGTTACAATAATTACATCAACTTTGTTCTTGCTTAGGTAGTCAAAAGCTGCGATATAAAGTTCTCGTTTCGTTCCGATGGGCAACAAATACTGTAAAATCTCATAGAATCCGCTAAGGCATTTTCGAACCAACTTGTATCGTGTATCGCCGTATTTCAATAAGAGTCGATGACTTAAACTGGGGTGATATGGACTGTAAAGGACCTTTCCAAATTCAGTTTCTTCCATCAAAACTTGTTCGCTATAACCGGGTGCAACGAAATCCAAAGAAGATCCGTATGCGTTGTTCCATTGCCGGGTTACAACAATCGGGTCCAAATCGAACTTGCGAAAATTCTTATACCAATGGTACGGCCTTAAGCCTCCCACAGAAACATACGGTGGAAAGTCGTAGGCAAGGATGAGTACTCTAATCACACCATAAAGTTAATGAAAGGAACTGAGGGCTTGGTCATAGATTTCATGCAACTGCTCCATAATCACTTCCGAGGAAAAGCGACGTTTAGCAGATTGCCTAATGGTTTCCTGATCGTAGGTATCATAGGATTGAATCAGTTGAAGTATCCCCTTCGCGAACGACTCTGAACTGCCTTCCGTTACTATACCTGTTTCTTGGGTAACGATATCCCTTACCCCTCCCGAATCGGTAACCACTACGGGCTTACCCATTGCTTGTGCTTCGGCAACCGTCAGCCCAAAGGTTTCGATTGTACTCGTTGAAAGAATTGCGTGATGGGAGGCCATTTGTTCTTTTACCTCTGCCCGATTCAGTCTTGGCAACCAGGTAATATTCTTCAATTGCAAAGAAGTAGAAAGCGCTTGCAGCTCAACCATCAGCGGACCATGGCCCGCAATAGTAAGTCCGGCTGTTGGGAATTGCGTTTGAATAATAGCAAAAGCTTCAAACAATAATTGATGATTTTTAATGGGAATAAAATTGCCAATCATCAAGAACCTGCATGAAGTTGCTTTGGGCCGTGGATGGATGAAAGAAGAAAAAAAAGCGGAATCCACGACATTTGGAAGGACCTTGAAGGTATCGCGTACCTCCAATGAAAGATTCTGTAAGGTACGTTCCAAGGCAAATTGACTTACAAACAGCACTTTATGGCAATGGTCATAAGCCTTTCTGGTCATGGAAAAATCTCGTTTTGAATATTGTTTTGGATTGAAAATAAGTCCAGAAGTATGTTCTGTATGAACCTGTGGAAGGTTATATTTTTTGGAAAGCCTATACCCAATGTGCCCCCCCATAAACATCGCATGACTGTGGATTACTGCAAAGTCTTTGGGGTCAAGTTGGAATCTATTCATGGCCTCTCTCACCCGCTGGAAACAATACGCATAAGATACTCCGCGGAAAAAAGGAACAAGAGGGACCACACCTACTCGTAACACACAAATACCGTCTTCTTGTGCAAAGGAAACCGTCGAACGCTTTTTAATGGAGCTCGCAAAGGTGCCCAACATAAACGGATGAATCACAGTGACTTGATGTCCGTTGTCTCTCAACATATGGGCTTGTTCCTGCACAAAGCTGCCAGCCGTGGGCTGCTCCATGGAGGGATACCAAGAGGCAATCAACAGAATATTCATTGAGTTATCGCGCATGAAGGCCAAAGTTGAGAAAATTGAGAAGGATTTTGGGAAATTCTGTAAGGAGGTACAAGGACGGACGATGTTGCCAAGCTTTGAACCAAATTTGATGAGCAACTTGGAACTGTCGGTTCTGCCGCGCTTGATACAAATACATGCGGTACTTGGAATCGATGTAGTGGTTAAAATAGTTCTCCGGTAATTTTCCCTTAAAAAGGGCAACGTGATTATCACGTAAGTCTTGAACGGCTGAAATATACTGTCCCACTTCTTTGAGACGGATTTTTTTCATGCCTTGAACCACAGTACCTTGCTCGTGAATGTGTTGAATCACCGTATATTCTTCCATTTGATATACGGGATATTGTGCCGCAATTCGTAACCAAAGGTGGGTGTCTTCCCATAATCTGAAGCGCACATCAAATCGTACATTTTCAAGAATGTAACGGTGCACACAAACCTGGGATGGGATTAAAAATTTGCTGCCGATTTCTAGTAAAATACGGTTATTAAGATTTAAAAATTCTTTTCGTTTGCCAGCTTCTTCTTGTTGTGTGGTTATTCCTGTGGCGATTAAGCTAGGGGAAGGTTTGATATCCTCGATGAATTTAGCTAATTCCCAAAGATGATAAGGTTGGTATTCATCATCGCTGTCAAGGAAACAAATCCACGTACCGGAGGCGTTATCAATGCCCTTGTTACGTGCAGCGCTGCGTTCGGAATTGTTTTGAAAGACATATTTGATTCTCGGGTCGTTAAAGCTTTTTACGACATTTTGTGTGTTGTCGGTGGAACCATCGTCGATGACGACCAATTCCCAATCTTGATACGTTTGCTTAATTACACTTCCGATGCTACTTGGCAAAAATTGTTCACGATTATGACATGGCAGTACGATGGAAAACATATTGCGAGTTATTTACGAATTAAAATGGCAAGCGTGTCCATCGTATCGAGGTATATTTTGTATCCATGCTGCCCTAAACTTGAATTTATTTCGCGATGAATGTCATAAGTTAGATGAGCGTGTTCGAAAATCAGGTAATCAGGTTTATAAGACTTAAAGTCTATTGATTCAATGATATCTTTTTCAAACCCTTCAACATCAATGAGTACAAGGGTTCGCTGCTTATTTTTCAATTCATATTTATCAATAATATATTGAAATGGCTTTCCTTGAACGGTTTCTTTACGCAATTCAAATTCACTAAAATGTCTCAAAACACCTTTATTCATGTGCATGGAGGCGATGAGTGAATTTCCTTTGGTTAGTTCTTCATTGGGGCTAAATAAATCGACCAACATTTCTTCTTTCGTAATTGCAATATTTTCAAAATAAATATTTTCACGTCCAAGAAAATTGGATTGAAGTTTCATAAAAACGGATTTCTGCGGCTCAATATATACTCCACTCCACTTTTTCTTTATTACAGCTTGATAAATTGGATCAAAATCAACACCATCGTTTGCCCCAATTTCAACAAAAAAAACATCCTCGGGTAGTTTATCAACAAATTTGGTTAATAAATTTTGAAATATTGGAAGCCTTTGAAGTGCAGTTTCAATGCGACTTTTAATCCTCCATCTTAGTAATCCTATCATTTTAGTTTTCCAATGTTAATTTGTTCAAACAGGCTTTCAATTTGATGAATGTCAACAATATAATCGGCAGATTGCGGATTATTTCCATTGAATTCCTCATTATAAATACGGTAATAAAAATTATTCGTTTCTAATGCCATTAAAGCGTACATATTCATTGGCCAATCAGAATTAAATAGCTCTATTACTGTGGCTCCTGAAACAGCAAGCATATTGGTTAAGCAGGCACCATGTTGGGCAAAAATAACCGAACTCTCTGAGAAGAGATTATATTGGCTTTCTGCGTTATATTCTTCAAGTTCAATGTATTCAAAACCATATTGTAAAAGCACTTCAAACAGGGCAAGCTCATTGCATATTTTTCTGGATTTAGCCTTGTTTCTCGATATATATATTCTTCGCGTCAAAGGTTTTATCAGTACAATTTTATCAACGACTGTTTTCAAAATTCGCGTAGAAAGCCTTGAGTTGAATCCTAAATACTTCGTACCTAAAAAGTCACAAAACACATATTTTTCAAATGAAAGGTATGGACTATCGATTTCGATGATTCGATCCGTTTTTATTTTATATAATTCAATAACATCTCTTTGCCATTGATTTTGAAATTTATTGGTGTAAACGAAGAGGTTCTCATAATTCGATAACAGATGAATCACCCTAGCCAAAAATTCTACATGGAAATGCCAATAGTTTGTGGGTGCATGCACAAACGTCCCTTCAGCGATACGATAAGGAGCCTTTAAAAAATCCAAATTATAGAAAAATTTATAATGAATCGGATCCTTACCCATGTAAGTGTTCAAGTATAGTTTTTTCGTTGAATCCATGATTGATCCATTTTCAACAAAAACATGTATGTCGGTTAAATGATAAATGTTCGTTTCGGGGTTGGTGACTTCGTGTAATTCTAATTCAATCCTATCCTCTAATATGACACTTAACGTTACTTGCTCAACCTCTAAATCATGGATGGTAGAATATTTGTCTTTTGTTTCTAAATACCCATAGGTCTTGGGTAAATTCCTATGGAGTTTATTTAATAATGACCACCTTCTAAAAAAAAACAACAGAAATCTTCTCATAGATAACCATTCTTCTGTTTACTTAACTTAAACCGTAAGCAACGGCGGAGATGAAACAGAACACTCCGATAGAACGTCCAGCCCTGAAATGGATTCTTTAGAACCGTTTTCCAAACTGCTTGCCAGCCTTTCTTGGGACGTCCATTCCAGAAAAAACGAAAGGGATCAAACCAAGCGGCGTTCCACAAATGAATCGCATATGTATTTTCGGTCCGAAAACTCATTGGGTCTCTCGTATCGGCTTGCTCGAAGGGCATTGGACAAAAATAGTCGTAAGAGTAAATAACATTGCTGTCTAAACGTTGCGTTGATTTATTGGCCTGATCAAAACCAAGAGCCCTAAATACGGGCTGAATTTCAAGTGGGATTTCAAGGTATTGGCTATCCGATTTATTCAAATATATATCCAGGCACGCCTTCACGGTCGGGTGATTTTTGACAGCACCAATTACTACCGGCTCGACCATGCCGTTATTGGCCCTACCCCAAAAAGCTTGTATATTCAACAAATCACCTAAGGACTTTATTGCGAGCATGTCCGTATCCAAATAAACACCACCGTGATCGTACAAAATTCTCAACCTGGCGTAATCGGATAAAAAGGCCCATTGTTGCTCGCGCATGGCTTTATGGGCAAAGTCACAGTCCATGGGTGTATTGCTTAAATCCCATTGGATGATCTCAAAATCCGGCATCACTTTTTCCCAAGAATCGATACAATGCCGGATGTTCTCAGGAAAAGGATCGTTGCTGAACCAGAAATAGTGAATTTTTTTGGGAATCATGTTAGCGGTACTTGAGTACATTTTTTAGGTAGAGCCCAAGAAATCCGAAACGCCAAGCGTTGATTAGCAACTCAAGCCTCTCGGATAAAGTAAATCTTGTTTCCTTATTTCTATGGAAATAGCGGTATAAATAGGTTTCCACGGTCAAGTTAAGGGGAAGGTTATGTTGCCTCAAAATCCGAAGAATATACTTCAATTCCGTGAAACTGTTTTTGGTCGTACTTAACCGAACATTGGAAGCATGTTGGCGGAAATGGTTTAGACTTAGGGCACTGTATGAAATCAAGGAGGCACTCATTAAAAGGTTTAACCAAAAATACCAATCCCCTACCAGTTTCAACTTTCCCATTGTCGAGAACATTTTTGGGTCCTTAACCTGTTCAATTAGTAAAGATTTTTTAAATAAGACTGCACTAGCATTGGGGATAAAATTATCCCTAAGCATCCATTGCAATAAAAATTCCCGGGTATTCGAGGTAAAGTTGTGCGAAAAGAATGGATAAGAATCTTTGAAAGGCATATGGGTGAATCCGTAAATGGTTGATGGAGCGGAGTTTGCATCAATGATTTGAGAATTGCAATACACCATTTCAGCATCCGTTTCCACGATTAGTTCATTGATAAAATTGATATCTGCCACATCATCACTCTCCGCAATCCAAATCCATTCCCCCTTAGCGATATTAATTCCTTTTTCCCATTGTTTGAAAGTGCTTCCACTGTTCGCAGCATTATACTCAATATGGCTTATTTTCTCTTGTCCTCGATAACTTTCTATGATTTCCCGGCTGTTGTCGGTTGAGCAGTCGTCCAACAAAATCACCTCGAAGTTTCTGTACGTTTGATTTAATACCGAATCGATGCGCTCCTTTAAGAAAGGTGCGTGGTTATAGTTAGGAATAATTACGCTAACCAAGGGATTGTATGAGTTCTCTCCATGCATTGTTAAACCGATCTTCGTCGAAATGTTCCGTTGCATAAAGGTAAGCCTTTTTTGAAAGTTGCTGATACACTTCAGGCTCCTGCAAAAAGCTGTTAATTCGGTCAACCGTTTCACTCACGCAATTTTTAGGATCTGTCAAAAAGGCCAGCTCATTCAAAACCTCAGGGATCGACCCTACCCGTGTTACGATGGGAACACAACCATAAGCCATGGCTTCTGAAATAACCTTCGGGAAACCTTCGCTTTCCGAAGTCAAGACCAGCACATGGGAAGATGCATAATGTCGTTCAATCGTTTTCTTATCCGTAATTACCCCAAAACAATGAACATTGTCCGGTGCCTTGTCGCTTTGATCTATGCCAATTGCTTCGAACCTTACGCGAGAATCATTGGCGAAATGTTCAGCAATTTCATAAAACAAGGAAATGCGTTTCTCTTTAGCATCCCGACCTACGTACAGTACCCTGAAAACATCCATAGATTTGATGGGCAATTCCTCTGGAATGGACACTT
>Ga0208229_1000408_pt1 | contig 11257 bp, 8 predicted proteins | sample LakMenEpi22Aug11_FD_150725 | JGI IMG/M metagenome (GOLD analysis project Ga0208229, IMG submission 150725) | Freshwater microbial communities from Lake Mendota, WI - 22AUG2011 deep hole epilimnion (SPAdes) | ecosystem: Environmental > Aquatic > Freshwater > Lake > Epilimnion/Euphotic zone ... | reverse complement strand
TCGGCCAACTTTAATAGCAAAACAGCAGTAAACAATTTGGTATTGCTACCAATTCCGAAAACCATGTCTGACTGAATTGGAATATTAGCATGAGACACACCACTCACGCCATCCCATAATCCCTGATTCGGAAAATGAATACAAGTTGAAAGCCCTTGAATATTATTTGCTGTACGAAAACTATCTATCGTATGTTGTAATTCTTGAGCTAAAAAGGGATTTACTTGAGCTTGATAATTCCCAACACTAAAAACGAGCCATATAGTGCTCAGAATCCATTTTTTATAATACTTCATATTCTTAATTGTCAGGCCTTTAAGTTTCAGTAGTTGACCTAAAGATAAGGTATTTCAAGTATTACACAAATAGCAGGTTAGGGAAATCCTTAATAAAATCGAATGGTTACCCATAAATCCTCGTCATCGGTAATAAAAACGCCAACCGAAATGGATTGATAAGCAGATACAATTATATTCTTATGCGGGGGAGAATCAGTAAAAACCTCTAATACACTTTGGGCTGTTTCTAAAACCGTTTGATTCATGGTGAAATTTAATTGTATGATTTCTGCACGCGCATGTACGGAATCCAATTTGCTCACATGAAAAAGTTGCCATTTATCGCCCATCCGCTTGCTGTGCTGACGACATGAATGAACATTTTCACTTAAATAGGTCAATTTTGTAAGGCCTTGTGCTTTTCTGTAGCTATTGATTTTGTTATAAATTTCTTTTTCTAAGGTCAAGGTATCCATGGAAAAGACAATTCCCCTGAAAATCATACTCGAAACAACAAAAAGGATAAACTTCATTTGCCCATTTATACTTATCAACGTGAAAGCAAAAAAAGGTGACAAGAATCCTGAAATTTGAATTATTTGCCTTTACTTTTGCTGTCATGAGAGTAAAAATGCGCCGCGCACAATTTGTCATTTTGTTCATTGTCCTTGTGCTCTTGTTAATTCCATTTCTTGAACAACTCGATGGGAAAGCCGCGTTCGATTGGGGACCCTTCGATTTTATTTTGGCGTTTCTCTTATTATTTACCTTAGGATTTGGGATAGAATTTTTTGTTAGAAGAATTAAATCTCGCCAAATAAAATGGTTAGCCATTCTAGGTATAATTCTGTTTTTCGTGCTGCTTTGGGCTGAATTAGCAGTAGGTCTCTTTAATTCCCCGATCGCTGGGGATTAAATTTAAAAAGAAAGCATTAACCTAAAATTTAACAAAAAAAAAATTACCAGATTAGTTTCCCTGTTTGTAATTGCAGTCCTTGGGATGCCTTAAAAAGGTAAGCACCATTATCCCAAGCATTAAAATGGAATATTTCTCCGGGCTGCAATTCGGTTTCAAGCAATTTTTGGCCATGGCAAGTATAAATCTCTATACTTATCTTGTTCAAACAAGAATTTTTAATCCCTGGATGTTCTCCATTCGATAGAATATCCACCAATGCTGTTTGAGGAAAGATATCACGAACATTCAAACCTCCTTCAGCACAAAAAACGGTATCATTTTGCTCAGAATTGTTTGAAATAAACGGAATATCAACTGCAATAACGTCGCACGTAACAGGATTCACAGCGAATGGTAAAGTGATTAGATCGTTAACTTCCACTTGCGAAATCGGCCGATCAAAAGCCTGACAATGACCAAGACCATTTTGATCCAAAGATGATATACAACTTCCATCCAAATGTGCTGCGTATGAAAAAACAATTTGTTCGCTAGCACCGAAAGTGTAAAGTGCTGATAAAGGAATAGTAGATAAAGAAGCTTGATAATTAATTAATGGAGAAAATGACTTCGACCATTCAATGTTTCCTCCCGGAACATTCGGATTGAATTTTAATATAAAATATTGACAGATAGGATAAGCAAGGGTATCCGTAATGTTCCCAGTTAGCAACAATTTATTATCTGATGTTTCATGAATTCTATCAAAGGAAATTCCTTGATTTGCAAAAGGGGAACTAAAACGCCACTGATTAATTAAGTTTAAATTAGAGTCAAGTTTTGCAACTATACAATTGCTTTCATAATCCCAGACCCCGCTGTAATCGTTTCCATAGATGAAGTTCACATAATAATCATCAGTAGATGTCAACAGTCTTGAAGCAAGCACTGAATTGTAATTATTAGATGTATGTTGATATTTCATTCCCTTTTTGAATGTTCCATCGTTGTTAGTAACTAACAAATAACCATAATGTTGAATGGTATCTTGAACCGGCCCAATATTAGATCCTCCGCTTACATAACCAGAATTAATTCCTTTAGCCAAGGCGTATACGTTTGCATAATTATTTTCAGTAAAAGAATAGTTTTTAGCCCATACTACACTGCCGTCTTTTTTGAATTTTATTAGCCCATGATGAACCGCACATTCTGCAACTAAGGCAACAAAAGAGGTGTCATTTTCATTCGATTCACACAAGGTGTGCAGGGAGTACATTATACCCGTGGTGTTATTGTATCTTTTTGAGAACTGTATTATACCGTTTGCATTATGTCTCGAAATAAAAATAGAAGTACCATAAACCCCCGACGAAACTATGCTGTTGTCTTCAAGTTCAACACTGTGGGAAAAAACACTCGAACCACTCGCACTGCCGTTGTATTTTGATGACCACAATGGATTGAAATATTCGTCAAAAGTTGACAAAGAAAATGTATTTGAAAGGTAAGCTTTACTGGTCATTACCAAATGTCGATTTCCGCTTAATTTTTGCATACCCTTCATTGTCGCGGTTGTGTTTACATTAGCGCCAAAATCACCAAATAAATTTTTGTACATCCCTGTTTGAGCTGAAAAAATGCTCCAATGGAAAATTATAATTAGAACCGTAAAATTTTTAATCATACACTAACCTGTTTCTTCGAATTTACGAAAATTTATAAAAAATTCTGTTCATGCCCAATTTTCAACCTTTAATCTTTAATAATATTTCCTATTGATGCTACAAAGTGGGCTTTACAACCTTCTGGCAGTGGCTGTCTTAATGGAGTCATTTCGAATTGAATTCGAGTCCCTCGTTTTAGGAATACTTTTGGCAGGTCACCCGTCTGTTGAATTAATTTTCCTTTATTCAAAATAGTAGATTGAACAAATACATCTTATTTAAAAGATAAGCCGCTAACTTGATCAATTACTTGAATATCTGAAGTAACTTGAATCAAACTATTTGTTCCTGAAATTATACAAACCAATAGCACGAGTAAATTGGGTTTCATTTTTGAAAACCAGTTTTCAAAAATTGCATTGTTCACCAAGTACTTTTCCAAACAAACAGTCGTTTTAGCAATCATCATTCTTTTATGAATTTTTGAGTGAATTTATTGTATCCTTGTTTAATTGTCACAATGTAAATGCCATTAGGCAAATCCGCAATATCCATGCGATTTTGATTTTGTCCGAGAATTAAAACTTTTCCAAGTAGATTTCCAATAGAAACTTCGTATGTTTCGTTGTGAGATACATTTACGTTTAATTCTGTCTTAGCTGGATTTGGATATAGCGTAACATTTTTATCAATACCAACATCGTTAAGTCCAAGAGCACCCAAACACAAACCATGAGTCCCTAATTGATTTCTGAAAGGGCTATTCAACATTGCTGTATGCATTCTTATAGTTTGGTCAGTGGTAAACATATACTTGTACGGATCCCGAGAATAATCCATAAAATTCATGTACATTTCTCCATCTGGAGAGTTTGACGGACTGCTACACGAACCAACGTTGATTGGATATGCCGAAGGAGTTCCGATATTTTGTGTAGCTGCTGGTGGCGTATCTTGACAATAGTCGGTGGCACAAGCTCCATCACCCCAAATATGTCTGAGCCCTAAATAATGTCCGACCTCATGTGTGAGCGTTCTGCCCTCAACCAATGGTGAACCATATATTCCATTCGGAAATAAATTGTTAGAGCCAATTACTTTCGCAAAACACCAAATACCATCGGTAGATTCAGTTGAGTTATTTGGTATCCCTATCAAACCAGTTAAAGGCGGGACGGATGATACTCCTGTGTAATTGAGCGAATCATTTTTGTCTGTAATCCAAACATTCAGGTATTTCGTTACGTTCCAAATGGACTGCGGCTTAAGAATATCGTCAAGATAAGACTTCATAGTCGCTTGAGTAGAATAATTACTTGGATTTGGCAAATTCAGAGATAAATAATTAATTCTATTGATTCCGGGTTCGGGCAATAAATTTCCATTTGTATCTTTTGCAGCTAAACAAAATTGAATTCCTACGTCAGCAATTTTAACCCTGCCTAGACTATCGACATTATTAGGAGAAAGTGCTTGGTTGATTGCCCAACTTGTATAAGCAGTGGAAGGATAACTAGAAGAATTAAATCCGTTGCCACTAAAGTCTTGATTTAAAACCGTTATTTGAGAATTGATTTGGTCCTGTGAAATATTAGGAAACGTTCCAATAGTCTGTCCACCATGTATTACATGGAAAATTATTGGAATAGTATAAACGGTGTCGGATTTAATTTGATGATTGTGCCTTTGTTTATATTCATAAATCAAATGCTGAAACTCATTTTCCCAGAGGTTCGTGGGTATTTCAGCACCACAATTTTGACTTTCTTTTTGAGCATAAATGGTCAGTACAAAAAGCAAAAAGTAAATTGAAATAAGTAGTCTTTTTATCAAAGTTTATATTTTAAAATTTAACGGTTTGCGGATACTCTTATGTCTGTCAGTGTTTTATTACTTTAATTTTTATGTTATTGTGATTATTTCTTAAAGTTATAAAGTAAATTCCGTTTTGAAGATTTGAAAGATTAATAGACTTACTTGATTGGTCTAATTTGCCAACTTCCAATTGTTGTCCGAGCTGATTAGTTAGAGTGTAAACAAAGCTTTCAGAATTGCTTAGTTCAAAATTGACAATATTACTTGTTGGGTTTGGATAATATTTAATTCCTTTATTGATTGCGTTGTTGTCAATTGAAAGTACAGGATTTGTATTGTAGCTTAAATCAGAAGTATCTAATGCCAATAAAAACCCATCAAAAGAACCAAAACTTGCCGATTTGATAACTCCTTCAGTCATACCGCCAATAAATAGAATACTGTCTTTCAAGTAGCAATAGCCACGCTCTTCGTGTGGTGTTCCAAATTGCTTACTTGCCAATATATTTAGATTATGGTCAAACTTTTGAACAATAATATCAGCTGATTTTTGTGTTGGGTCCGAATTGGTATTTCCATCGTAGTCACCATATGAATAGCCAACTGCATATAAATTGTTATTGTTGTCAATAACTAATTTTCGAAATAAATCAGATCTTGTAGTTCCAAGTTGTTTAATAGTAGGATTAGTTAGTTGAGGTGAATACTTGATGATAAAGGCATCACCTTCTCCAATATGTGTTCCTTGTAAATTTCCTGTTGTAAATCCTGCAACATAAATATTACCTTGATTGTCCACTTTATTATCAAGAACCCAGTCGGCTCTGGCACCTGGCGTATTAATTACAATTGAGTGGGGTCTTGTTGGTGATGTAGTATGCAAATTCTCGTAAACTGAAACAAAAGCATTTGCACCAAGATTAGAAAAATACCAACCACCAGAAACCAATCTTCCAGCACCAGGTGTTCCGCTTGGCACATATGTTAAGCCGCCCCATGCTTCAGCCGAGGCAATAAATCCTGCAGCATTAGGCGGGTCTAAAACACGCCAAACATTTTGCAAGTTTGATTTTTGATGTTTGGCTACCAAATATACGTCATCGGTAGTTGCTGCCCCTGTTGGAGAACCTTGTGCAGAAACAAAAATATTTCCTGCATCATCTTGTGTAATATTACCATATCCGTCTATTCCTGCATTTCCCCACTGGTTGGCAGCTACTATTTGTCCATCGGACAAATTCAATTTTAATAAAATTCCATCCCAACGACCCGCATTTGTAAACCCGGGTAAGTTCCCAAGCGTTCTTCCCGCTACATAAATATGAGTATTATCTGTAATAGCTGCTTTTAACAATGTTCCTTCCTTCATTGGTAGTTCTGTAACCCAAAGTTGTTGGCCAGTAGGAGATATTTTGTTAATGAAAATCTCATTTTCACTATCTGATAGTCCGTCTAAATTACCATCTGTTAAACCAAAAAAGTAGCTATTTCCTTGATAGTCCATTGTCATTCCTCCAACAACTTCTTTCCCGTTTGAACCAAATTGAGTTATGGCTTGAGGAATAGCAGGATTAGTTGAAATAGGTTGAGCATATTTGAAATGATTAGGGTTAAAAAGACTTAATGTACTATCGATGTTACAGATTGGATTTGGATTATTGGGTGGATTGCCACTTACAGCGGGTTCTATATCCCAACAGGGAAAAATAAAAGCAATTAAATCTATATTGTTATTTGCCGTATAAAATAAATACCAGCCTGTTGTTTGACAACCTTCTGCAGTTGTACAATAAACTAAACTATAGTCACTGGGATGCCCTTTTAATTGAATATAACCATAAGAGAAATCCAAATGCTGAATTACACAATAGTCATTATCTATACCATCAGTACCACGCAAAAAAAATGGGTTAGGAATTTCAGAAGTTCCTAGTATCACTCTGTCTGCTTTACCGCTTTGATAACCAAAATCAAGGTCTGTATTTAGAATACAGCGTATTAATTTTACTTTATTCGAGCCAGGAAATGCATCGGTAGGGTCAACAGGCATAAAAACATCTCCACCACTATTTTCTCCGTCCATATAGTCGGTGTCAAAAATCGTAAATTCCAAATCATCAAAAGGAGCACCCGAAGCAAAGGTTGGAAGTCCGGTTGTGAAGGGAATTAAGTCATCCGTACCCCTTGGCATTGGAGGAAAAGTTCCCGCACTATCTTTTAGTTGTTGAATTGTTTGTGCCGAAGCATTTAATGCAAAGAAGCACGTTAAAAGTAAAATTTTAAATCTCATTATTTGTCACTTAATATTCAAATCATTAGACTTCAAATTTTGTCAAAGGTTTAATTTTCGTAATTTAAGGGTTGCCGATAACTCAGTTATAAAAACAAAAGGTTCTCATTCCTTCATTAATTTTAGATGTTGCTTACCTTTGTTTGTCTTTATCTCTAAAAAGTAACACCCTTTTTCAAGTTTTTCAATTGAAAATTGTGGATTGTTTGTTTCAAATTGTAACTGACCACTCGCATTATAAACTGAAACAGTTAGCAGTTCATAGCTGTTCATTTTCAATTGAATCACATCGCTTGCTGGATTTGGATAAAGTGCAATTCCGCTAAAATCAATTATTTCGTCTAATTGAGAGGTGGCACAAGTCAAATCATTCACGTATTCCCAAATGGCATCATTTAATAAAAATGGAACATTCGAGTTTCCAGGCTCGTCGCCCATGCGTAACCAGATTAATTTTTGGCTTGGCACGACGTTTAGAAATTGTCCTCCAGATCCGATAGCCGAAATCATATCCGCTGGTGCATTAGGACTCATGAAACCAGGAAAAACAGTTTGCAAAGTGGGAACCATGAACGATTGTTTTCCATTCAACCACCACAAGAATCCATAAGATTTATTCAATGTTTGAGATGTATTGACCATTTCATTGTAATAGTTGGTGTCGGTCATGATTTGATTGCCATTCCAATTTCCTTTGTTCAAGATTAATAAACCAAAACGCGCCATACTGCGCGCATTGCTAAAAAATACGTTGTTGTATCCCACAGTAAAAAAGGACCCTGTCATTCCGGTTGGGATTTTTAATTTTTGTGTGGTATAACTGTTAAGGGCTTGTCCCGTTGCTACTTCTATTACACTATCGAGTAAGGTATATGGCCCATTGTGGTATGCCCAACGCGTTCCTGCATCGGCTTGGTAGATTAAACATGTGTCAAGTGTGCAATAGTGGTCAGGAACATTGTCGTTCAACCCGGAGGTCATGGTGAGTTGATGCCGAATGGTTATTTTCTCTTCTTGTTGTGGAGTACAGTTTGTCCAGCCTTGACCGAGATAATGAGAAGTGGTATCTGAAATGGATAAATGTCCTTCTTGTTGCGCAATTCCTGTCATGAAAGAAGTAATTGTTTTACCGGCTGATGCCCATTGCCAAGGTGTTGTTGCTGTATGCGCTCCAAAATACTTCTCCAGAATAATTTTCCCATCTTTTAGGAGAATAAATGCCTTGGTATTATTGTTTTCCAAGAAATTATACAAACTGTCAATTTTAGTTTGGCAATAATTCAATGATTGAGGCGCAATGGTATCCCATACAGTTCCCGTTAACGGAGGAAAATAAAGCGATTGGGCCGTGATTTCCGAAAAGAATAGAATCGAAAATAAAAAGATGATCAGTTGTTTCATAAATACAAATTTATCTATTCAGATAATTTAAATAAAAATAATGAACCGCTCAGATAGGATCGATTCATTATTCATACGTTAGAACTATTTGTTACTGAATAATCCGTCTTGTATCCAGATCAATCTGAACCGTTTTATTTCTTCGTTTCGTAGTAGCTTCTGCAATGTTATCGCAAGTTCCATCACCGAGGTTGATAATTACTCCGCGTGATGAGCTGCCGATGTCAATTTTACCAGACAATGGGTATTTGCAAGTTCCTGGTTTTAACACAATTTTTTCAGTAATGTTTATCGGAATATCGATTCCACGTCTACCTGTTGCTGTACCCGATCCGGTGATGTGAAATTCATCATCCGCGATTTCACAAGTCGAAATTCCTGAAATCCATTCTCTGTATCGCGTAAAATTTATACTTCTTGAATGTTCAGAACTTGTTGCAGTTATATTTCCTGTGATTTGTATTACCATATTTCCTGATAAATTTGGACCCGTATTCTCTGCATTTCGACTTCCTTCAATCTTAATGTCATTGATATAGAAATTGTCAAAAGTAACGGTTCGGGTATTTCCTTGAGTGCGCATATCACCAGTAACGTTGATAATGATTTTCCCCTTCTTGGTTCTTCCATTTGCATCCTGACAACCCGTTCCATAATCTATGGTAACTGTTTTTGGAAAGGTTGCTGAAGATTCTGTCACTACCGCACAAGGAGCCAGTAAAGATGCATAATCAAAGGAACAAGGGTTTGAGACTATTTCTTCCTCTCTGAGAAGATCACCATCTTCCAGTTCAATTTTCAATACATCTTCCGTGTCTGATTGATTGTCATCAGAGAATTTACTGCAAGAGGCAACACTTACAATCATTCCCGTTGCAACCGCGATAAAAAGTAACTTTTTCATATTTATTATTTTTTAGATTTACTACTAAGAGAATAGGAAACAGAAAATGGTTGGTTGATGGTTATTATTTTTTCTGATTTCCCAAATTATATTGCACACCTAGCATGAGTGATGCGCCTGCATTTTTTACACTTGCACCGTTTAAATTGAAGGTTTTATTTAGAGGAACATAATACCCGACCTCGGAAAACACATTCCAACGTTCAGCAATTGACCCTTGTATTCCCAGCGAAAGGATTCCTTGTAAAATGACAGGAGAAGTTGGTTTTTTAAGATTCATTGTAACATTGCGAATGATATTATTTTCTTCAACATCAATACTCAAGGTTCTTTTTCCAAAGAATTCTGCATTAATGCCAGTTTTGAAATAGGGTGAAACTCTTTTCTGAGTAAAACGATAAGTAATTCCAAGTGGTATCGAATACAATACAAAAGAATGATTGATGCGTACTTTATAAATATTTGTATTTCCATTTGTGATACTCTGAATCAACGTTGGATCAGAGGTAGTTGCTTCACCGGAATTTGTTGAAAGTCTCAACTCATTTGAATTCGGTTCTACATATAAATACTTGAAAAACCAGCGAGATTGCACGTCGCCCGATGCCATTTGAAAACCCGTATTGATTGAAAATTGATTCGTGAAGTGATAGTTGATTCCTGTATAGAACCCGTATTTTCGCAACGCGATCCTTCGTTCACCCAAAGCACTTGATGTTGGACTATCTGAATTGAAAGTTCCTGAAATTATTCTAATATTTCTACCAATCAATGGAGCTATTTGAAAGGAAAAATAGGGCTTGAATTTCGTTTCAAGGTCTTCTTTTACCGGAAATTTTAGTTCATTTGAATATAAGATTTTTAAGGGTAATATTGGAAATGGTTCAAGGTAGCGTATCGAATCCATTGCATGTAACCCACTATTTACTGAATTGGGAGTCATCAAGTTATCCTGTTGGTCATTCTTTTCTTCGTGCAAAACAAGTTGGTCTTCCGATGAAGTTGAATTAGTTGAAAGAGTCGATATTTTGGTTTCGTTTGCCCGATTTTTCTTGTTTTTCTTTGATTTTGAGTTATTGGATAAGTTGTTTTCAGTGAACTTAGAACTTTCCGAAAGTACTTTTTGTGGTTTTTTATTTGAGGCGTTTTGAATTTGCTGATTTTTAGTTTCTAGATTATTACCGTTGTTATCGCGTATCTCAAATTCTTTATTCTTCTCTCTCTGGTTCTTGCTCTCTTTTCCACGTCCCTTTTGTTTTTCATGCTCTTTCGGCGTTTCTTTTTCTGAACTTAAACTAGGTTTATTTTTTATCTCGTCATCTCCAGAATTCAAGTAAATGAAAAGGCAAGCGCCGATGAATAAGCCAGCCATCAAAAACCAAAATGCAGCAAATCGGCGTTTCTTTTTTGGAAAAAGTTCACCTTCAATTTGATTCCACGCTTGGTCTGGAGCTGCAATATTCTCCGAATCAAACTTATCAGAAAGGGAACCTTTCCAATTTTCGTCATTATGAAATGAGTTATCTTTCATGTTGAATCTTTTTAGCGATAACAATATTATTTTCTATAGCTTGTCTCAGCTCTTTACGAGCATGAAAAAATTGCGATTTTGAGGTTCCCTCGGATACATCTAGCATTTCAGCGATTTCTTTATGTGAAAAACCGTCTACGGCATGTGCCAGAAATACTTGTTTACGTCCAGGAGGAAGTTTATCTATTAAAAACTTTAATTCGTCCAAATCCAATTCTTGAAGAAAATCCAGATTAACAGGATCTTGAATATCCCCTAGATCTGTCTCAGCCATTATTTTCTTTTTTCTAAAACTTGCAAGAATACTTCGAACCGTAATCATGCGCATCCAACCTTTGAAACTGCCTTTACCTTCGTAGGATGAAAGATTTTTATAGATCAAAATAAAACTCTCTTGTAAACTATCTTGAGCAGCGGTTTGATTTTGATGATACCGAAGACAAATGGCATACAACCAATTCTTGTGGAGTTCA
>Ga0208229_1000406_pt1 | contig 11303 bp, 12 predicted proteins | sample LakMenEpi22Aug11_FD_150725 | JGI IMG/M metagenome (GOLD analysis project Ga0208229, IMG submission 150725) | Freshwater microbial communities from Lake Mendota, WI - 22AUG2011 deep hole epilimnion (SPAdes) | ecosystem: Environmental > Aquatic > Freshwater > Lake > Epilimnion/Euphotic zone ... | reverse complement strand
GGCGCGGCAGGAGTGCGGCGAGGGCAAGTTGCCGGCGGTGCTGGTGGATTACGCCCACACACCCGATGGCCTGGAGAGTGCACTCAACGCCTGTCGCCCGTTCACCAGCGGACGGCTGATCTGCGTGTTCGGCTGCGGCGGCGACCGCGATCGCAGCAAACGGCCGCAGATGGGCGCCATCGCCGCCCGGCTGGCGGATCAGCTGGTGGTGACGTCCGACAATCCCCGCACCGAGGAGCCCCAGCGAATCCTGGACGACGTGGTGGCCGGGATTCCCGCCGGCACGGCCCTGCAGGTGGAAGCGGACCGGGCCACGGCCATCGCCAGCGCCATCGCCGGCGCGGCGGCGGGCGATCTGGTGCTGATCGCCGGCAAGGGCCATGAGGACTACCAGATCCTGGGCACCAGCAAGATTCACTTCGATGATCGTGAGGAAGCCGAAAAGGCCCTCAGGGCAAGGCCCTGCTGAGCGGCAGGTCCCTCAGCCGGCGCAGGGGCGCCAACCGATGCACGAACAGACCATCACGGCCTGATCGGGAGCCGATCGTCCCGTAATTTCCAACGGCGCATTCGTGTTTGGCGGGCAATGTCCCAGTCCCAGCCCCTGTCTAGAAAGTTTCTGGCCGAGTTGATCGGCACCTTCGTGCTTGTGTTCGGTGGCTGCGGCAGCGCCGTTCTCGCCGCCGTGTTCCCCTATGCCCAGGCGGAAAGCAATCCTCTGGGCCTGGGCTTCCTGGGTGTGTCCCTGGCCTTCGGTCTCACCCTGCTGGTGATGGCCTACACCATCGGCCACGTGTCCGGCTGCCACATCAACCCCGCCGTGAGCTTCGGCCTCTGGGCCAGCGGCCGCTTCCGCGGCTCCGAACTGCTCCCCTACATCGTGGCTCAGGTGCTTGGCGCCGTGATCGCGGGCGGCCTCATCTACGGCATCGCTTCGGGTCGGGCCGGCTTTGAGCTTTCGGGCTCCAACCCTCTGGCCACCAACGGCTTCGGTGCCCACTCCCCCGGCGGCTACGGCCTGGTCTCAGCCCTGGTGATCGAGGTGGTGCTCACCTTCATCTTCCTGCTGGTGATCCTGGGCTCCACCCACAAGAAGGCGCCGCTGGGCTTCGCCGGTGTGCCTGTCGGCCTGTCGCTGACGCTGATCCACCTGATCAGCATCCCCGTGACCAACACCTCCGTGAACCCCGCCCGCAGCACCGGTGTGGCGCTGTGGGTGGGTGGTGATGCCATCGGTCAGCTCTGGCTGTTCTGGCTCGCACCGATCGTGGGCGCTCTGCTGGCTGGCTGGGTGCAGCGCCAGCTGCTCGACGGCCGGGAGTGAGCCTCAGGCGCCTGCCCAGGGCAGGGGGGATCAGGCCTCGCCTTCTCCCTCCTGACTCTTCAGGGCGCCGTAGCTGATCGCCGCCAGCCCCACGGGCAGCAACACCCACCACAGCCTGGATCGATCGACCTTGAGGTCATCGTGGGTTTCATCATCACTCTCCTTGGCGGCCGCGAAAGGAGAGTTCTTTTTGGTGCCCGTCGCCTTGGTGCCGGCAAGCTCCTTCAGGGCTCCGACCGGCGATTCAACGGCAGCTCCGGCGCCAGTTTCATCCTTGGCCGAGGCAAAGGGCGAGGCCTTCTCCACAGCGGCCTGAGCCAGCAGCGGCATGGCCTCGGCTGGCGGCGCCACCATCGGATCAGCCACGGCCAGTGAACAACTCAGGCCTGCCGCACAGGCAGCCAGAAGCAGGTTGTGTTGATGTCGCATCGATGCGAATCGCAGCATCTGCTTCAGCTTCACTGCGGCAGATCCGCTGGGTTCGATTTGCACAGGTTTTCTCCCTGTCCCTGGCCCACGGCCGGCGCGGGGCTTACACAGCCTCCGTTAACGCTGCCAGGAATTGATCGATCTCCGCGCCGGTCGTGGTGATGTGGGTGCAGGCCCGCAGGCTGTCGGGATCATCCAGCTGGCGAATCCAGATGTTTCGCTCACCCAGTTGGCGCACCACAGCGGCGTGTTTCGCGGTGAGACCCTGGCCAGGAGGGCAGCCGGGAGGGCAGCCAGCATCCAAGCCAGGGCTTTCCGCTGACTGCAGCGCGAAGCTCACCAGGCCCGCCGGCGGCGGCTCGCTCAGAACGGTACGGATCCCGGCAATCGCCTGCAGGCCCTGCCAGAGCTGGCCGCTGGCGGCTCGGATGCCGGCCAGTCGCGCCTCGGGGCTGCCCTCGGCGGCCAGGAGTTCGAGCGATGTGGCCAGGCCACTGCAGAGAGGCAGGCAGGAGGTTGCCACCTCAAAGCGCCGGGCATCACGGTGCCAGGGGCTGCCGGCATCGGCCTCGTGGCGCAGGCTGCGCCAGCCCATCAGGGTCGGGCTGGCCTGCTCCAGCAACCGCTCCGACAGGGCCACGCCGCCCAGTCCCTCCGGCCCGCAGCACCATTTGTGACCGGTGAAGGCATAGATGTCGGCGGCAGCGGCAGCCTCGGCCACCGGCATGCTGCCCATGGACTGGGCCGCATCCACCAGCAGCCAGGGCTGGCGGGGGTGATCCCGCAGCCGCTCCGCCACCGCCTTGATCGGCATCACCGCACCGGTGTTCCAGAGCAGATGGGAAAGCACCACCAGGCGGGTGTTATCGCTGAGGTGCTGGTCCAGGCTGGCCAGCACCGCATCCGGCAGCAGGGCTTCAGGCGTGGTGCGGCAGAGCTGCTGCACCGGCAGGGTGGCGAGTTGCAGTCGTTCACGGCGCGCCAGTTCCCGGCAGGCCGCCACCACGCCGGGATGCTCACAGTCGCTGATCAACAGAACATCGCCCTGCTGCCACGGCAGGCCCCATAAGGGCAGAACGCAGCCGCTGGTCACGTTCTCCGTGAGCGCCAGCCGATGGGGAGCCACGCCGCACAGGCCGGCCAGGGCGTTGCGCACCCGGGTGGTTTCCCGTTCCACGAAGGGCCAGACGGCCAGACTGAAGGGCCCCAGCTCCTGGATGGTGCGCCAGCTGGCGATGATCGCCTCCAGGGCAGGATCCGGCAGCGGTCCCTGCCCCCCGTAGTTGAAGTAGGCCTTGTTGGCCAGGGCCGGGCAGAGATCTCGCAGGGTCATGGCAATGGCCGCTACGGCTCCAGGGGTTCCACCACCACGGCGGTGCCATAACAGAGCACTTCAGTGGCACCGCTGGAGCCGGTTTCCACGGTCGAGCCGTCGTAGCGCATGCCAACGATGGCGTTGGCCCCGAGCTGACGGGCATGGGCCACCATCTCCTCGAAGGCCTGCTCCCGGGTCTGCTCGCACATGGCGGTGTAGGCGCCGATGCGACCACCGATCATCGTCTTGAGACCGCCGAAAAAGCCCTGAAGCAGCGTGGGTGAGCGCACAACGATGCCGCGAACGACACCCAGGCAGGTGACCACCCTTGCGCCCGGCAGCTCAAAGGTGGTGGTGACGGGCAGAGAAGTTCGCGCCATGGCGATTCAGAGCGGCGCTGGCTCAGCCGCCGGATCTACGGGAACTGGGAATCTGATCGGTCCATGACTGCTGCATGAACTCCCGCAGATAGGTGTCGGACGGCAGCGGACCATCGAGGAAGCGCAGCCCGAAGAAGCTGGCCTCGCCGAGGGTGTTCGTCCAGCGCAGTTCGGCTGGCAGCCGGCGGGTCTCACGGCCACCAGGCTCGGTGAACTCCAGATGCCCAGGCACCGGCGCGGCGAGGGAGAGGCGGCCTTGAACGGTGAGGCAACTGCCGTGATCGCTCACATTCCAAAGATGAGCCTGGATCACCGGCGTCTCAGCGCTGTTGTCCGCCCGGAATCTCGCGCGCGGAGCCGAGGCGCCGAAGGGCAGACAAAACCGTGGTGCCTGGCGGGGCTTGCGCTGTGACGCTGAGTCTGCCGGCTTCTCCTTGGAGGCAAAAGGCCCCCTGCGAGGACTGCGCTGAGGAGCTGAGACGGTTGGCTGCTCCTGCTGCTGCTTGGAGGGAGTGGCTCCCCTGGAAGGCCGGCGCTGGGGGACGGAATCCTTGGGCTGGGGATCGGGATCCATGGGCTGCTCCTTGGAGGGCCTGTACAGCCGAAAACTCTTCATCTCTCCCATGCCCTTGTATTCCGCACCTAACGATCACCTTAGGTGTGGCAGGGCAGGTCTGTCGTCGAAAGGAAGCCCCTTGAGGGGCCCTGCATGCCGGGATGCACTGCTGCGACGGCTCAGAGGCAGCACCTAAGGGTGCGGTGAGAACTCAGATCGCAGAGGGAACAAGCACCCGTGGCGGCAGGTTGAGCTGACGGATGCGCCTGGCGAAGCCGCGGTCGTCGAAGGAGGCGATCGCCACGCAGGAGCGGCCGCTGGGGTGATGCAGCGCATCGGCGAAATCCAGGCCGGACCACCGAGTAAGTAGCACTGATGCAACAGGTGGATGCTCAAAATGGTGGCCAATGGATACGGAAAGCCCCCTCTACTGCTGTTGTTGGGGTAGTGGGCGGGAGTAGCTCAAGGAACGTCTGCCAGGGCACCACAGCCTCCATCTCGGCCAGAAATTTCTCGCGCTTGGCAGCATCCTTGGACCGCGGCAATGCCATAGCCCGAGAAGCCGAGCCGGTTGCCACCCATCAACTCAGTCCTGGACTGCGATCTCGTCACCGACGCCTCGCAACTGACCAAGGCACTCCAGAGTCTGCCTAATTATTAATCGAATACTTCGTTGACAAGCTCAACTATTTTTCTAGCTTCGGATCGAGTTCTGTCCAGCCAACAATTGTTGATGACTTGGCAACTTAAGGCCTGCTGCTAGGTCAAGTCTTGACAGGAGCTGAATAAAGCTATAGGTGGGATCAATCAGTCGGCGGATCTTGCCGTTAACCACGACTAAGCCGTGGCGACACGAATAACCAAAGGCATGGTGGGTGTTGTGCCAACCTTCCCCAAGAGTTATGCAAGCAACCAAGAAATTGTTCCTGCTATTATCAGTTGTTCTAAACGGTTGCTCGCCCCATAAATGAGCCAAGGAGTTAACAGAAGCTACGCCATGATAAAGGAAAGCAGTACTGAGGCAAAATGCTCCTAGCAGCATTGCCCCGCCCAAGAAGAAGGAGAGCATACACACCAGTAAAAAAGGCAAGAAGTGTAGACGATCTATGACTTTAAGAACGGGATCAGACTCAACATCAGTCGGCAAATGACTAGGCAAAAAAGCTGGGGTAAATGCCCAGCCAACTTGGGCAACCATAAAGCCCATCCAGCCACCCCCATTTACCCGAGGGGAATGAGGGTCACCAATTTGATCAGATTGGCGATGGTGATCAACATGTTGAGCTTTCCACCAACTCGGGCCCATCTGACCGGCAGCCGCAGCCAGCAAACAGCCAAGCCTGAGCAGAAAACGGGGGGCTCGATAGGAGCGGTGTACTAGCAGGCGGTGATAAATTGCTGTAATGGCAAGCATGCGCAATAAGTACCAACCAACCAACCAGGCCAGACCAGCCAGATTGATGCCAGTACTGATCAGTAGCGACGAACAGGCATGGCTGAAAATGATTAAGACTGGACCTATTGCATAGCTAAAGGCCACCAATACCCCATAGGGCCTGGGCCCACTGCCATCAATCATCATCTAATCCTCAATCACGGCCAGCAAAGGGGATGAACATCTATGGCTAAAAACCTTGCCGGGAGTGTCCCATTGCCATTGAACAGCAGGAGCCACCGGCGACTGTCAGCAAATACACATTAACCCCGCTGGTCCGGTAACTGCCAAGAAAGATTACGCTCCTGCCTCTGATTAGGGAACCATCATCAACGTAGCCGCAGGGGCGCCGCTTTCGATCGGTGGCGGTTTGATCCAGGCCAACTCCGGCTGATGCCAATAGCGAGTGGTTCGACTCCATCGGAGCGTATGACTCTGACGGGCCTGCTCACACATGGCGTTATAGGCGCCGATGCGACCACCGATCATCGTCTTCAAGCCGCCGAGAACCCCCTGCAGCAGTAAGGTTCGGGCCATAGCGATCAAAGCGGCGCGGGCTCAGCCGCCGGATCTGCGAGAACCAGGAACCTGATCAGTCCAGGACTGCTGCATAAACTCCCGAAGGTAGGTGGGGTACTGCAGCGGCTCATACAGGAAGCGCAGCCCGAAGAAGCTGGACTCGCCGAGGGCGTTCATCTAGCGCAGTTCGGCTGGCAGCCGACGGGTCCCACGGCCACCGGGCCCGGGGAACTCCAGATGTCCAGACACCGGCAGTGCCAGTAAAAGTCGACCTTGCAGGGTGAGGCAAGTGCAGTGATCGCTCACATTCTAGAGAGGAGCCTGGATCACCGACGTCTCAGAGATGTTGTCAGCCCGGAATCTCGCTCGTGGAGCCGAGGCGCCGAAGGAGAGAAAAAACAAGGCGCCTGGAGCGGGCTGCGCTCTGGAGCGGAGGCCTTTCCTTTGCTTGTTCTTGCTGCTCTTTGGAGGGCATGTAGAGCCGGTCAGTCGAGTGAGAGTCTCTCCAAGGAACTACTAAAAGGGGGGCTTCCACCCCCAAGCGGTCATTTGGGTGATAAGGCTGACCTCACCCCATCTCCCTAACTAGGGTCAGGCAGCCACAGGGGCGGTCTGACGGGAGAAACGAACGATGTTGTTCGCTGTTACGTGTGTGCTCTTACCGAGCAGGCTTCAGTCACCCTCCTGATGCCCCGTCGAAACCATTGCAGCCCCGTGGTGCTGCCGGCAGAGCCGGGAGCGGGGGAATGGAGCTGAGCGGAATCGAACCGCTGTCCGAAACATTGGTGTGAGCCACCTAGTCCGGCCGAAACCGGACACCTGCATTGTGGCAGCAGGAACCTCAGGCGAGTGGGGTGGGCATCACCGAACCCCGAACCACCTGATCCGATGCGTTGATGACCTGATGGGTCGATGTAGGCTGACCTGACGGATCAATCCGCTGCCGCCATGCGCACCACGCTCGACATCGAGGACGATGTGTTGGCGGCTGCCAAGGAACTCGCCCGCCGCCAGGGCACTTCGGCAGGCGCGATGGTGTCCCGCCTGCTGCGGGCCGCCCTGAATGGGAGCGCTGCAGGCGGCCTTGCACCATCGGCGTCTGCCACGACTGGGGGCTTGGCGGGGTTTCGGCCCTTCCCAGCCCGCACCGGTCAGCTGGTGACCAACGCACAGATTGATCAACTGCGTGATGAGGACGGCCTTTGATGGCCAGGGCCCTCCTGGATAGCAACGTGGTGATCGCGCTGCTCGACCAGGCCCACGTGCTGCATCGGACAGCCACCCGTTGGCTGGAGAGCGAACTGGACCACGGCTGGGCCACCTGCCCGATCACCCAGAACGGGGTCGTGCGGATCATGGCCCAACCGGCCTACCCGAACTTTCAGCCCGCCGCCTTGGTGGCTGAACGGCTATCGGAAGCCTGCGAGCACCCCAGCCATGCCTTCTGGCCTGAGCCGATCAGCCTGTTGCAGAGCGGCCTGATCGACTGGCAGCGACTGCTGGATCCTCGCCAGATCACGGATGCCTATCTGCTGGCCCTGGCGGTCCACCATGGCGGTCGCTTCGTGACCTTTGATCGACGGGTCGGCATTGAGGTGGTGCCTGCCGCAGCTGCCAGCCACCTGTGCGTCATCCCAAACGACTGAATGCAGAACCACGACCGATCCGTACCGGCGTTCCTCTGCAATGCCGTGCTGCCGCCGGGGCTGGAGGAGGCCGGCGCCGCCGAGCTGGCCGAGCTGGGCGCCACCGAGGTGCAGCCGCTGCGGCGGGCCGTGCGCTGCCGCACCGATCTGGCCACCTACTACCGGCTGCACCTGCGGGCCCGCCTGCCCTTTCGGCTGCTGCGCCAGCTGGCGGCCTTCCCCTGCCGCGGCCGCGACGACCTCTACGACGGCGTGCAGCGCGCCACCGACTGGAACCACTGGCTGCCGCCGGAGCTGAGCTTCCGGGTGGATGCCAGCGGCAGCCTGCCGGGGCTGAACCACAGCCACTACAACGCCCTGCAGGTGAAGAACGCCCTGGTGGACTGGCAGCGCAGCCGCTGGGGCCAGCGCTCCACAGTGGACCTCAACGACCCCGATCTGGCCCTGCACCTGCACCTCAGTGCCGGCCGACCGGGGCAGACGCCCCAGGCCAGCCTCAGCCTCGATGGCAGCGGCGACAGCCTGCACCGCCGCGGCTACCGGGCCGCCATGGGGCTGGCTCCGCTGAAGGAAAACCTGGCCGCCGGGCTGATCCGGCTCACGGGCTGGGATGGATCCGTGCCCCTGGCCGATCCCCTCTGCGGCTCCGGCACCCTGCTGATCGAGGCGGCCTGCATGGCCCTCGGCCGCCAGCCGGGGCTGGAGCGCCGCTTTGCCCTCGAGCGCTGGCCCGACTTCGACGGCCGCCTCTGGATGCAGGAGGTGGAGGCCGCCAGCGCCCTGGAGCGCCAGCAGCTGGCCGATGGCCGCCCGCTCGCCCCGGTGCTGGGTAACGAGGCCGATCCCCTGGTGCTGGCGCAGGCCCGCGCCAACGCCGAGGCCGCCGGCGTGGCCCCCTGGCTGCAGCTGCAGGCGGGCGACTGCCGCGACTTCCAGCCACCGCCGGGGCCGGGGGTGCTGGTGTGCAACCCGCCCTACGGCGAACGCATCGGCGAACGGGACGAACTCGAGCAGCTCTACGCCGATCTGGGCGCGATGGTGAAGGAGCGCTGCGGCGGCTGGGACCTCTGGCTGCTGAGCGGCAACCCCGAGCTCACCGGTGCCTTGCGCATGAAAGCCAGCCGGCGGATCCCCGTGAGCAACGGCGGCATCGACTGCCGCTGGCTGCACTACGCGATCCGCTGAAGGGGAGCGCCTAGCGTCAACGCCAACGGGAACGATCCTCCATGCAAGCCCTGGGCGGCCTGCTGCCGAACCTGCTGGCGGCGACTGCCGCTCAGGGCTCCCAACTGGGTGATGTGCCGATCGAAGCCCAGGTGCTGTTCATCGGCATCGTCTACCTGGGCACGTTGATCATCAGCCGCTTCTCCGTGCGGTTCGGCATCCCGGCGATCCTCGGCGTACTGCTGCTGGGCCTGGCGATCAACATCCAGACCCTGGATGTGAGCCACACCGAGGTGGAGACCCTGCATGTGATCGCCCTCACCCTGCTGCTCTTCTACGCCGGACTCAAAACCGACCTGGAGGCGATCAAAGGCTTCCTCAGTTATGGCCTGCTGCTGGCGGTGGCCGGCGTGGCGATCTCCACGCTTGCGCTCGGTGTGGCGATCTGGTGGCTCAGTTCCGCCAATGGCGCCGGATTGGCCCCCGGGCTCGCGGATGCCATGCCGATCGGGGCCGCGCTGCTGATCGCCGCCTGCCTGGGTTCCACCGATGCCGGTGCCACCCTCAGCGTGCTGCAACAGGTGCGGCGCCGGGTGCCGGAGCGGGTGGCGCACCTGCTGGAGTTCGAATCGTGCGTGAACGATCCCTCGGCACTGATCCTCTACGGCATTCTGATCAGTCTGTTCACCGTGCAGGGCTCCGCCCTCGCGGCTCCGCTGCCCGGCCTGGTTGTGACCGGCCTGCGCGATCTGCTGCAACAGATCGGCTCCGGCCTGCTGGTGGGGTTGGGCTTCGGCTATCTGGCCCGCCTGTTGATCGATCACTTCGTGATGCAGAAAGGCCAGCTGCTGGTGGTGGCGATGTCGATCGCCTTCATCGACTACGGCTGCAGCCATTACCTCGGCGGCTCGGGCTTTCTCTCGGCCTATGTGACCGGGGTCTTCATGACCAACGGCCACTACCGCAACCCGGAGATCAACCACACCTCGATCCAGGAGGTGTTGCTGCCGTTCAACACGATGAGCGAGATCAGCATCTTTCTGCTGTTCGGCCTGCTGGTGCAGCCCGGCGAACTGCTGCCGGCCGCTCGGGTCGGCCTGGCCACGGCAGCGGCGTTGATGTTGCTGGCCCGCCCGCTGAGCGTGCTGTGTTTTCAACACCTCTCACCGTTCAACCGCCGCGATGGCCTGCTGATCGCCTGGTGCGGTCTGCGCGGGGCGGTGCCCCTGGCCCTCTCCTACAACCTGGTGGACCAGATTCCGCGCCTGCGCGGCATGACACCCGAGCTGGGCGCCGTGCTGGCGCACAACGCCCAGAGCATCGTGTTCGTCGTGGTGATCATGAACCTGCTGCTGCAGGGGCTGAGCCTGCCGCCGCTGTGCCGCTGGCTCAACGGCCCAGCAGAGCCTTCGTTGTCTTCGTGAGCCCGGCCATCGTTTCCGGCAGATAGGGCCCGCGGCTCATCTGACCGCCCACCCGCAGGAACAGACCGGTGAGCAGCAGGTTGACGCCCGCCAGCACCAGCGAGGCCTGAATCCAGGGCCAGCCCAGATCCAGGCGGAACCAGAGCAGCAAGGCAAGCTCGGCTGCGATCAGCGAGAGCAGCAGGGTCACCAGGCCGCCCACCAGGAGCACAGCACCACCGATCAGGCGACGCTTCTCACGGTCGGCCTCCTGCAGGGCGATGCGCACATGCAGGTCCATCACCGAGCTCACCAGCCCGGTGACCCGCGAGGCCGCCTGCAGCGGCAGGCCGCCGCGGCGGCTCCCATCGCGGCGATCGCCGCCATTGCCGTTGCTGCTGCTCATGCGGAGCGGCGGCCCGAAGCCAGCAGCAGACCGGTGAGCAGCCCGACACCGGCGGCCAGACCGAGGGCCAGCAGCGGCCGTTCGCGCACCGGCTTCTCGATGCGGGGGCGCAGGGTGGTGTTGAGTTCATCGAGCAGATGCTCGAGCTGATCCTCCAGAGGCTTGAGCGAATCGGCCAGGTGGTGGGCGCGATCACCGGTGACGTGCACCAGGTCCATCAGCTGGGTCTTGACGCCCTCGCTGGTGCGACCGGTCTGGTGGGCGATCACCTCGACCACCTTGTCGAGGCTGCCGCGGGTGGCCTCCAGGGTCTGCTGGGCCACCTGGGGCCACTGCTGCTGGATCGCCGGCAGCAGGCTTTCGAAACGCTCGCGGAACAGGGCCGGACCGGCCTGGCGCGTGGCGGTTTCAGGGCTTGCCTCGGACGGTGCCGGGGGATCGGAGAGGGCAGCGCCGGCCTCGGGGCTGCTGCCGTTGCCGGGAGTGTCGGAGTCCATGGAGTGGTGGGACGGACTGTTGCTCCCTTCACCGTAGGAACGAAGGCTTGAAACGGACAGAACTTCAGCTACCTTTCAACTGCTCGGCGCACGGGCCTGTTGGTTCACATCAATCAGGTCGCACTGACGCACTTCAAGTCGTTCGGGGGGTCGATGACCATCCCCCTCGAGCCCGGCTTCACGGTGGTGACCGGCCCGAACGGCTCCGGCAAGAGCAACATCCTCGATG
>Ga0208229_1000405_pt1 | contig 11305 bp, 14 predicted proteins | sample LakMenEpi22Aug11_FD_150725 | JGI IMG/M metagenome (GOLD analysis project Ga0208229, IMG submission 150725) | Freshwater microbial communities from Lake Mendota, WI - 22AUG2011 deep hole epilimnion (SPAdes) | ecosystem: Environmental > Aquatic > Freshwater > Lake > Epilimnion/Euphotic zone ... | reverse complement strand
CAAGCCGATTTAAAGTATATTTTGGCAGTCGCCAACGACTTGGGTCCGTTGCTGAAATCCTATACCGTCATTGTGGATAAAAGCACCGTGCCTGTGGGAACCGCGGAGAAGGTTCGACAATGCATTGAAAAAACAGCAACGCAGCCTTTCAGCGTGGTTTCAAACCCTGAGTTTCTTCGGGAGGGCTTTGCCGTGAGCGATTTCATGAAACCCGACCGCATTGTGATTGGTTCAAGTGACGACAAAGCCATTAAGGTGATGGAGAACCTTTACAAACCGTTCGTTCGTCAAGGCAATCCAATTCTGATCATGGATGAAAAGTCCGCCGAGCTAACGAAATATGCTGCCAATGCCTTCTTGGCTACCAAAATCACGTTTATGAACGAAATCGCGAATTTTTGCGAACGCGTTGGTGCCAATGTGGATGCCGTACGTTTGGGCATCGGCTCCGACGACCGCATCGGCAAACGCTTTCTGTTTCCCGGGATCGGTTATGGAGGCTCCTGCTTTCCAAAAGACGTACAAGCCTTGCATTACAGCGGTCAGTCCGAAGGATATGATTTTCAGATTTTAGAAGCAGTCATGCACGTCAATCAGCAACAACGCCTTGCGCTTCTACCGAAAATTAAAGCATATTTTAACAACGATTTGTCGGGAAAAACGCTCGCGTTTTGGGGTTTAAGTTTCAAGCCGGATACCGACGACATTCGCGAGGCACCTGCCCTTTTTCTGCTGAAAACACTCTTGCCGATGGGAGTTAACGTAAAGGCTTATGATCCTGAGGCCATGCAAAATGTGGCGTTGGAAATGGGGAATTCCCTGGAATATTGTAAGAACCCTTATGAAACACTCGAAGGGGCGGATGCTTTGGTGATTTGCACCGAGTGGTCCGTATTTCGTAGCCCCGATTTCGACAAAATGCGCTCTTTGATGAAAACAACCGCAGTGTTTGATGGTAGGAACATCTTTGAACCCGAAGAAATGAAAACCCTTGGATTTGATTACTTTAGCATAGGAAGATGATGCAACGAAAAAAAGTACTCATTACCGGCGCCGCGGGATTTTTAGGTTCGCACTTGTGTGATCGTTTCATTCTTGAAGGATTTCATGTCATTGCTATGGACAATTTGATCACCGGTCGAATGTCCAATATCGAACACCTCATGCCCTTGGAACAATTTGAGTTTTATCGGCAAGACGTGTCAAAATTCATTCATATACCCGGAGAATTGGATTACATCCTCCATTTTGCTTCCCCAGCAAGTCCCATTGATTATTTGAAAATTCCCATTCAAACCCTTAAGGTTGGTTCTTTAGGGGTACATCATTGCCTTGGTTTGGCCAAAGAAAAAGGAGCAAGAATTCTGATTGCCTCTACTTCCGAAGTCTACGGCGACCCCGAGGTTCACCCTCAAAAAGAAACGTATTGGGGTAATGTGAATCCGGTAGGTCCCCGAGGAGTTTACGACGAGGCCAAGCGTTTTCAAGAGGCTATGACCATGGCCTACCACACCTATCACGGACTTGAAACGCGAATCGTTCGGATATTTAATACCTATGGCCCTCGCATGCGCCTCAACGATGGCAGGGCTTTGCCCGCATTTATTGGACAGGCTTTAAGAGGGGAGGATTTAACCGTTTTCGGAGACGGTTCACAAACCCGTTCTTTTTGTTATGTAGACGACCTCATAGAAGGGATTTATCGTTTGTTAATGAGCGACTACGCACACCCAGTTAACCTTGGGAATCCCGACGAAATTACCATGTTGGATTTCGCGGAAGAAATTGTTGCCCTCACCCAAACCTCGCAGAAAATCGTTTTTAAACCGCTACCCGCCGACGATCCTAAGCAACGTCGTCCCGACATTTCCCTAGCGAAAGAACTCTTGGACTGGACGCCTAAGGTGCAGCGCCACGAAGGATTGAAGCGCACGTACGCCTACTTTAAAAGCCTTTCCTCGGAAGAGTTATACCACATGGAGCATAAGAATTTTGACCAATACATTGTGAAATGAACGAGTATTTTGCCCACGAAACCGCAGTGATTGATGAAGGGTGTTCCATCGGGAAAGGAACCAAAATTTGGCATTTTTCCCATGTGATGCCTGAAAGCGTTCTCGGCGAAGGCTGCAATCTTGGTCAAAATGTCGTGGTTTCACCCGGAGTTGTTCTGGGCCGAAATGTCAAGGTGCAAAACAACGTTTCGATTTACACGGGAGTCATATGCGAAGACCACGTTTTTTTAGGTCCTTCTATGGTTTTTACCAACGTCATTAATCCAAGAAGCCATGTTGTGCGTAAAGATCAATATGCGACCACTTTGGTGAAAGAGGGCGCAAGCATCGGAGCCAACGCAACCGTGATTTGCGGAAACACCATTGGGCGTTTTGCCTTAATCGGTGCTGGAGCCGTGATCACGAAAGATGTTCCCGACTATGCTTTGGTGGTGGGAAATCCCGCACGACAAATCGGTTGGGTCAGCGAATACGGTCATCGGTTAATCTTCGATGCGGAAAAACGCGCAACGTGCGTAGAATCGGGCCAACAATATACCTTAATGGATCACCAAGTAACACGAATTTCGGAATGAATGAAACTGTAAAATTCGCCGTAGTAGGAGCAGGGCATATCGGTAAACGCCATGCAGAAATGATCGCTCGTGAACCCGAAGCGCAATTGACCGCTTTTTGCGATGTTCGGTCCTCCGAGGAATGCCAAACCTCGGAATACCTCGTTCCCCATTTTGCTTCCATCGAGGATTTACTGAATTCGAAATTGGAATTCGACGTGGTTTCGATTTGCACCCCCAACGGTTTGCATGCCGAACAAGCAATTCAAGTCCTTAAAGCCGGCAAGCACGTGGTGGTTGAAAAACCCATGGGGCTGACCAAGGAAAGCTGTGAAAAGGTCATTTACACGGCCCTGCAAATGAACCGTCAAGTCTTTTGCGTCATGCAAAACCGCTATTCTCCTCCTTCGGAATGGATCAAAGAAATCGTGAGTAAGGGTCTCCTCGGAGACATCTTCATGGTTCAAGTGAATTGTTATTGGAACCGCGATGAACGGTATTACAAACAAGGAGGGTGGAAGGGAACCCCAGACTTGGACGGAGGAACGTTGTTCACGCAGTTTTCTCATTTCATCGATATTATGTACTGGCTTTTTGGGGACATTGATCGTATCCAAGGAAAATTTGCGGATTTTAACCACCAGGATACCACTGCCTTTGAAGATTCAGGCTTCGTGAGTTTTGAATTTTTGAACGGCGGTTTAGGAACCATCAATTATTCTACATCGGTTGCCATACAAAATTTGGAAAGTTCAATCACGGTGATTGGAAGCAATGGAAGCATTAAAATTGGTGGTCAGTACATGAACGAGGTGGAAGTCTGCAACATTAAGGATTATGAAATGCCTGAATTGAAAGCCTCGAATCCCGCCAACGATTATGGCCCTTATAAAGGCTCTGCCGCTAACCACAATTTCGTTATTAAAAACGTTATCGACACCCTAAAAGGCCGCACTACTGCTACCACCAATGCCTTGGAAGGCTTGAAGGTTGTTGACATTATTGAACGCATTTACAAAGTACGGGACGAACAACTCATTTACGAGAATTAAGCATGAACAAGCATTTTTTTGACAGATTATTGAAAGGTGAAGAAACCCTGGCCGTTATCGGTTTAGGGTACGTTGGTTTACCCATAGCTCTTGCTTTCGCTCGGAAAGTTAAGGTCCTCGGATTTGACATCAACCAAGAACGGGTAGCGCTCATGCGGCAAGGAATCGATCCGAGCAACGAACTGACCTCCGAGGCCTTTGAGGGGTGCAACATTCGTTTTTCATGCGATGCAGAAGATTTAAACGAGGTGAGTTTTTACATTGTGGCGGTACCTACTCCCATCGATGATGCCAATTTACCCGACCTTAAACCCCTTTTGTCGGCAACGCGCAGTGTCGCAGGAAGCTTGACCAAAGGAAATTATGTGGTATTTGAATCGACGGTATATCCTGGGTGCACCGAAGAGGATTGCATTCCCGTGCTAGAGGAATTGTCCGGATTGACCTATAATACCGATTTTTTCGTGGGATATTCTCCTGAACGCATCAATCCCGGAGACAAGGTGCATACGCTGGAAAACGTTGTAAAAGTCGTTTCGGGCTCTACGCCAGAGGCTTTGGAAACGGTAGCCTCGGTATACGAATTAGTCGTGGAAGCAGGGGTACACCGAGCTCCAACGATTAAGGTTGCGGAAGCCGCCAAGATCATTGAAAACACGCAGCGCGACGTGAACATCGCATTAATCAACGAGCTTTCCATCATTTTCAATAAGTTGAACATCAACACGTATGACGTTTTAGAAGCCGCTGGTACCAAATGGAATTTTCTAAATTTCACCCCAGGTTTGGTGGGAGGACATTGCATCGGGGTGGATCCTTACTATTTAACCCACCGGGCCCAACAAGCAGGATACCATTCTAAAGTCATCACGAGTGGGCGGTATGTCAACGATTCCATGGGTTTCTACATTGCGAAGCAAACGGTAAAAAAAGTGATTGCCCAAGGAAAGGTGATTCAACAATCCAGGGCTTTGATCATGGGGGTGACCTTCAAAGAAGATGTCACCGATATTCGTAATTCCAAGGTCATCGACATTGTCAATGAATTAAAGTCTTATCAAATGTCCGTGGACCTTGTCGATCCGCACGCATCCTCCGAAGAAATGCACCACGAATATGGCGTATCCTTGGTTAGCGCTCCGGTCGACAAGTACGATGCCATCATTGTTGCCGTGAACCACCGAGAATATGCGGCATTGGACGAGGCCTACTTTTCCTCGCTCATGGCGACAGAACAAGGCGTCTTTATCGATGTTAAGGGCCTTTACAAAGGAAAAATTAAGCGTTTAGAATATTGGAGTTTGTGATGGAATTTGAAAAACGCATTTTGGTTACGGGTGGAGCGGGATTCATTGGATCTCACGTGGTTCGCAGGCTGGTTAACTTCTATCCGAAGTACCTTATCGTAAATTTGGATAAACTCACCTATGCCGGTAATTTGGAAAACCTCGACGACGTATTGGGGAAGCCCAATTACCGCTTTGAAAAAACCGACATTCAATCTTTGGATGCTGTTAAAAGCGTTTTTCAACGCCATGCTATTACGGATGTGATTCATTTAGCCGCGGAGTCGCATGTGGACCGCTCCATCGACGGTCCTTTGGAATTCGTCTTAACGAATGTACTTGGAACGGTCAACTTGTTGGAGGCCGCACGGTCCGCTTGGTCGGGTTCGTTTGAAAACCATGTTTTTCACCACGTTTCAACCGATGAGGTGTATGGGAGCTTAGGCGCTTCCGGATTTTTTACCGAAGCCACACCCTACGACCCAAGAAGTCCTTATTCTGCCTCCAAGGCAAGTTCCGACCATTTTGTGAACGCCTATTTTCATACGTACGGTTTGCCCGTAAAAATCTCGAATTGTTCTAACAACTACGGAAGCCATCATTTCCCTGAAAAATTGATCCCGCTAATGATCAACAACATCCTGAAAGAACAGGCCTTGCCGGTTTACGGGAATGGGAGCAACATCCGGGATTGGTTGTGGGTCGAAGACCACGCTTCGGCCATTGATGTTATTTTCCACCGAGGAAAAGTAGGCGAGTCCTACAACGTAGGAGGATTGAACGAATGGACCAACCTCGACTTAGTGCATTATTTGTGCGATTTGATGGACCGTAAATTGGGCAGATCCGAGGGCGCGTCGCGGCAATTAATCCGTTTTGTGAAAGACCGTGCAGGCCATGACCAGCGCTATGCCATCGATGCGTCAAAATTGACCCAAGAATTGGGATGGAGTCCTTCGCTGCGCTTTGAAGAAGGTTTGGAAAAAACCGTGGATTGGTACTTAAGCCATCCTGAATGGATTGAGCACGTTACCTCAGGAGCTTATCAGGCCTATTATCAGAAATTCTATCAATAATGTCGTGGTTTTCGGGCTTATTGGGCAAGCGTAAGGAGCAATCTTCCAAAGATCCCTTGAGCCTAAGTGCGATTGGCTGCGACATGCACAGCCATTTTATTCCGGGAGTGGATGACGGTGCCCAAACCATGGATGATAGCCTTCAGCTATTGCAAAAAATGCAAGCATTAGGTTTTAAAAAGTGCATCACCACGCCTCATATAAAAATGGACATTTATCCGAATTCAGAGGAAAAGCTTCGTCGGGTTTTCGATCAATTACAGGAAGAAAAGGTTCGCGCTGGCATTGGTATCGAAGTGGAGCTGGCAGCAGAATATTACCTGGATGACACCTTTGCGGAGCGGCTTAAAGAACGTGAACTGCTTTGCTTTGGCAAACAGAGGTACGTGTTGATGGAGTTCAGTTTTACCACGCCACCCGTGTTTGAAGAAGATACCTTTAAACGAGTATTAGACCGTGGATACATTCCCATATTGGCCCACTTTGAACGGTATTTGTACTTTCATGGCAAGCCAGAAGTGGCTGAAAAATACCGTAAAATGGGAGTGAATACGCAAATGAATTTGCTTTCCCTTACGGGACACTACGGTCCGGATATTCGCAAACAAGCGGAGCGCATGGTGGACGATTGCCTCTTTGATTTTGTAGGCACCGATGCGCATCGAATCCAGCATTTACAGCTCTTAGAAGACCATCTTTCATTGCCGTATTTAGCGGAATTAGGAAAACGTTTGGTGAAAAATCAAGGGTTATGAGGTGGTATTTCTTAAGGCATGCGAAAACGGAAAAGGTTTCGGCGAGTGGAAAGGACTTTGACCGGGAACTTGCGCCTCGCGGGTTACGCCAATGTGCATCCTTGAGCGAATATTTAAAAAACGTAAGCATTGATTCCGTCGTCTGCTCCACGGCTTTACGCACCCGTCAAACCTGTGAATTTTCCACGAGTGGTCTTGCTACAGACACGGTATTTTTAGAAAGTTTGTACATGGCCGACCTATCGGAATGGAAATCAATCCTAGAAAAATATGGAAAGCATGATACCTTGTTTATAGGCCACAACGAAGGGATATCTGAAATCGTGAGTTGGTTAACCGAACAGGAGATTATTCTTCCGACGGCGGCGTTAGTGGCGGTGGAGTTTCTGGGATCGGATTTGAGCCACCTTGGTCCTGGGACGGCTCTGTGGAAGGGTTATTTTCGACCAGAGGATTAGCTTCAGCAACCGAGTTCGTTGGCAGAAAATGGTAGTTGATAATGAGAGGGTTTTGATTTTCTTCCATCGCCTGCATTTTTTTCAGCCATTCCCCTTCCAAATCTGGGGGTTCGATGCCCATTTCCTGTTCAATTTCGTACTGGTATTTGGGCCTTTGAGGCGGACGGTTCCTAAATGCAAAGGCTAAAGCGATTCCACTGAGAAAACCGGAAAGGTGCCCCTCCCACGAAATTTTAGGTTCAATGGGGAAAATTCCCCAAAGCGTGCTTCCGTAGAGAAATACTACCAAGAGCGAAAGCGCTTGGAGGGGAAAATACCGTCGAAAAACTCCTGAGAAAAAAAGGAACGAAACCAAAGAATAGATTAATCCGCTCAAACCGATGTGATAAGCGCTGTGGTTTTCTGCAAAAAGCCAAACAAAAAAGCCGCCGAAAAGCCAGCCCGCAAGCAAAACAGGTACTGCTAGTTTGCGGTAAGCATAGATGAGCAGGGTGGAAAGCACTAAAAACGCAATGGAATTGTTCAGCAGGTGATTCAGGTCGTTTTTGTCGTGGATGAAAGGCATGAACAAAACCCCTTTCAGGCCTTCCATTTGCTGAGGGAGCACTCCGAGCTTGTAAAACGGGAAAGTAAAGAGTTCCTGTGCCCATTGAATCAACCACAAAAAAAGGATAATGGCTAAGCCGGGAAGCGACGAAGGCCAGAGGACGGTATCGAATCCGTTTTTTTTCACGGGTTGGGATGGTCAATTCTCATGCCTTATCCCAAAGGGTGACAATTTGTCGGTGAAAGGAAAGGGGAAGTTTTTGGATAACCCTTAAATCGAGTCCAAGCGTAACGCTAACCTCCTATCTTTCTCCGTAACGATGTTCCCTTCGTCGTGGGTACAAAGTTCAACCGTTACGGTGTTGTACACGTTGGTCCATTTCGGATGATGGTTCATTACTTCAATGTGCACGCTTGCTTTTACCATCCACTGAATGGCCTCTTGGAATGTCGAAAACTCAAAGGTTTTGTGAAGCGCGTTGTTGCGCTCGGTCCAGGGGTTCATAGGCGATTCATTTAAGATACATTAAAGGCAAAGAATGGACGTAAAATTTCTTGTATTCGGGCAAATATACTTGTGCCAAAGTAAATTGGCAGGAAACGTTCATCTTAACGCCGTCTTGATGGTAGCTTTCAAAGCAGGGTTCTTTCGCTAGATAAAGCTCAAATCCACGTTCATTGACGTATCGATAGGCTGGTATGGTATCGGAGGGGTAGGGAAACATAAACAGCGGTTGTCGAATACTGGATTGATCCAGCGTTAGCAATTCAGTCATTGAATCTTTTGGTATCCAATTGTCCAAAATCGTCAGATCCATTTGCAGTGTTAAACTATCCGTGGACACCAGATACATACCCGCGATGATGCGTTTTCCTTCGATACTATCTGCTCCGAGAAAGAGTTCTTTCTTTTTTAGGTAACCGTTTTGGGAAAACGAGTAGGAGCTAAGCGCAATAAAAATCAGGGTAAAAATGGGGTTCATGATCTACTTTCCAACGGCCCTTGAGCTAAATTAGGGTGACGAGTTTAGGTTTTGTTTACTTAAAATAGCTCAATAATTCTTGGGTATAGGATGATTTACTAGTTAAGCACGAATCACCTTTCGTTTTTAGAATTTTTCTTCGATAAACGTCCTTCGTCGGATCGTAAATTAAAAGAGTATAGGAAGTTACACCCATATCGCACGCACCGCCCGAATCGTCAAAGCCCGATGCATCCAGATCCGCTTCGATTTTATTCAAATCCATGGGATGCATTGTGGGTGGAATGGTTTTCTGGCTTGCCCTGCGTATATTACTAAATAAAAGTTTTCGATGGATAACTCCATCCTTTTCATAGCCCCAAAAACAATTCCCGCTGAATTTTTCAGAAGACATGAAAAAATACCAATCATAAGGATTTTCATACTCCATAAATAACCCGTTGACGGGATCCAAAAAATACCCGCGGTGCTTTTTTCCCCACGCTAAACTATAATATTCATAATTCAAGAAAAATGAAGGGATGTTATCGTCGTTGTAATCAGTGCTATGCATCATTTCGTAGACCTTTAATTAAGTATGTTTATGGTTAACGGTTTCGGGCTTGGCGCACGTGGCGATTTTTGCCACAAATGTCCATACGAAGAACGAATGTTTGTGCCACCACAAAACTGTCATTCGAAGCACTGAACCGCCACTTTTGGGTAGGTGCTGTTACCGCCAGTACTGATTAGTATTGTAGACAAAATTTTAAATTCTTTAGGTGCATCATATTTCATGCTTTAGTCAGTTGTTTTAAACGGCCTTGAAAAGATTGGAAATAATTTCTTTTAGTGGTATCATTTAGAAAAGAAGCAGCTACCATTTTTTCAACTAAATCTGATTTGGAAATCATCAATGCCATAATTTCCTGAAAAGTCTTTTCACTGATTTCTGCTTTCTCTGCTAGTTTATTAAATTGTAAACCGATTTTGCCTTGGGCTAGATTTCTTGGCAATAGACCATCATCTAATGAAAAGTCTTTGTCTTCTATATGGATACGGCTATTTAGTAAGTCATAAGCCGGGCTCAGTCGATAATCTCCAAAGGGTGTTTCCAATATAGAGAAATTTTTAAAGTGTGCATCTCCATTTGAAAAAAGATAATTAAAGACAAGTATTCTTAAAAGTTTTGGCGCCTCAATTTTGTACGTGGTAAGATAATTACGCATTAATTCAAAAACATCTAAATAACTCCCGAGATACTTGTAATGTTCTCCATGGGTTTGTGGGGTTCTTTTTGCTAAGGAAGCAAAGTCATCTTGAGCCAATTTCGAACCATCTTCTCGCACATCAAATCGTTTGGTGATGTAAGCAGGTGATCCATCTTTAAAAAAGATTATTGCATTTTCTGCCGTCTCTATTCCATAAACCTGACGGGCAATTTGCATCGTTAAGTGTTCATTGGCGGGCATTTGATCCGGCTTTTTACCTGAAATTGGAATTGGTTTCAGAATATAGGTCCCTTGTTCATTTTCATTAATAAGCCTTAACTTGTTTTTGTCAAGCAATACAGAAAATTTTTCTTGTACACCTGATATCGACATGCGATTTCGATTCTCTTCAAACATCTGATTAGTTTCTGGGTTGGATGCTGGAGATTCGTAAGGCAAAACATGATGCACTTTCTTGCCCTGAAAAACTCTATTCAAAGCTGTTCTGCTATATGTATTAAAACCTTTTGATAATGTGCCGGGACAATATTTAATTTCTGGTAAGCTCATTAATTTTCTAGTTTAATAATTCTAACGGCACCTATGCTGTCATTTTTTGCAGTAGTCATAAGCAATCCGAAATAGTCCTCTCTGTCGATTCTATTTAATTTGCATGCCACTTGCTTATTAGAACCTTCAGGAAGCATGCTGTAAAAAAATGGAAACAGGTATTTAGAATGAAATTCTTTTTCGTTTTTAGGTAAAGTTAGACTGATGCTTTGCCTATCGTTATTGGCTAACCAGTCTTCGTGATAACGAAATGAAAACGAACCATCATCGTGTTGGGTCAAGATACCCGCTTCTTCATTTTTGAATAAAACTTTGGCTTTTCTCATTTAGTATGCGTCACATTTTTAATTTTTAGGCAAATCTCCATGCCCAACACATCAGATATCTTATGTAAGGTTGACAGCGTAGGATTTCCTTTTCCGCTTTCAAACTGTTTTAAAGTTCTCAATCCAACACCTGATAGTTCTGCCAACCCCTCCTGCGTTACTTGTAGTGCTTCTCTACGTTCTTTTATGGTTTTTATTAATTCTGACAAGTGCATTATAAAGCATTATTTCATGCAAATGTAATACTAATTTTTAAAACTTCAATAAAAAGAGCAGTAAATAGCACTATATTATACATTTCTTGGTTTTTCTTGTGTAATTGAATTAAATAGTGCGTCTTAAGGTACTATTATTTTGAGTACGAGCATTTCTCTCTGTTTTTGCAGTATTGGTGGTAACGGCAGTTCGTCTAAAAACCCATTTTCAGGTTCCAAACGAATTATTTTTCGGTTAAAGATAGGTGTTTTAAGAGCGTCTTTGAACTTGTTTCACAC
>Ga0208229_1000402_pt1 | contig 11339 bp, 10 predicted proteins | sample LakMenEpi22Aug11_FD_150725 | JGI IMG/M metagenome (GOLD analysis project Ga0208229, IMG submission 150725) | Freshwater microbial communities from Lake Mendota, WI - 22AUG2011 deep hole epilimnion (SPAdes) | ecosystem: Environmental > Aquatic > Freshwater > Lake > Epilimnion/Euphotic zone ... | reverse complement strand
ACCGCCTGCCACGGCTATTCGCATCCGCACATCGCGGCGGCGGTGGCGGCGCAGTTGCAGACCTTGCCGCACGTGATGTTCGGTGGTCTGGTGCATGAGCCGGCCCTGCGCCTGGCGACCCGCCTCGCCGCCCTCCTGCCGGGCGATCTGGAGCGGGTATTCTTCACCGAATCCGGCTCGGTGGCGGTGGAAGTCGCGCTCAAGATGGCGCTCCAGTACTGGCGCAACCGGGGCCAGGGTGAGAAGCAGCGCATCGTTTACTTTCGCCACGCTTATCACGGCGACACCTTCGCTACCATGGCCCTGTGCGACCCCGAGGAAGGCATGCATTCGCTTTTCGCCGGCACCATGCCGGAGCAGATGATGGCCGAGCTGCCGACGGACGTACCGTTGCGTACCGCCTTCGATCGCCTGCTGGCGACCCATGCCGAACGTGTCGCCGCTGTCATCGTTGAACCGCTGGTGCAAGGCGCCGGCGGCCTGAAAATGCACGACGCGGCGTCGCTCGCTAGCATCGCCGAAAGCTGCCAGCGCCACGGCGTGCTGCTGATTGCGGACGAAATCATGACCGGCTTCGGCCGTACGGGACGGATGTTTGCCTGCGAGGAAGCGAGCATTGTTCCCGACATCGTCTGCCTCTCGAAAGCGCTCACCGGCGGCACCCTGCCGCTGGCCGCCACCGTCGCCCGGCGCCACGTCTTCGAGGGTTTTCTTGCTGACGACCCGGGCGCCGCCCTGATGCACGGCCCGACCTACATGGCCAATCCGCTGGCCTGCGCGGCAGCGAATGCATCGCTCGACCTGTTCGAACGCGAGCCGCGCCTGCAACAGGTGGCTGCCATCGAAACCCAGTTGCGCGCCGAACTCGAAGCCTGCCGCGATCTGGCTGGCGTTGCCGACGTACGCGTCAAGGGCGCCATCGGCGCAGTCGAACTGAATGGCGCCATCGACCTCAATGCCTTGCGTCGCCGTTTCGCCGAGCTTGGCGTCTGGGTGCGCCCCTTCGGCAAGGTGGTGTATCTGATGCCGCCCTTCGTCATCTCGACAGACCAACTGAGTACCCTCACCGCCGCGATCCATGCGGTTCTTGCAGAACGGTCAGGCCAGCACTGATGGACACCGGCCTCGACCTCCTGTTGCAAGACGAACTCGACCGCCTCGCCGCCATTAACCGCCGTCGTCGTCTGCGCCCGGTGCAATGGCGCGACGGCGGCCTGCACGATGCCTCTGGCCGGCCGTTGATCGATGCCTGCTCTAACGATTACCTCGGCCTGTCGCAGCATCCGCTGGTGAGGGAACGGGCGGCGGAATGGGCGCGACAGCATGGCGCCGGCACACCGGCCTCGCGCTTGATCAGCGGCACCCGCGACATCACTCTGGCGGTGGAGGAAAAGCTTGCCGCCTTCAAGGGCTGCGAAGCGGCGCTGCTATTCAACACCGGCTTCCAGGCCAACGCCACGGCGATTCCTGCCTTGGCAAAAGTCGGCGCCGGCAGGACGGCAATTTTCAGTGATGCGCTGAATCATGCGAGCATCATTCACGGCGTGCGCATGGCACGCAGCACCACGCACATCTTCCGCCACAACGATCTCGCCCACCTCGATGAACTGCTTGCTCGACACACGGGCCGCAAGCTGATCGTCGTCGAATCGGTATTCAGCATGGACGGCGACCGCGCCGATCTGCCGGCATTGGTGCAGCTGGCGGAGCAACACGGCGCCGCACTCTACGTCGATGAAGCCCACGCCACCGGCGTGCTGGGCCCGCAGGGACGCGGTCTGGCGGCAGAGTGTGGCGGTATCGACATCGTGATGGGCACGCTGGGCAAGGCGGTCGGTGCCTTCGGCGCCTATATCGCCGGCTCGCGGGCGCTGATCGATTATCTGGTGAATCGCTGCACCGGCTTCATCTACACCACGGCCCTGCCGCCGGCGGTTCTGGGTGCAGTGGATGCGGCGCTGGATCTGATGCCGGAAATGGACGATGAACGTCGCCGCCTGGCGCGCAATGCACAGCGCCTGCGCGAAGCATTGAATGCCGCCGGCCTAGCGACGCTGGAATCGACCACGCAGATTGTGCCGGCCATCATCGGCAGCGAGGCCGACGCCCTGGCTGCTGCGCAGAAGCTGGAAGACGCAGGTATTCTCGCCGTCGCCATCCGTCCGCCGACGGTGCCCGAGGGCACCAGCCGGTTGCGCTTTGCGCTCAGCAGCCGCCTCGACGAAGAGGCGATGACGCGGCTGCTGGGGGCTGTGGCGCAACTTTGATGTTTTCGTACAAGGTCAACCTGAAATAGGCTGACCGGTATGGTTGCAGCTATGCACTACCGAAATAGGCCTCATGAATTTTGCTGCTGCTGGCAAGTTCCTGCCCCGGACCTTGCAGCGTGATCACGCCGCGATCGATCACGTAGGCATAGTCGGCGTGTGCGAGTGCCTGTTTGATGTTTTGCTCCACCAGTAGCACGCTGACGCCTTCGTCGCGGATCGCCGCGATCATATGGAACATTTCGGCGACCATCAGCGGTGCCAGGCCAAGCGATGGTTCATCAAGCACCAGCAGTTTTGGGTTACCCATCAGGGCGCGACCGATGGCGAGCATCTGCTGTTGGCCGCCACTCATGGTGCCACCCAGCTGTTCGGTACGTTCGCGCAGGATCGGGAAGAGATGGAACACCCGTTCCAAGTCGGTGCGCCGTTGCCGCGCTGTGCGTAGGTAGCCGCCCAATTCGAGGTTCTCACGCACCGTCATCTGGCCGAATAGATGTCGACCTTCCGGCACTTGCAACAGGCCGCGCGCCACCAGGCTGACGGGTGTTTGGCCGGAGATGCTGTCACCGGCAAATACGATCTTGCCGGACGACCACCCTTTGAGGCCGGAGACCGCCTTGAGCAGGGTGGTCTTGCCCGCACCGTTAAGACCGACCAGGACTGTGATCGAGCCCGTTGCCACCCGCAGGCTGACGTCCTTGAGCACGGCGAAGCCGTTGTAATCAACGTGCAATTGGGTGATGTCCAGGATGTTTGGCATGTTCATACGGTCTCGCCCAGATAGGCCTCGATTACCCGTGGGTCGGCGCGTACTGTCGCCGTCGCGCCGTCGGCGATCAATTCGCCATGGTGTAGCACTAGCATGCGCTTGGCATGCCGCATCAGGGTCGCCACGGCATGTTCGATCCAGACGATGGAAATATTCTTTTCGTTGCGGATACGCTCGATAAGGCCACCCATCTGCTCGACTTCGAGGGGACTTAGGCCGGCGGCAACTTCGTCGAGCAACAGCAAGCAGGGTTTCATCGTCAGTGCCATGGCGATCTCCAGCAGGCGGCGCCGTGCCGGCGGCAAGGCGCCAGCGGCGAAACGCTCCTCGCCTCCGAGTCCGACATAGGCCAGGGCCTCGCTCGCAGCGCGGTGGGCATGGCCGCCGTGCAGCAGATCGCCACCGGCGAACAGGGCACTGAAAGCCGCGTTGTCATGCACACTCATATGCGGGAACACGCGCGGGGTCTGGAAGGTACGGGCAATGCCGCGCCGGGCGAAAGCGTGCGCCGGCTGTCGGCTATAGTCGTCATCGCCGACGATGACGCGGCCGGTGCTTGGCGCGACGACGCCGGTCATGGCGTTGAATAACGTGGTTTTGCCTGCGCCGTTGGGTCCAATGACGCCGATCAGCTCGCCGGTGCCTATGGCGAAACTGACATCGCCTAGCGCGGCCAGGCCACCGAAGCGAACGCTGACGTTTTCGAGACGTATCAAGTCATCCATGGGCTGGCTCCTTGCGCCGTGTGCCAAGTTCGACCAGGCCGTTGGGTAGATAGAGTACCGAGACGATCAGCAGCAGCCCGAGCAGGACCAGGTACAGATAAGGGAAACGCAAGCGCAGGAATTCCGACAACAGGCTGAAGATGACCGCGCCGATGACCGCGCCCTGAATGCGCGAGGCGCCACCGACCATGACAATCAACACCGTCTGAAAACTGATCAGGGGATTGAATACGGTGTGCGGATCGAGGTAGGTCCAGCGTCCGGCCATGGCCGCTCCCACCGCACCGGCAAAGCCCGCCGACAAGGCAAAGCCGATCAGCTTGACATGCAGCGGGTTGACGCCCAGGGTCGCAGTGCGATCCTCGTCGGCGCCGATGCCGCGCAACGCATAACCCAGCGGGCTGCGCCACAGCCAGGCACAGGTGGCGATTGCCAGCAAGGCGAGGAACAACACCGCCAGATAAATATGCTCCTGCGGCGGCGGATTCAGCAAGACGCGACCGACGGTGCCGGAAAGCGAACGCTCGGTTTGGTTGATGACGTGCAGAGCCAGTTCCGACAAGCCGAACGTCAGCACGGCAAAGTAGCTGCCACGTAGCTTGAGGACGAAGGATCCGACCATCAGCGCCATGGCCGCAGCGGCGAGGGCGCCACCTGCCACGAGTAGCGGCCAGGGCAATTGCCCGAGGCCCCAGGCGGTGCAATAGGCGCCGATGCCGAAAAACGCAGTGGTGGCCAGTGACAGATAGCGCGACGGACCGCTGAACATCACCCAGCTCACTGCCAGTGCGACATACATCAGGCAGGTCAGCGCCAGGGATACGACATAAGAATTCGCTAGCCACGGCAAGGCCGTCAGGGCGAGAATCAGGGGAGACCACGACAACCAGCTTTTCATTTGGCGAACAATCCCTTTGGCTTGAACATCAGGACGGCGATGAACACCGCGTAACTCAGGACCATCTTCAGTGAAGGACTGGTGAAGTGCATGCCGAATGTCTCCACCAGGCCCAGTAGCAGGCCGGCGGCGAGACTGCCAACGATGCTGCCGTAGCCGCCGAGGGTGATGACGATCAGTGCCGTGATGGTGTAGGGGCCGCCCATGTCCGGCGAGATTTCATAGACCATCGACAGCAACGAGCCGGCAACCCCGGCCAGCGCCAAGCCGGCACCGAAGCAGTAGGGATGCAGGCGGGCAGTGTCGATGCCGACTAGTTGCGCGCCCAGCGGCGCTTGCATCATGGCGCGGATGGCCTTGCCGATCAGGCTGAAGCGCAAGGCGGCAATCAGTCCGGCCGATAGCACGACCACCACGCCGAACACCAGCAGGCGGTTCTGCGGCAGGATGACGCCGCCGAGTTGCAGCGGTTCGGCGAGATAACTGTAGCCGCGCAAGTCGGCCCCCCAGACAGTCAGCGCCAGATTTTGTACGACGAACATCAGGCCGAAGGATGCGACGAGTCCGCGTGCCTCGAATACGTCGGCATTAGGCGCTTCCTGCACCAGGCGACGCAGCACCAAGCGGTGCACCAGCAGGCCGACGAGGGACAATCCGGCCGCAGAGAGAGGCAGCGTCACTAATGGATTGAGCCCCAGCCCGACGTGCAGGACATAGGTGAGGAAGGCGCCGAGCATAAGGAACTCGCCATGGGCGATGTTCATCACGCGCATCAGCCCATATTGCAGATTAAGGCCGATGGCGACCACGGCATAAATGCCGCCGGTAACGAGTCCGGCGGCAATTAGGTCGAGAAATAGCGTGAAAGTCATAGCATCCATTCAAGTGGTAGTGCGCCAAGCAATGTCCTGCAAAGTCGGCGCTGGCGAGACGGCGCTGGAACGGGACGGGATGCCGCTGCCAGCGCCGTCTTCGCGCCTTCAGTGCCAGGCGGGTTTGGGCGCGACCAGCTGCGCTGTCGCGCGCGCCTTCGGCCAAACCACCTCAAATTCGCCCTTCTGCCACTGGCTGACGGTGCCGGGAATCGACGCGTTCATGCCGTCCTTGAACTTGATGGGGCCGAGGATGGTCTCGAACTCGCCACCGGCGATCGCCTCGCGAATCTTGGCGCGGTCAAGTCCGACTCTCTCCACCGCCTGCTGCAGAATCTGCAGGCTGGCGTAGGCATGCGCCGATGCCCAGCGGTCAGGCTCTTTCTGAAACTTGGCGACGTGGGCGGCGAAGTAGTCCTTGGCCGCGGCGCTGGTCTTGGCGTTCCACGAACCCATGCCCATGACTCCTTCGGTGTCGGCGGCGAGCTGTGCCTTGTAGAGCGGGAATGCGGTGCCGACGGCAGCGTAGAAAATCTTCGGGTTGAAGCCGATCTCCTTGGCTTGTTTTGAGACCAGGATGGTGTCCGGCGGGTAGGTGATACCGAGGAAGGCGTCGGGGTTCTTCTCTTTGAGAGCTTTCAATACCGGAGAGAGGTCCTTGACGCCGAGTGGGTAGCCTTTTTTCTCCACCAACTGAATGCCGTGAGAGGCCAGCGCCTTGCCCAGGGCATCGACGTTCTCCAGGCCAAACAGGTCGTCGACATGCACCACGGCGGCGGTCTTGACGCCTTGTGCCACCAACATGTCGGCCAGCGCATTCATCATCTGCTCAGGTTGCTGCAGGATGGTGAAGATATGGGGCAGCTTCATGTCGGTGAGTTTTTTCGACGTCGCTGTCGGCGCCACCATTGGATAGCCAAGCTTGTTGGCCAGGGTAGCCACGGCGAAGGTCTGGCCAGTGCCCCACGGCGGCAAAATCAGATCGACCTTGTCTTGGTTCATCAGCTTTTCATACGTACGCACCACGGTCTCGGTGTCGCTGCGGTCGTCATAGCCGATTAGTTCCACCTTGCGCGGTTTGCCGGCGACCATCAGGCCGCCTTTGGCATTTACCTGTTCTGCCCAGAGCAGATAGTTGGGTTCCTGCGACACTTGTGCACCGCCGGCGAAGGGGCCGGTGCGGGCGATGGCATAACCAATCTTTACGCTTTCCTGGGCCAGCGTCGCGGTGCTGGCGGCCAGCCCAAGCAGGCTGGCTGCAATACAAATACTTGTTCTTAACATGGTGCGTCTCCTGTTACTGAATTGATGTCACAAAAAAAGCCGGCGGAGCTGGGACGTGCCCGGCTCCGCCGAAGAGGAGCCTGCAACTGCATCAGAAGGGAAATTGACGTTGCCCCATCTGGATGGTTATCCATTTCACTTCTGTCATCTCGTCCATCGAGTAATGCCCTCCCTCGCGACCAAAGCCGGAGTTCTTGATGCCGCCAAATGGCACATGCGGCTCGTCAAGCAAGGTGCAATCGTTGACATGCACCATGCCGGATTCCAGTCGCAGCGACAGGTCGAGCGCTTTTTGCAAGTCGTTGGTGATCAGCGCGGCGGACAAACCGTAGGCCGAGTCGTTGGCTAGGGACAAGGCGTCCTCGCTGTCGGCGGCACGGATCACCGAGACCGCCGGGCCGAAACTTTCCTCATGGAATACTTCCATCTCGCGGGTGACTCCGGCGAGTACGGTTGGCTGGTAGAAAGCGCCCTCGCTCTTGCCACCCATCAGCAGCTTGGCCCCTTTGGCGACAGCATCCTTGACGTGACGGTCGATCACTGAACACTGACGTTGATCGATCAGCGGACCGATGACGGTATGCGGGTCGTGCGGGTCGCCGACCTGATAGCTGGCCACCTTGCGCACCAGTTTTTCGCAGAAAGCATCGAATACCGGCGCTTCGACAATCAGCCGCGAGTTCGCCATGCAGACCTGTCCTTGGTGCAGGAACATGCCGAAGGCGGCGGCCTTGACCGCGTAGTCGAGATCGGCATCCTTGAGCACGATCAGCGGGCTCTTACCTCCCAGTTCGAGGGTGATGCGCTTCAGGTGTTTGCCGGCCTCTACCGCCAGATGCTTGCCGACCTGGGTGGAGCCGGTGAAGGTGATCATGCGGATGCGTGGATCGGACACCAATCGATCGCCCAGTACCGACAACTCAACTGGCAGCACGTTAAGCACGCCTTTGGGCAAACCGGCGGTCTCGAAAATCTCGGCGATCTTGAGACCGACCACTGGCGTATATGGCGAAGGCTTGAGAACGAAAGTGTTGCCGGCGGCGAGTGCCAGTGCCACCTTTTTCATTGCCAGGAGAAAGGGAAAGTTGAACGGCGCGATGCCGGCGATGACGCCCAGCGGGCGTCGTACGCTCATCGAAAATACCCCCGGACTGTCCGATGGCATGGTTTCGCCAACGATGCGGCGACATTCGCCGGCGGCGCTACGTAGCAGGTTCACCACGAAAGAGGACTCGAACATGGCCTTGCCGAATACTGAGCCGGCTTCATCCATCAGTACGTCGGCGATCTCCGGAATGCGCTGTTCGAGGATATCGGCGGCCTTCAGCAGAATCGTTTCGCGCTGGTTGGCCAAGCTGTTGCCCCAGCTTTCGCGGGCACTGTAGGCGGCGGCAATGGCGCGCTCGATGTCGGCGTCGCTGGCATGATGGACACGGGCATAAACAGCACCCGTCGCCGGATTAATGTCATCGAGGATGGTGCCGTTAGACGATCCGGTCCATTCGCCATCGATGAAAAGTTTGTATTCCTTCATGCTGACTCCTAGAGGCTGATGCCGCACCGGCCGGGTGCGAGGATGTTGTTGGGATCGAGCGCCTTCTTCAACTTCTTCTCGACACTGCGCTTGACCGGGCCGTAGGTTGCTGCGACTTTCTCGGCGAACGCCGTGTTGGCGCGGTACATGCCGTAGCCTTCCTTGGCGAAGGTATGCAGCAGCTCGTCGTAGCAGGCGTAGGCCTTCTTGGTCTGTTCCTCGTCGCTGCGGTCGTAGAGCAGGTCGATGACGTGGTGCATGTCGCGCCAGCCGACGATGAATTCGCCGACGTAGTCGAAACCGTACTTGGCCAGGATGTCCTTGGCCATCTTCATCTGCTTCAGGGTTTCCGACCCTTTGGCTTGCGACACCGGTGCAAACCAGATCGAGCCGCCACCGCCACGCCAGTTGTAAAGACCGAACTCGCCGAGGTTGGGTTTGCCCTTCATCAGGTCGAAGCGATAGTCGAGCGCCTTGCTGTTGGAGTTGTCGCGCGTGACGATCTTGCCGCCGGTAGCCGCAGCGACTGCCTCGATGATCTTCCAGTTGGCGTCGTTGGTTTCCTTGGTGCCGTAGAGTGCGGCATACACGTTCCAGGCGCCGATGTTGTGGTCCTTGCGTATCTTCGCCACCGCTTCGTCGGGAATCGCGCCGGGTCCGGTGTAGTAATCGGCGCGTTTGACCGGTGTGCAGGGAGCTTCCCACAGAGCATGGGCGATCACCACCGCATTCGGGATCACCATGGCGATACGCAATGGCCGCAGGGCTTCGACAATCTTGGTGATGTCGGTTTCTTCCGGATACTGGATCGAGAAGGGACGGAAATCAGGAGGTGCCGGCATCAACCACATGCCCATCTTGGTTACGATGCCATAGTTGGACTGGGTAAACATGCCGTCCAGCGTCGGCCCATAGCCCCACTTGAAGACTTGCCAGGTATTCGAGTTGGGCATCGAACCCATGCCGGTGCGCAGCACATCGCCATTCGCCAGCACCACCTCCATACCGCAGGAAAACAGGAAGTGCTCGCCGTAGGGGGTGTAGCCGACACCACGATCCACCATGTTGCCCAAGGGGCCGGCAATCGCCGATGGCGCCGGGCAGGAAAACCACAGCGGCAGCTTCTTTTCCTGCAGGTAATCGTAGAGTTGCTGGTAGGTCACGCCGGGTTCTACCAGCGCGGTGCACAGGTCGGGATCGACGTCGATGATTTTGTTCATGCGCCGCAGATCCATAACGATCTGGCCGCGCTGTACTGGCGCGGATGAGCCGTAGCCGAGATTTTTGCCAGTGGAAATGGTATAGACCGGCACCTTGTACTTGTTGAGAACCTTCAATACCTGCTGAATTTCTTCAACGTTACCAGGGGTGATGGCCGCCGATGGTGTGTGTTGCTCATCCGGCACCGGCATCATGATTTTGTTGTAGGGAGCCAGCCGGGTATCCTCGACGATTACATTCTCGTTGCCGAGAATCGTCTTCAGTTCCTTGACGGTCTTGTCGAACTCTGCAGCCGTGATTCCCTTGGGTAGTGCCTTGCGCTTGCTGCTCATATGCTTTTCTCCGCTAGAAATTGAGATGGGTAAGACACGTCAGGTTTCGATCAGGAAGGAAACGAGGTGCGTCGGAACTGCCGGCAATACCGATGCGGGCATGGACGGCGGCGCGATATCGCCATAGCCCAACAAGCCCGCATACAGTTGAGCAAGGCGATCAAAGCGATTGCCTGTGCTTTCAACCCAGGCGATGTCGGCCGTTATTCCGGGTGCCATGCAGTAGTGGTGCGTTTCGCTAATGCCCAATCGGTGGTTAACTCGCGCCACCAAGGCGGTGCCGCGTACCGCAGCAAGTTCTTCGTAGATCACTGCCGAGGCAGTGTCCATGACGCCCAGCAGGTAGCCGTCACCCTCGCGACGGAGCAACCCATTGAGTGCGGCTATGTCCCGAAGTTGATCTCCTGTCACGGAAGCGTTGCTGGGACGCATGCCCACTGACATGAACATCGCACCCAAGTGACTGGTCAGTGCGTGAGCGGGTGCTAGATCGGCTTGCACTAGTAGCGTTAGCGGCCGGCGCATCGTTCCATCTAGCAAATTCTCGGCTGCGTGAGATGCCAGAGAGCCGGTTCCTAGCGCGCTACCCGCCATCAGCGATTTAATGAAATTCCGCCTATTCATGGCGAGCCTACTTTCTGGCGACGGCGGGGCCGGTGGCAACCAACTTCACCACGTCGGCCAGCATCGCATCGTTGATTTCGGACTCACGGAAGGCCGGCATGGCGCGATTGCCGTGACGTACCACCGTCTTGATATAGCCAGGCAAGAGATTTCGGCCGCGAATAGCCGGCCCGACATTGGCCTCGTGGCAATAGCTGCAAACCTTGTCGTAGACTTCTTGGCTGTTTTGCCATTTACCGGTGCTGTCCGCACTCGCGGTACTGGCTGCCGTAATTGCCGCCATCATGGCAATCGCCCTGAAAACCCAGAATCGATTCATTGACGTCCCTCCTTTTGTTGTTGATTCCACGTTACGGTGGAATTCAACTCAGTTAGCAGGGACTGTGCCAAAGGCTATCTATCTGTTATCCATGGGGTTTTCTTTTGTGCGATGCAATATATTGATTTTAAAGGATTATCAAATGGTCAAGAATCCGCTGAATTGATCATTTGGTAACAGAATGAGGATTAAAGTATTCGTTTGCAATTCAAAATAAATGCCATTGGTATGATGCAATGCAATGCTTGATGTCCAGCAATGCCGCATGTAGAGCAGGTTGTGCCAACGGCTGATGGTGGAGGCTGTCAAAACAGGCGGCACTTGCGCTGCGTTGCAGCGCAAAACTCTGGCGAGGTCAGAATGTGCCGAGTTTGTGCTTCTTCAAACGATAGTCTTACTGTGTCACAAGCGTCGCTTTGGACTTTGTCGCCCGCAGCAAGGACATTGTCCGAGGCGTTCGATCAACTGAAAGCTGAGCTGGTAACGGATTG